>Ga0114938_1001278_pt1 | contig 17480 bp, 10 predicted proteins | sample AshMeaBigSpring_FD_88675 | JGI IMG/M metagenome (GOLD analysis project Ga0114938, IMG submission 88675) | Groundwater microbial communities from Big Spring, Nevada to study Microbial Dark Matter (Phase II) - Ash Meadows Big Spring | ecosystem: Environmental > Aquatic > Deep subsurface >...
ATGTCAACCCGGCGGGCTATCCTGATCCGCTTTCCGAGTCCGCCGACCAGGACAAGCCCGGCCTGGTGAACTTCGCCAAGGATGCGGAAATCAAAGCCAGCGGCTTTCACAAGAATGGTAAGGACAGCACGCCTAACCTCGTCGATGGCAGGATCGGCAGCACCTGGGTCACGCAGATCGACGGCCCCAAGTTCGTGGAGTTTACCCTTTCCGAAGAGCAGACCATTGGCTGTATCCAGTTTGTGAACGGCTGGAGGGACAAGGGCAATTGGAAGGCGATGCCGGACAACTACCGCGTGGAGTACCATGACGGAGCCAAGTGGATCGAGATGGCGAAATTCGACATCTTGGACGGTCAATACAACTTCGCCCGGGATTTCCAGACCTATGGGCTGGAATGGAATGAAAAGGAGCTCGTGTTTTACTTCAACGGCAAGCCGATCCGCCGCGAGAAAAACACCTTCTGCCACAGCGAGTCACCCGTCTGGCTGAGCCTCGCCATCATCGCCTGGGGTGGGAAAATCACCGACGCCATCGACGGCACCTTCATGGAGGTGGACTACGTCCGGATCTATCAGCGCAAGTGAACTCCACCGCTCCCGTGTGCGCCTCCAGCCGCTGCGGGCTGATGACCGGATCCTAAGGCCTCACACATTCACAGCCCCATGAAACACCCCGCATGTCTGTTACTGATTTCGTTCCTCGGCATGGTTTCGCCCCACGCGGCGGAGAGCACCGATGAAGCCGTCATGAAACGCAACGCGGCCGAGCAGGCGGCGGCGTTGAATCAGGATCCGGGAGGATCGGACCGCAACGCGCTCCTGGCAAACCGCATGAAGGAGAAGATCCGCGCCGGCCTCCCCGGTCAGCGCAGCTCGCATCCGGATGCCCAGTGGTTTGGCGATGCCTCGCTTGGGTTGTTTCTCCACTGGAGCATCTCATCGGTGCATGGCGGCATCGATTTGTCATGGCCGATGATCCTCAACATGGGACCCGGCCAGAAACTCAAGCCTGCCGATTACTGGAAACTCGCGGATCGATTCAAAGCGGAGAACTACGATCCCAAGCTCTGGCTCAAGGCGGCGAAGGAAGCCGGATTTGAATACGCCGTGCTGACCACGAAGCATCATGACGGCTTCACGCTTTGGCCGACGGAGGCATCGGAAATCGGCGTGCGGACGTCTTTGCCCGGCAGCGATCTCGTGAAGGACTACGTCGCCGCCTGCCGGGCGAACGGACTCAAGGTGGGTTTCTATTACTCCGGCCCGGATTGGTACAAGGGCAAGGATTACATGTCCTTCAACTACCGCAGCGAGAGCGGCGGGAATTCGTCATTGCCGCCGATTCCCGACCGACCCGATCTCGACATGAACTGGCAACCGACCAAGCTCAAGAAGATGCCCGAGGAAGTGCGCGCCCGCATTCAACGCGAATGCCGCCAACAACTCACCGAGTTGCTCACAAACTACGGCAAAATCGATATCCTCTGGTTCGACGGAGGCTCCGGCTCCGACATCACCTTGGACGAGATCCGCAAGCTGCAACCGGGCATCGTCATCAACAATCGCGGCGGACTTTCCATCAAAAAGGGCGGGCCCAAGTTCGAGGGAGACTTCTACACCGTCGAGCACGGCGACCAGCCATTTCGTCCACCGGGTTGGTGGGAACAACTCCGCATTTGGAACTCCACCTCGTGGGGTTACATGAAGAACGACGAAACCCGCTACTCCCCTTCCGCCAACATCCTCCGGCTCCTTGCCCGCTCCAAAGCCTGGGGCGGCACGGTCATGGCGAATTGCGGCCCACGCCCCGACGGAACGATGCCGCCGCCATTCTATCAGGGCATGGCCGAGGTGCGCGAGTGGATGAAAGCCAACGGAGTCTCGATTCAAGGTGCCCGCGCGATGCCGGAATCCTGCGTTGCCAACGTTCCCGTCACCACCCGCGGCGATGTTTGGTATCTGCATGCGATCCCAGGCCGCAAAGGAAAGCTTTCCATCACGCCGGGCGGTGACACCAAAACGATCCAATCCATCCGCGTGCTCCGAACGGGACAGACCATCCCTCATCGATGGGAAAACGGCACGTTGCAACTGGACTATCCGGAGCCTGCCAAAAACACCCCGCATGATGTCATCGAGGTGATCTTCCAATCACGCCCATGAATGCCACGAAGCAGCCACGGAATTTTCCAATCCATTCCAACAGCTTTACATGCCGGGCCTGCGGCCATCTGCTTGGATTGCTGTTCGCATGCTCGGGAATGGCGTCGATGGCCCGTGATTTCACGACGACTGGCGATTGGCGATTCGCCTCGTTGCCCGGCCACGAGCAGGGAGCGGGATCCATCTATTCGAACGACAAAACCGCAGTCGCGACGTGGCAACCCAAACTTCGCAGCGTGAACCCCGTGCGGATGTCGCTCTATCTGGTCACGCACCAGGGCAATGATGCGAATGCCGTCGTGGAAATCTCCGCGGCCGGAAAGATCCAAGAGTTGCGCGTGAACATGGAGGCTGGCGAGCCACGCTGGTTCCCCTTGGGAGAATTTCCGTTCGATGGCAAGGGCACTGAATCCGTGCGTGTCCGCCACGGAGGAAAGGGAAACATCCGGCTTAGCGCGCTCAAACTCGAAATCATGGATGCCAAAGACGGCAGCATCTGGCAGACGCTCGTCCTGGACGACGTGGTTCCATACGATGAGGCAAAGCTGCAACAGTCCGCACCGAAGAATCTGCGCGAAGGCCCGCCGAATCCGGAGCAGTGGCAGCTCAACTTCAGTGATGAATTCAACGGCACTCAACTGGACACGAATGTCTGGAAAAGCGCGCAGGGCCAATCGTGGGGACAGTTGCTCTCGGCACGCTTCCCGGAGAATGTTGTCGTGAAAGATGGCCTGCTCCGGCTTGTGACCAAAAAGGAAAACCGCGGCGGCAAGGAGTGGACCAGCGCGATGATTTCCACAAAGGTCTTCCGCCAGAAATACGGTTACTGGGAGTCGCGGTACCGTTATGCGCCAGCGACGGGATTGAACCAGGCATTCTGGATGAACCCGGGCTCGAAGGACAAGACCCAGGGATTCGAAATCGACGTGAACGAGGGACATTACCCAAGCGATGTGAACGCCACATTGCATCAGAGCGATCTGCCTTCGAAGTCCAAGCGCTTCGCCGCGGACTACGATCTCGGCGCCGACTTCCATCTTTACGCCGCCGAGTGGAACGAAAAGGAAGTCATCTTCTACTTCGACGGGCAGGAAATCCATCGCGTTCCCAACACCAAGGCGAATCTTGACGTCCCGGTGATATTCGCCACCGCCGTTTTGCCGTGGGCCGGACCGATCGGTGACTCGCTCGATGGCGCGAGCATGGATGTGGACTGGGTGCGGATCTATCAGAGGAAGATTTGAACCAACTTGAAATCATCATGTCACCTTGTTCCCTCGCGTTCCTGATGGTTACAGCCGGTCTTCTTGCGGCCGAACCATCGCGCACTCTTTCGGATTCCACTCCGAAGACCGACGACGCCGCCTGGCTGCGCGCCCATGCCACCCTCGTCTTCCACGACTCCTTCGACCGCGAGGAAACGGGCAACGGATCCAAAGCCATCGGCAACGGTTGGAACAGCGCCACCGCCGAACGCGTGCCCCAAATTAAGATGGCGAATCTCGATGACGGTATTCTCAAGATCAGCAGCGCCACGAAGGAGGCCGGACACGCCGCCCACATTCATCACGAGGCCGGTTTTGCCAATGGTGGTGCTGTTGTTCGCTTCAAATTCCCCGGACTCACCAAGGTCGAATCGCTCCAAATCGGCTTCGTGGACCGGGAGGAAAAAGGCATTCACGCGGGCCACCTTTGCTACGCCATTCTGTCTCCATCCAGCATCACTCTCTCCGATCACAAGACCGGCGTCATGAATCTCGACATCCGCAAACGCCGCCAGTCCCACCTCGACCGCAAGGAAGAGCTGCCCGCCGATCTCGATGCCCTGCTCAAAACCAAACAACTCACTGTCCCTTGGAAAGCCGACACCGACTGGCACGAACTCATCCTCGTCACCGAGGGTGACGAGATGCGCCTTAGTCTCGACGGTCGTTTGATCGCCCACCACCGCTCCACCGGCTTCGCCCACCCAATGAAGCGCTGGTTCAGCTTCCTGGTTCCCGGCACCGTTTGGATCGATGACGTCAAACTCTGGATAGTGAAATAGACCACGCCACATCGAACCCAATCTCTCCCATCCCTGCTCGAAACGTATTCCCACGCAACAACCACAATCTCGATGACCACCATCCCCATTTATCTGACACGAGTTCTGCTGCTCACATCGCTCATCAGCCATAACTTCGCACTCGCTGAGGAAAGTCAGTCGATTTCCGAGAGTTTCAAATCCCCACCCAAGGAAACGCACCCCGTTCTCTGGTGGCGCTTCATGGACGACTATGCCACTCGCGAGGGCATGGTGGCCGACCTCGATTCGATGAAACACATCGGCCTCGGCGGCGCGGTGGTCTCCTATTGCTCCAGCAGCTCCGGGATCAGCAAGCCGATGCCGGGTTCTCCGTTCGTGCCGATGTTTTCCAAGGAATGGTGGGACAACATGGATTTCACCCTGAAAAAGGCCGCCGATCGCGATCTCGACCTCTGGTTCCAACTCTGCCCGGGCTACGCGACATCCGGCGGACCGTGGATCACGCCGGAGCTTTCGATGCAGAAACTCGTCTGGAGCCAGACGAAATGCAGCGCGGAAAAACCCTTCGATGATCTTCTCCCCAGGCCGAATGTGGACAAGAAATGGAACTACTACCGCGATGTCGCGGTGCTGGCATTTCCTGATGGCAAGGGCCCCATCGATCCGAAAGAGATCACCGACCTCACCGCTTCCATGGACGCAACGGGCCGCCTGAAGTGGAAGCCGACAAATGGCTCGTGGATCATCGTCCGCCTCGGCCACACCACCACCGGCGTGCCGGTGCATCCGGTCACGGAGGCGGGATACGGACTGGAGTGCGACAAGCTCAGCAAGGAGGCCACGCGCCACCAGTTCAACAGCTACTTCAAGAGAATCGCCGACAAACGCCCCGCCGGATCGAAATCGAAGATCGAGTTGTTCTTCGATAGCTGGGAGGCGCAGAACCAGAACTGGACCCCCACATTCCGCGAGGAATTCAAAAAGCGCCGCGGCTACGATCCTCTGCCCTGGTTGTTAGTCGCGACCAAACGAATCGTCGCCAGCGAGGAGTTGAGCCGGCGTTTCGACTACGATTGGAAGACGACCATCGAGGAGTTGATCAACGACAACCATTTCTCCGAACTCATGCGCTTGTCCCACGAAAGCGGCTGCCGGGCCTTGCGCGCCCAACCCTACAACGGCCCCGTCAATTTCATGACGGCCGGAGCGTTGTTCGACATACCCGAGGCGGAATACTGGCTCAACAAACGCGAATACGGCTGGTGGAGCCTGCGCATGATCGCGTCCGTCGCCCACATCAACGGGAAAAAAATCGCCTCAGCCGAATCGCTCACGGCGATGCCCGCCAACCACCACATGGATGCGGACCCCTTCAGCACCAAGGCCCAGACCGACCTTGCTTTTACGATGGGCATCAACAGCATGGCCATCCACGCCTCCGGCCACAACCCATGGCCGAATCTCAAACCGGGCATGACCAGCGGGTTTTTTCCGCCGCTTGTCGGTGGCTGGCAAACCTGGAATGATTTGGGCGGTTCATGGATCACCTACCTGGCCCGGTGTTGCCATTTGCTGCAACAGGGATCTCCCACCGCCGATGTGGTCAAGCTCTTCCGCCCCAACGAAAAGGGCTACGAGCTGATCCCCGGCCATGCCAGCGACCTCTGCAACGAGGAGTTGATCGTTTCCTCGATGACCTTCGACGGCAAGGCGCTCTGCCTGCCCAGCGGCATGCGCTATCAGATTCTGGAACTTCCGGACACCACCAAGGTCGTGAACGCCCAGCTTTCGCCATCGGGCATCGAAAAACAAACCGGCCGCAAGCCAATGCCACAAAGCATCTCCCTGCCGCTCCTGCGCAAGGTCCGCGAGCTGGTCTTCGCCGGTGCCACGGTGCTCGGCCCGCGCCCGGAAATCAGCGCCGGATTGACCGGCTATCCGAAATCCGACCGGGAACTCCAATCCATCGCCACCGAGTTGTGGGGGCCGAAGGGAAACACCACGGTGGATCGCAGGGTCGGCAAGGGTCGGGTTCTATCAGGCATTAACGCTGCCGAGGCGCTCGCCCGGGTCAAGGTGCAGCCGAATTTCAAGACCGTCGAAAACCTCCCCGCCGAGGACGTGCCGTGGGTCCACCGCAAGGTCGGCGAGGACGATTGGTATTTTGTTTCCAATCAACGCAACAAGCCTCTCAAGGTCACGGCGTCATTCCGCGTCAGCGGGAAAATCCCGGAACTCTGGCATGCCGATACCGGCAACTCCGAACCCGCCCGCAACTGGACCATCCGCGACGGACGGACCGAAGTGACACTCGATTTCGCGCCACGCGGTTCTATGTTCGTTCGCTTAACCCCGGGGAAACTTCCCCCGCTGCCAGTGAAGCTCGCCCAGCCCAAAACCCTCGAAACCTCACCCGTGGAAGGCCCCTGGAAAGTCCGCTTCTCCCCGGAGATGGGCGCACCAACCGAGGTGGAGTTTCCCAAACTGATCTCGTGGACCGATCAGCCGGAAAAGGAAATTCGCTACTACTCGGGCATCGCCACCTATCAGCGTGAAATCAAAGTCCCTGCGATGAAGGGCAGGATCATCCTCGATCTCGGCGACGTGAAGAACCTCGCCCGCGTCACGGTGAACGGAACGGCATTCCCGGAACTTTGGAAACCACCCTTCACCTGCGACATCACCTCCGCCGTCAAAGTCGGATCGAACAAGCTTTCCATCGAAGTCTCCAATCTCTGGGCCAACCGCCTGATCGGCGACGAACAGGAACCCGCGGACATCGAATGGGACACCAAGCGCAAGAGCGGAGGAATCATGCCGCTCGCCAAGCTGCCGGATTGGTTGCTCCAGGGAAAACCCCGCCCGTCGTCAGGCCGCCGCACGTTCTCCACCTGGAACTACATCCAACCCAAACAGAAGCTGCTCCCTTCCGGGCTGTTGGGCCCCGTCGCGCTCTCGTGTGAGGCCACGAGCCCGGGGAAATAGGGGGCGACTCCGGTCGGGATTCCCTTGGCGTCAGCGTGGGGACGTCGAACCTCCCGGGCGTTGACTTCGGGGAAAGAGCTTCGTCATCATCGCCGTATGCCTGCCGAAGGTCGGAACTTCCGGGCTTCCACCCTCCTGGTCCAATGGATTACCGATCCCTCACATTTCTCGAAGAGTCGTTCCGCTGGTTTGGTCCGGCGGACCCCGTTCCCTTGTCTTACATCCGTCAGACCGGTGCGACCGGCGTTTTCTCCGCCCTGCACGAGATTCCGTATGGCGAGGCGTGGCCCATCGACGACATCCGCGACCGGCGCGCGACTATCGAGGCCGCGGGTCTGCGCTGGACGGTGGTCGAGTCCGTTCCCGTTCACGAGGACATCAAGACCGGCGCGGGCGACCTGTCCCGGCTGTTCGACAACTATGCCCGGACGTTGCGCAATCTGGCCGCGGAGGGAATCACGACCGTGATCTACAATTTCATGCCGGTGCTGGACTGGGTGCGCACCGACATGCGGCATGTGCTGCCGGACGGCTCCGAATGCCTGCTTTTCGATCCCGTGCAGCTCGCCGCATTCGACATCCACGCCCTCTGTCGTCCCGGCGCGGAGGAGGATCACGCGCCGGAACGGATCGCCGCTGCCGCCGAATGGTGGCAATCCCTCGACGATGCCGCGCGGGGTGAATTCGTCGGCAATGTCATCGACGTCTTTCCCGGGTGCAAATTGGGGCTCACGCTCGACGACATCCGAGCGATGCTGGACCGGTATTCCGGCATCGGCCGCCCGGAACTCACCGCGAATCTCTCCCGGTTCCTGGACGCCGTCCTGCCGGTCGCGGAGTCGGTCGGCATCCGGCTTGCCATTCATCCCGATGATCCGCCGTTTTCCGTGTTGGGACTGCCTCGCATTGTCGGGACGGCTGCGGATCTGGACGCGATCCTTTCCCTTTCCGACAGTGTCTCCCATGGCGTCTGCTTTTGCTCGGGCTCCTTCGGCGCCCGGCCCGACAACGATCTCACCGCCATGGTCCGCCAGTTCGCGCCGCGCATCCACGCCGTTCACCTGCGGAGCACGCATCACGAACCTTCCGGAACTTTCTACGAGGCCGACCACCTTGCGGGAAATGCGGACATGCCCGCCATCCTCGGTATCCTGCTGGATGAACAGGACCGGCGGCAGGCGGCGGGTCGCGCGGACTGGCGGCTGCCCCTCCGGCCCGATCACGGGCACACCATGATGGACGATCTCGGTCGTTACACGCCGCTCACGCCCGGCTACTCCGCCATCGGCCGCATGCGCGGACTCGCGGAATTGCGGGGGGTGATGCACGGTCTCCGCGGTGCCCAATTCCGGGCGGCCCTTGCCTGAGTCTTCACTGCCATGACCACCCTCCATCGCCGACGGTTCATTCGACAGGCCGGTCTTGGTGCAGGCTCGCTCCTGATAGGTGCTCCCGCCATCGTCCGCGGCCAGAACCTCAACAGCCGCATCAACGTGGCCTGCATCGGCGTCGGTGGAAAAGGCGATGCCGATGTGAGGGAAACCGCCGCTGCGGGCGGAAACATCGTCGCGCTCTGCGACGTGGACGCCGGGATGCTCGGGAAAAAGGCGGAAAGCCATCCCGAGGCGCGGAAGTTCGTGGATTATCGCCGGATGCTTGCGGAAATGGGCGACTCGATCGACGCGGTGACCATTTCCACTCCGGACCACCTTCACGGCACCGCCGCCATGTTGGCGATGGAGATGGGCAAGCATGTCTTCTGCCAGAAGCCGCTCACCCAGACGGTCTTCGAGGCCCGCGAACTCCGCCGGGTGGCGGCCGGGAAAGAGCTCGCCACCCAGATGGGAAACCAAGGCAGCGCCGGAGACGGCTTGCGCCGCGCCGTCGAGGTCATCCAGGCGGGCGTGATCGGCGCTCCCCTGGAGCTTCACGTCTGGTCGAACCGGCCGATCTGGCCGCAGGGGCTTGAGCGGCCGAAAGGCGGGGATCCCGTTCCGCTCGGGCTGGATTGGAACCTTTGGCTCGGGCCCGCCCGGCTCCGCCCGTATCTCGCGGAGGTCTATCATCCCTTCAAATGGCGCGGCTGGAACGACTTCGGAACCGGCGCCCTCGGCGACATGGCCTGCCACACGGTCAACATGCCTTTCCGCGCCCTCAAGCTCGGCTATCCATCCGTGGTCGAGTGCGAGATGGCCTCGCGCGTTTTTCCGGAGACCTATCCGCTCACCTCGCGCATCCGCTTCGAGTTCCCCGAGCGCGAGGGCCTGCCGCCCGTCAAGTTCTGGTGGTACGACGGCGCACCCGGAGGGAACAAGCAACCGCTGCGGCCTTATCCGGATATCGTGAGGGACGTCGTCGCGATGCGCGGCAAGCTGCCGGAGAGCGGCTGCCTCGTCATCGGGGAAAAGGGCAGGCTGTTCTCCCCGGACGACTACGGCTCGATGTTCTTCCTCCAGCTCGAAGGCGAGAAATCCTTCGTGCAGGGGGCCAAGCATGAGGCCGTGAAGGCGGTGGAGCAAACCCTTCCGCGTTCGCCCGGCCACTACAAGGAATGGATCGAAATGATCCGGAACGGCACACCCGCGTATTCGAACTTCGGGATCGCCGGCTACCTCACGGAAATCATCCTTCTCGGCTGCATCGCCCTGCGCGTCGGCGAGGGGGTGAGAATGGAGTGGGACGGCCCGAACATGCGCTCGCCGAACTGCCCGGAGGCCGCGAAATTCGTCAAGCGGGACGAACGCGCCGGCTGGTGATTCCCGGCTGCGGGCGCGGGGAAGGGGACGTCAGCCTCAGTCGGTCCGCGGGATTGCTGAAATTTGCGCATTTTCTGCGCATGCGCCCCCCGGTATTGACGGCCGGGGGGCTGCATGCACAATCCCGGCCCGCCGGGCGGAAAAAGCCGCGTTGGCTCTCCCACATACTGCCATGACTACCATCGCCATCAACGGATTCGGCCGCATCGGCCGCCTTGTCTTCCGCGCCCTTGTCGAGCAAGGCCACCTCGGAACCACCTTCAAAGTCGCCGCCGTCGGTGACATCGTTCCCGCCGACAACCTCGCCTATCTGCTCAAGTATGACTCCACCCAAGGTCGCTTCGCAGGCACGGTCTCCTCGAAAAAATCCTCTCCCGACGTCGCCGAGGACGATGTCATCGTCGTCAACGGCCACGAGATCAAGGTCGTCAGCGCTCGCACCCCGGACGGCCTTCCCTGGAAGGACCTCGGCGTGGAGGTCGTCATCGAGTCCACCGGGCTTTTCACCGAGGCGGAAAAAGCCAAGGGCCACATCGCCGCCGGTGCGAAGAAGGTCATCATCTCCGCCCCCGCGAAGGGTGAGGACGCCACCTTCGTGGTCGGCGTGAACGACGACCAATACGACGCCTCCAAGCACCACATCATCTCCAACGCCAGTTGCACCACCAACTGCCTTGCCCCGCTCGTGCACGTGCTCCTCAAGGAAGGTTTCGGCATCGCCGAGGGCCTCATGACCACCGTCCACTCCTACACCGCCACGCAAAAGACCGTGGACGGCCCGTCCAAGAAGGACTGGAAGGGTGGCCGCAGCGCCGCGATCAACATCATCCCGTCCACCACCGGTGCCGCGAAGGCCGTCGCCCTCGTCTGCCCGGAAGTGAAGGGCAAGCTCACCGGCATGGCCTTCCGCGTGCCCACCCCCACCGTCTCCGCCGTGGACCTCACCGTGAAGACCGTCAAGGAAACCTCGCTCGCCGAGATCAAGGCCGCCCTCAAGAAGGCCTCCGAGACCTACCTCAAGGGAGTGCTCGAATACACCGATGACGAAGTGGTCTCCACCGACTTCATCCACTCCGCCTCCTCCTCGATCTTCGACGCCGGCTCCTCCATCGAGCTGAACTCCACGTTCTTCAAGCTCGTCAGTTGGTATGACAACGAGTGGGGCTACTCGAACCGCGTCATCGACCTCCTCACGGACGTCGTCAAAAAGGGAATCTGATTCCCGCAGCGCGATTCCCACGAATCCCATCCAAACGGCGGTCCTGAAAAGGCCCGCCGTTTTTTCCGTCCATTTGACTTCGTTGCTCACCGTCCATGCGATTTGGCTTCGCAAAAATGGCAGCTCGCTATCGCTCACCGGGCATTGCGGTCCGAAGGACGATTGATGAATGACGATTGTTGATTCCGAAGAACTTCGACCGCCATCCGCGGTTCCGGCTGCTCACCCTGATGGAGATCATCTCGTCGCATTCCGTGACGACAGCGGCAACGCATTCCGCATGCGGAGGTTTTCAAACCACTCCCACACACGCGGGAATCCGGTCCGGCCCCTCTCCATCACCGGAAACCTCCGCCCGCCTGGCGATATCAGCATGGGCAACTTCAACCCGATTCCCGTGCTCCGGCGCTCCCTATATGCGCGCGCCCGGGAGAGTTTCCCCTTGTCATTCAATCGGTTCCGGAGAGCCTCCAAGGAGTGATCTCGGGCGGATATCACGATCCGAGATGCCACGAACAAATGCTGTTGGGCTAGAAACACATCCCATACGATATGACCTTAATTGCTACAGCACGTGCTTCGGATGAGATCGCCGAGATATGGTGGCTGGTCGCATGGGCTGGTTTGATTCTCCCGGCGCTTCTCGGCATCATAGCGCTCACGCTGAGTTTGATTCCTCGCGGGAACAGCCTAATAGCATTGCGGACCGCGGTCGTCGGAGGATTGATTTCTTTGATTCCTGTTCTCTTTGCGCTCCACGTCTACCGAATCGATTTTGTGGCGGTAGGCGGAGATGGTACGTCAGCTTCGCCTCCTCTTCTCTCGGTGCTTGCATTGCCGATGCTGCCCTTTCTGGTATGCCTCACTGCCGGCACGATAGCTTACGGCCGACGAAGAGCCCCTGTCCCGCAAGTCTAAAAAGAAATGCCCAACAAGTCGTGACGCACCAACCGGCATAAACACCTCAATCTCAATTCACAAAGCATCCAATCGCGCCGGTGGGCGCACATCTAACGTTCGGGGTGTTGTCCAAGGCGATTTGTGAATCGATCCCAGCGGAACAGGTCAATACCTGACGTTGAGGGGCGCGCTCACACCGGCGCCCTGCCGATGAGCAGCAGGCGGAGGCCGTTGAGGCAGACGAGGACGGTGCTGCCCTCGTGGCCGACCACGCCGAGGGGCAGGGGAAGGGCGAAGCCGAGGGCGGAGATGATGAGCACGACAATGACGGCGCTGGCGAAGATCAGGTTTTGCAGGAGCACCCGCTTCGCGCGGCGGGTGTGGGCGAGCAGGAGGGGGATGTTTTCCAGGCGGTCGCCCATGAGGACGATGTCCGCGGTTTCCATGGCCACATCGGTGCCGGCGGCACCCATGGCCACGCCGACGTCGGCCATGGCGAGGGCGGGGGCGTCGTTCACGCCGTCTCCGACCATCATCACGCGGCCCTCCTTCTTGAGCTCGCGGATGACGGTGAGCTTGTCCTCCGGGAGGAGTTCCGCGCGGACCTCATCGACGCGGGCCTCCTTGGCGATGGCCTCGGCCACGAGCCGCTGGTCGCCGGTGAGCATGACCACCTTGCGGACGCCGAGATGCTTCAATTGATCGGCGAGGTCGCGGGCGGCGGGGCGGATGGTGTCGGCGAGGGCGAGCACGGCGAGGGCGGTGACTTCATCGCCTTGGCGGGAGCCGAGCCAGACGCAGGTTTTTCCACTGTTCTGCAAGGGTTGCGAGACGGTGGCGAGGGTTTGCAGGCCGGCTGCATCGAGCTCGCGGAAGAGGCGTTCGCTGCCGATGAGGTAGCGGGTTTCCCCGATGGTGGCCTCGGCTCCCTTGCCGGCGGTGGATTGGAAATCCGTGGCGTCCGGGGCGTCGATGCCGATTTGCGCGGCGCTGTGGACGATGGCATGGGCGAGCGGATGCTCGGACCGGGCCTCCAGTCCGGCGGCGACGCGCAGCAGGGGCACGGCATCGGCGGGGAGCGGGTCTGCGATGCGGTGGATGCCGGCCGGGGTGACCAGCTCGGTGAGCGAGGGTTTGCCGACGGTGAGGGTGCCGGTCTTGTCGATGGCGACGATGTCGATTTTGGCCGAGCGTTCGAGGTGGGAGCCGCCCTTGATGAGGATGCCGCGGCGGGCCGCGCCGCCGATGGCGGAGAGGACGGTGGCGGGCGTGCTGATGACCAGCGCGCAGGGCGAGGCGACGACCATGATCGTCATGGCCCGGTAAAACGCGCTGGCGAAGGATTCCCGCTGGAAGAGGAAGGGCACCAGGAATACGGCGATGGTGAAGGCGATGACGCCGATCGCGTAGTATTGCTCGGCGCGTTCGAGGAAACGCTGGGTCGTGGATTTCTCCGCCTGGGCCTCCGCCACCAGCCGGACCATGCGGGCGAGGGTGGAGTCCTCGGCGCGCTTGGTCACCCGCAGCTCGATGCCGCCGCTCTGGTTGAGCGTGCCGGCGAAGAGCGGGCTGCCGATGGTTTTGGAAACCGGCATCGACTCTCCGGTGAGGGAGGCCTCATCGACGTTGGTGCTGCCTTCGGTGAGCGTGCCATCGACCGGGATCTGCTCGCCCGGGCGCACGATGACCACCTCGTCGATGCCGATGGCTTCCACGGCCACGCGTTCGGTCCTGCCGTTGCGTTTCACCAGCGCCTCGGTGGGGCGGAGGGTGAGCAGGGCCTCGATGGCCCTTTGGGTGCGGTCCATCGCGTGGCGCTGGAGGACGTTCGAGAAACTGAAGAGGAAGAGCAGCAGCGCGCCCTCGAAGGGGGCTCCGATGCAGGCGGCTCCGAGCGCCGCGAGAACCATGAGCACATCCACATCGAGCACCTTCTCGCGCAGCGAGGCGACGGCCGAGCGGACGCCCTGCTGGCCGGCGAAGAGGTAGGCCCCGGCATAGAGCGCGTGGGTGAGTGGTCCGACGCCCGAGGATTTATCGACAATGAGCGAGGCTAACAGAAACGCGAGGCCCAGTCCGCAGGAGATCTCCTCGTTGAGGTCGCCGGAGAGGATCTTCCGGACGAGCGGGCGTTCCTCCGCCGGGCGGGGTGCCAGGGGATGGATGTCGGCACCGGAATCCTTGAGGTCGGAAACGATCCTTTCCTCGGGTTCGACATTGGAATCGAAGGTGACGGCGAGCACTTTGCCGAGATAGGTGGCGGTGGCGCGGCGGACGCCGGGGATTTTCCCGACCTTGCGTTCAAGCTTCTGCGCGCAGGCCTCGCAGGCGTCGCCCTCAAGCCGGAAGGCGCACTTGTGGATGGCGGACTCCACCTGGGTGATGTGCTCGCGGATCAGCGAGCGCACCTCTCCGTCGCTCAGTTGGGCGGGGTCGAAGACGACATCGACGGTGGCCTTTTCCGGATGGGTGGACACTTGCAGGATTCCCGAGTGATCGGCCAGATGGTGGTCGGCTGCCTCCGTGCTGGGAGTGGAGGGAAGGGGATTCTTCATGCGAGGTGAGGGATGGATTTTCCGCGGTGCGAAAGGCGGTCCCGTGGAGGGCTCCGCAGGCGGTCAACGCAAAGGCGCTCCATCTGCAATGTTCCCGGAAAAGCCTGCTGCCAAGCAGATTGTGGACGAATGCGGAGATTGGAAACGATGCTGTTGAGACCTGTTTCCAACAAGGGATTTCAAGGCGCGGAAAGGCCCCGCCGGGTTTACCGGGAAGAGTCCGTGCGGAAGGATTTCAGCGGTCCGACGGGAGTGTCGCGGGGCGGCTCAGGAGACTGGCACCGCAGCCCGGGATTTGGCCGCGATGTCGCGGAATGCGGCGGAGATCTTGCTCTCCGATGGATCCAACAGGGCGACGGGCGCGCCCGAGTCGCCCCGCTCACGGGTGGGCACGTCGATGGGAATGCGGCCTAACAGCGGCACGCCGAGCGCCTCCGCCTCGCGCACTCCACCGGCCTCGCCGAAGAGGTAGTATCGTTTCCCGGCGTCGCATTCGAACCAGGCCATGTTCTCGACGATGCCGAGGATCGGCACGTTGACCTTGGCGAACATGGAGACCGCCTTGCGGGCGTCGATGAGGGCGACCTCCTGCGGCGTGGTGACGATGACGACACCATCGACGCTGACGGTCTGGACAATGGTGAGCTGGATGTCCCCGGTGCCGGGCGGGAGGTCGAGCACGAGGTAGTCGAGATCCTCCCAGGCGACCTGGCGGAGGAACTGCTGGGTGTAGCGGGTGGCCATCGGTCCGCGGACGATGACGGGAGAGCGGTCCTCCAACAGGAAGCCCATGGACATCAGTTGGATGCCGTGCGCCTCGATGGGGATGATTTCGTCCTGCTCGTTGGCCATGGGGCGCTCGCTGGTGCCGAACATCTGGGCCACCGAGGGTCCGTAGAGATCGCAATCGCAGAGACCGACGCGGGCACCGGTGGCGGCGAGCGCCACGGCGAGGTTGGCGGCGACGGTGGACTTGCCCACTCCGCCTTTCCCGGATGCCACGGCGAGGATGCGCTTCACGCCGGGGATGGAGGATTTTCCGACGGTGCCCGCGAGTCCTGCGGCGGCGGGGGCGTCCTTCACATCGATGTTCACCTTCACGGTTCCCAGATCCGGCAGCGTTTCGAGGATCGCGTGGCAGTCGCGGAAGATCTGCTCGGGCACCTTGGGGTCACGCGTCTGGACTTCGATGCGGACCGTGGTGAGGCCGGGCTCGCAGGCCACATCCTTGACGAGGCCGAAAGAAACGATGTCCCGGGAGAAACCGGGGTAGCGGACTTGGCGGAGGGCTTCGCGGATGGAATCGGGTGTGGTCATGGCCGGAGGGGAGTCTCGCGGAATCGCGCCGGGGCGCAACGCGTTATTGACAAATCCGCCCGTAATGGAGCGCATTTGTTCTGGAAATGTTAATTCCGAATCCGGTTGCCGTGTCCCCCGCTGCAACCACACCCTCCTTGAAAATGGAAAACGTCATCATCATCGGCACCGGCTGCGCCGGATACACCGCGGCCATTTACACGGCGCGCGCGAACCTGAGTCCCCTCCAGCTTTCCGGCACCCAGCCGGGAGGCCAGCTCACGACCACCACGGAGGTTGAGAATTTCCCGGGGCATCCGGACGGCATCATGGGGCCCGAGCTGATGATGAGGATGCAGGCGCAGGCCGAGAAATTCGGCGCCCGAATCGCCTGGGCTAGCGTGGAATCGATCGAGCGCCGCGAGGACGGGACCTTCCTGCTCAAGGCCGGTGCCGAGAGTTTCGAGGCGAAGACCGTGATCGTGGCCACGGGAGCCGCACCGCGCCATCTCGGGTTGCCGGGCGAGGAGAAACTCATCGGCCACGGGCTCACCTCCTGCGCCACCTGCGACGGAGCGTTCTATCGCGACGTGCCGGTGTGCGTGATCGGCGGCGGGGACAGCGCCTGCGAGGAGGCGGATTTCCTCACCCGTTTCGCCAGCAAGGTCCATCTGATCCACCGCCGCGACGAGCTCAGGGCTTCCAAGATCATGGCCGACCGGGTGCTGGCGAATCCCAAGATCGAGCCGGTTTGGAATTCGACGGTCAGTGAATACCTCACCGACGAAAAAGGCGAGATGCGCGCCGTGAAACTCAAGAACCTCGTCACGGGCGGGGAGTCGGAATTGGAGGTAGCCTGCGTGTTCGTCGCCATCGGGCATGTCCCGAACAGCGGTTTCCTCGGCGACCTCGTGGACAAGGACGAGAACGGATACATCCTGCAGAATCCCGGTCGGACGTCCACCAAGACTCCCGGGCTGTTCGCCGCAGGTGATGTGGCGGATCACTATTATCGGCAGGCGATCACGGCCGCCGGACAGGGCTGTGCCGCGGCGCTCGAGGCCGAGCGCTATCTGGCAGGGCACGGCTGAGAATCCTTTTCAGGGTGTTTCATGAGCGAATTCAGTGACCATCCGGCAACGGATCCCGTGCGGCCATGGTTTGAGTCCCTCGAGGCCAACGGCGAGTTCGTAGGCATCCGCTTCGGAAGGGTGCCGCCCGGGGGCGGGCAGGTGGAGTGGATGTATCTCCATCACACCGAGTACGACGGGATCGGCGGGCTGGCCCATTTGCTGCGCGAGCGGGGTGCCCTCATCGGGGATCTTCCCAGGATCACCCATCCGGGAGGGTTTTCCTGGTGGACCTTCATCCGCTTCCTGCCCGTATCGCTCGCCCGCCGCCAGTTTCTGGAATGGGGGGACGTGAGGCGCGGCGATCAAAAAGTGGAGGAAGGACAAGCCCCTCCCGCCGCCGCCTTCCATGTGTTCGACGAGGAAAAGACCTCCAGAATCCGGCTGGCGAGCCGCCTGTGCGACGTGACGGTCAATTCGTTCCTGATGAAATATCTGGACCGCG
>Ga0114938_1001279_pt1 | contig 17474 bp, 18 predicted proteins | sample AshMeaBigSpring_FD_88675 | JGI IMG/M metagenome (GOLD analysis project Ga0114938, IMG submission 88675) | Groundwater microbial communities from Big Spring, Nevada to study Microbial Dark Matter (Phase II) - Ash Meadows Big Spring | ecosystem: Environmental > Aquatic > Deep subsurface >...
GGCGCTGTTGAGTTTGCTGAGTTGGGGCGGCTGCCTCGCTGCGGGCTGCGCGTACGGGGTCGAAGTGCAACCCGGCCAACTCCCGCAATGGATGGTCTCCACCGCGCCCGACCTGTACGGGCTGATCGTGCCCCGTTGGCCCGCGCAGTTGGCGGGCGTGGTGTGGAGCCTGGTCGTGTTGGGATTGGTGGTCGCGCAGCGCGACAACGGCTGGCCCGCCGGTGCGCGCGGCGTGTACGCCCTCAGCCTCACCGCCCTCGGCGCGTTCTTCATCAGCTTCGTGCGCGGTGACCCGATGCCGCTGCTGGCCGGCTTCCGCCTCGACCTGGCCGGCAACGCGCTGGTGCTGGTGGGCACTGGGTTGATGTGGGCGCTGCTCGTTCAACGACGGCCCGTGCAATCAGCAGTCTAAAATCTCGAATCTGCAATCGTATGCGCCCCCTCACCCTCGGCCTCGCCCAACTCTCCACCACGCTCGGTGACGTGCGCGCCAACCTCGAGCAGCATCTGGCCGTGATAGATGACGCGGCCAAACAGGGCGTGGATGTCCTCATCTTCCCCGAGCTGTCGCTGACGGGCTATGTGTTGCAGGACCTCGTGCCCACGGTCGCGCACCGCGCCTCGCCGGAGGATGAAATCTTCGGCCCGCTGCTCGCCGCCTCCCGCGCGCGCGAGATTGATTTGATGGTGGGTTTTGTGGATGAGGATGCCCGCAACCGGTTCTTCATCGCCTCGGCCTACCTCTCGGGGGGCAGCGTCGTGCATGTGCACCACAAAGTCTATCTGCCGACGTATGGCCTGTTCGACGAGGGGCGTTTCTTCGCCTGGGGCGATGCGGTGCGGGCCTTCGACACGCGCTTTGGCCGCGCCGGGATGTTGATCTGCGAGGATTTCTGGCACGCCTCCGCGCCCTATCTGCTCTGGCTCGACGGGGCGGATGTGATGCTGTTCGCCTCGGCCTCGCCCGGTCGTGGGCTGAGCGCGAACGCCACCCTCGAAAGCTCGCGCTGGGTGGAGCATGTGCTGCAGGCCTATTCGAGTCTGTTCACGACGTTTGTCGCGCACACCAACAAGGTCGGCTTTGAGGATGGGTTGAACTTCTGGGGCGGCTCGGTGGTCTTCGACCCGAACGGCGAGGAGGTGGTGCAGGCGCCGTACTTTGAACCGGGGCTGACGGTGACGCAGATCGACCTCAACCAACTCCATCGCACGCGCGCCCGGCTGCCGTTGCTGCGCGATGAGCGCCACGCCCTCGTCGCCCGCGAGATCGCCCGCATCACCGCCGGCAACGCCGGGGCGCGCGACAAAGGCTGAATTCAATTGCAGATTTTAGATTTGTGATTGCTGATTGACAATCAAAAATCAGCAATCCCAAATCAGAAGTGAAAGAAAGGACAATCCACATGGACAAGCAAACTCTGATCAACAAATTGAATGAAGACCTGGCCGGCGAATTGAGCGCCATCATTCAGTACCTGACCTACGCCGCCAAGGTCAACGGGCCGTACCGTCCGCAACTGGTGCAGTTCTTCATGTCGGAGGTGCCGGGCGAGCAGGGCCACGCGCAATTCCTGGCCAACAAGATCGTGGCGCTGGGCGGCGAGCCGGTGACCACGCCGCGCCCGGTTCCGGCGGCGCGCACCAACCGCGAGATGCTGGAGGCCGTGCTGGCCGCCGAGACGCGCGCGCTGGCCGATTACACCCGGCGCGCCGAGGACGCCGCCGCCTTCGGCGACAAAGGCCTGCAGGTGCAGTTGGAAACCATCGTCCTGGACGAGACCGGCCACAAGGAGGAGACCGCGCGCATCCTGCAGGAATGGCCCCTGTAAGGATTTTGGATTGCGGATTTCTGATTGCTGATTTGTGATGGGCAATCAGCCATCCGAAATCACAAATCAACTGATGGAAACGCTGGACATCAATACCGATCTGGCCCGGCGCATCCTGACCGCCTTCTTGCGCGAGGAGATCACCCGCACCGGGCTGAGGCGCGCGGTGGTCGGGCTTTCGGGCGGGGTCGATTCGGCGCTGGCGTGCGTGCTGGCTGCCGAGGCGCTCGGCCCGCAAAGCGTGCTGGCGGTGCGCATGCCGTACAAAACCTCGTCGCAAGAGTCGCTCGATCACGCGCAGTTGCTGATCGACCAGCTTGGCGTGCAGTCGCTCGATGTGCCGATCACGGCGATGGCCGACCCGCTGCTGGAGCGCTTCCCGGAGATGAGCCACGTGCGGCGCGGCAACATCATGGCCCGTTGCCGGATGATCGTGCTTTACGATCAATCGTCAAATTTCGGCGGGCTGGTGGTCGGCACCGGCAACAAGACCGAGATCATGCTCGGCTACAGCACGCTCTTCGGCGATTCGGCGCATGCCCTCAACCCGCTCGGCGATCTGTACAAGACACAGGTGCGGCAGCTCTCGCGCGCGGTCGGCGTGCCCGCGCCCATCATCGACAAAGCGCCGTCCGCCGACCTGTGGCCGGGCCAAACCGATGAAGGCGAGATGGGCCTGACCTATGAGCAGGTGGACAAGCTGTTGTACTTACTCGTGGATCAGCGCTACAAACCGGAGGAGGCCGTGGCCGCCGGCTTCGACGCGGCGTTCGTCAAGATGGTCGTTGAGCGTATCCGCCGCAACCATTTCAAGCGCGTCATGCCCGTCATCGCCAAGCTCAGCAACCGCACCGTCGGCTATGACTTTTTGTACTTGAGAGACTGGGGCACGTAACAGACCCGGTGACACGGTGAGTGGGTACCGGCTGCGAGTTCACCCTGTCACCCTGTCACCCGGGCGCCCCGCCACACGTATGAGTCGCTTCTCCCCCAACGTCGTCGCCCTCACCCACCGCAACTTCCGGCTGTTGTGGCTCGGCACGTTCATCTCGATGTCGGGCTCGATGATGCGCAACGCCGCGGTGCTGTGGCATGTGTCGCTGCTCGTGCCGGAGGATCAAAGAGCGCTCGCGCTCGGCGTGGTCGGGCTGATGCGGGTGGTGCCCATCCTCATCATGTCCTTCATCGCCGGCGTGGTGGCCGATGCCCTCGACCGGCGCAAGCTGATGCTGCTGACCAACGCGGCGCTGATGGTGGTGTCGGCCTTGCTGGCGACGGTCGTGTGGTTGCGGCTCGACAATGTCTGGTTAGTGTACGCGCTGGCCGCGGTCAGCGCCGCCGCCGGCTCGTTCGACAACCCCGCCCGCCAGTCGCTCTATCCCACGCTGGTGCCGCGCGAACACCTCCCCAACGCCATCAGCCTCAACAGCATCATGTTTCAATCGGCCTCCGTCATCGGCCCGGCGCTGGGCGGCCTCCTCATCGGGGCCGGCGGCGTGGCCTGGGCGTATGCGTTCGATGCGGCCTCGTTCGTCGTGCTGCTGGCCTCGCTGCTGTTGATGCGCGAGGTGCCGAAGCGGGCGACGAGCGAACGGAGCGAGATCAGTTGGCGCGCTGGCCTGGATGGGTTGCGGTTCGTCTTCAGCCAGCCGCTCATCCGCTCGTCGATGCTGCTCGATTTCTTCGCCACGTTTTTCGCCTCGGCCACCGCGCTGCTGCCGATCTTCGCGCAGGATGTCCTGCGGGTGGATGCGCGCGGCTACGGGCTGCTGGTCTCGGCCCCGGCCATCGGCGCGGCGCTCACGAGTGTGGCGATGGTGCCGCTGGTCGAGCGCATCACCGAACGCGGGCGCGTGCTCATCGGCGCGGTGCTGGTGTACGGCGCGGCCACCGTCGTCTTCGGGCTGAGCGCTGCTTTTTGGCTGACCTTTGCCTGCCTGGCCGTCACCGGCGCGGCGGATATGGTCAGCACCGTCTTCCGCAACATCATCCGCCAGCTCGCCACGCCCGACGGGCTGCGCGGGCGGATGACGAGCGTGAACATGATGTTTTTCATGGGCGGCCCGCAGCTCGGCGAACTCGAAGCCGGTTTGGTGGCGCAGGCCTTTGGCCCGGTGATCTCCGTCATCAGCGGCGGCCTCGGCTGCATCGTCGCCACCCTGTGGATCGCGTGGAGCACGCCCGGCCTCGTCGCCTATCGCCGCGAGGCGCCGGCGCTGGCCGCAACGGACTGACCGCAGACGAAGGACCAACGACGAAAGCAAGCGCCTGTGCCTTCGTCATCCGTCCGTCGTCAATCGTCGCAGGGCATGAAACACGCCATCTCTATCAGCCTCGGTTCATCGAAGCGCGACAAAAAAGTTGAGCTGGATTTGCTCGGCCAGCGCGTGTGCGTCGAGCGGATCGGCACCGACGGCGACCTGCGGCGCGCCGCGCAACTGTTCCGCGAGCACGACGGGCAGGTGGACGCGCTGGGCGTGGGCGGCGCGGATTTGGGGCTGCTCGTCGCGGGCCGCTGGTACACGCTCGATGGGGTGAAGCCGGTGGTGGCGGGGGTGCACACCACGCCGCTGGTGGATGGCACCGGGCTGAAGATCACGCTCGAACGCCGGGCCGCCGCCTTCATCGACACGCATCTGCGCGCAGCCGTTGAGCCGCGCCGCGTGCTCTTCACCCTCGGCTGCGACCGGTGGGGGATGACGGTGGGCTTCATCGAAGCGCACTACGCCTATCTCTTCGGCGACCTCGGCTTTGCGCTCGGCCTGCCCATCCCGATCCGCTCGGTGGATACCGCCGTCCGGCTGTACCGGTGGCTGTTGCCCTTCATCGTTCAATTGCCGTTCGCCTGGCTGTATCCCATCGGCGAGAAGCAGGAGCAACGCGAGCCGCGGTTCGGCGAGTGGTATCGCTGGGCGACGGTCATCGCCGGCGACTGTCACTACATCAAACGCCACCTGCCCGACGATCTCGGCGGCAAAGTCATCTGCACCAACACGACCACGCCGGGGGATGTCGAACTGTTCCGCGCGGCGGGCGCACAGGCCCTCGTCACCACGACGCCGATGTTCGACGGCCGCTCGTTCGGCACCAACGCGCTCGAGGCCGCGCTGGTGGCCGCCAAAGGCAAGGGCCGCACGCTGACGTTCGAGGAGCTGGAGGAGTTGATCGATGAGTTGCGGTTGGGGCCGACCCTGCAACGCTTGAATTCGTGAAGCGAGATACGCAAAACGTGATGCGTGAGGCGCAAGACCCGGTCATGGCGCGGTTATGGCTGTGGGCCGGGCCTGGCCCTGCGGTGCATCACGGTTCACGCTTCACGCACCACTGGCCGCCTGCCCCATGCCACTCGTAGATGCCCTCCTCTTCGCCGGCGGCGTGCCCGGCCCCGCCGACCCGCTCTATCCGCTGACGCGCGGCCAACCGAAGGCGCTGCTCGAAGTTGCCGGCAAGCCGATGATCCAGTGGGTGCTCGACGCCCTCGGCGCGGCGCGCACCGTGCGGCGGGTGATCGTGGTGGGAGACCTATCCCCCCAGCCCCCTTCCCTGGAAGGGAAGGGGGAGTTAGGCGTCGCGCGATTTCCCCCTTCCCCCTTGCAGGGGGAAGGCGTCGCTTCGCTTACAGGGATGGGGGTCGGATTGACCTGCCCCAAACCCCTCCACTTCCTCCCCAGCCGCGGCTCGCTCGTCCACAACCTGCTCGCCGGCGCGCGCTGGCTCGCCGAAGATGATCCCGCCGCGCGCTACGGTTTGCTGGTGAGCAGCGACCTCCCCACCCTCACACCCGAGGCGGTGGATTGGAGCGTCGAGGCCGCGTTGCAGACGGACCACGACGGTTACTACTCGGTGATCGCGCGCGCGGTGATGGAGGCGCGCTTCCCCGATGCGCGCCGCAGCTACTTTCGCTTGAAGGATGGCGCGTACACCGCCGGCGACCTGGCGTTGCTGGCGGTGCGGCTGGCGACCGAGGCGCACCCGGTGTGGCAGCAATTGGTTGAGGCGCGCAAGAACATCGTGCGCCAGGCGCAACTCATCGGCCCGGGGTTGGCGCTGCGGTTCATCACCCGGCAACTGACGCTGGCCGAGGCCGAGCGCCGCATCAGCGCGCGGCTGGGGGTGCGCGGGCGCGCGCTGGTCTGCCCGTACGCCGAGGCCGGCATGGATGTTGATAAGCCCCATCACTATGAGATAATGCGCCGCGAATTGGAAAAGCGTTCAGCCGCGAATTGACACGAGTGAACACGAATTCCTCTGCGTGTCGCGAATCACGTAGTTTGAGCTATGTCACCCTGAGCGCTGACGCATTGGTATGGCCTCTCGTGAATCTACTCGCGCGAAGGGTCTCAACGATGATCTTCGAGACCCTTCGCGCGAGCAGGCTCCTGAACTTCGGCGCCACTGCCTTAGCGCTCAGGGTGACAGTGACTGGGTAAATCTTCTTTTTCCTTCATGGACTCACGAGGAGGGTGAGTGATTCGGTCTTTACTCGAAACGGACGCGCAGCTTTCGTTGCGTTTGCGTGTCGCGGAAAAACCGGGCTGGCTGCGCCGCCTCGCTATCTTCCTCGCGCACTCCGGTGATAGCTGGTTTTGGGGCCTCGGCCTGCTGGCGGTGTGGATTTTCGGGAATGCCGAGTGGAAGTACAAAGCGCTGCTCTTCGTCTTCGCCATCGCCGTGTGTGCGGTGGTGGTGCAGGGCCTCAAGTGGGCGGTGCGGCGCGAGCGGCCCGAGGGCGAGTGGGGGCAGCTCTATCGCAAAGCCGATCCGCACTCGTTCCCGTCGGGCCATGCGGCGCGGGCGTTGATGCTGTCGGTGCTGGGCATCATCGCCGGGCCGCTGTGGCTGGCGGTGATGCTCGTGGCGTGGGGGCCGCTGGTCGCCCTGGCCCGCGTGGCGATGGGCGTGCACTACGTCTCCGATATCCTCGCCGGCGCAGCCATCGGCCTCATCTTCGGCCTGCTCTCCCCGGCGCTGTTTCAGATCGTCGTGCCGTTCATCCCGTGGCTGTTGTGAACCGCCGGGCATCCCGCCTTCCGCTCTTTGCTTTCTGCATTCCGTGAATGGGCACGCTCTACCTCGTCGCCACGCCCATCGGCAACCTCGAGGACATCACCGCGCGCGCGTTGCGGGTGCTGCGCGAGGTCGCCCTCATCGCCGCCGAGGACACGCGCCACACGCGCGGCCTGCTCACCCACTTCGACATCCACACCCCGCTGACGAGCTACTTCGAGCACAACAAACTCAGCAAGCTCGATGCGATTCTGGACGCGCTGCGTTCCGGTGATGTGGCGCTGGTCTCGGATGCGGGCACGCCCGCGCTCAGCGATCCCGGTTACGAATTGGTGCGCGCGGCGCTCGCGGCCCGTTATCCTGTGGTGCCGGTGCCCGGCCCGTCGGCGGTGATCGCGGCGCTGGTGGCCTCGGGCCTGCCGACCGACTCGTTCGTCTACCTCGGCTTCCTCCCGCGCAAAGACGCCGAACGCGCGGCGCTGCTGGCCTCCCTCGCGGAGGAACGCCGCACCCTCGTCGCCTACGAATCGCCGCATCGGTTACTTGATACACTGACGGCGATTGAGCTCACCCTCGGCGACCGGCGCGTGGCCGTGGCGCGTGAGCTGACAAAGATGTTCGAGGAGATTTATCGCGGCACAGCGAGCCAAGCCCGCGAGCACTTCACCGCCAGGGGCGTGGCCGGCGAGATCACGCTCGTCATCGCCGGGGCGGATGAGGCCGCGATCGGCAGGTGGGATGAGGCGCAAATCCGCCGCGACTTCGCGGTGCTGCTTGAGGACGGGATGAAGCCACGCGAGGCGGCGCGTTTTCTGGCCGGGATCTCCGGCTGGTCGGCGCGCGAGGTGTACGACCTGATGAAGGCGAACAAAGGATGAACCTCGACGATCTGAGCTTTTTCAAACGGCTCGACTCGCAAAACTTCGTGGCGCAGATTGACGCCTTGCCGTATCAAATTGTGGCGGCGTGGGAGCGTGGCCAAACCCTGACGGTGCCGCACCATTTCCGCGCCGCGACGCACCTCGTCATCGCCGGGCGCGGGGATTCGGCCATCGCCGGCGACCTCGCCCGCGTGCTCGCCCTGCCCGCATCCCGCACTCCGCTGACGCTGTGGACGCGCGGCGACCTGCCCGCCTTCGTGGACGCACACACGCTCGTCATCGCCCTTTCGCACTCCGGCAATACGGGCGAGACGGTGGCCCTTGCCGAGGCCGCGCGCGCGCGCGGGGCGATGGTGCTGACGATCGGTTCGGGCGGGAGGCTGGCGGCGTTGAACGGCGTCACCGCGTGGACGTATCCGGCCGGCGGCGACTCGCGGGCGGTCGTGGGCTATCTGTGTTTATTGACGTTGGCCGCGCTCACGCAGCTTGGGCTGATCGCCGACCCGTCGGCTGAGGTGGCCGAGGCCGCGGCGGAGGTGAAGAAGCAACAGCAAGCGTTGCGCGCCGAAAGCCCGGTGAGGCACAATCCGGCCAAGCGCATGGCCGGGCAATTGATGGATCGCTATGCGGTGCTCTTCGTGGCCGATGAACTTGCGCCGGTGGGGCGGCGCTGGCAGGGGCAGATCAATCAACTCGCCAGGGCCTGGGCGCAGTGCCTCGCGCTCAGCGAGGCGGATCATCCCAGCGCGGGGGTGATGTTTCCCGAGGCGCTGGTGGGCAAGTACATGGCCTTGTTTCTACGCGGCTCGCGACCTGCGCCGCAGCTCGACGCAGTGCGGATGCACTTCATGACCAGCGGCTTCAACACCGACTCCATCGCCGGCGCGGGCCGCTCATCTATCGCGCAGGCCTTCACGCTGCTGCATTACGGCGACTACGTTGCGTACTATTTGGCGATGTGCTACGGGGTTGATCCGGCGGCGGTGATGCGGTAGTGGGCTTTATCGAAAACAAGAAACCTCTGCATCGAACTTCGCGAATGAACGCGAATTTGAAATGCCTCTTGCGCCCAATTCGCGGAATTCGATGCAGCAAGAAACCGGCTCAATCCCGCCTTCGAAGAGGCCTGGCGAATTAGCTCGGTCTGTATTTCATAAACACCGCCACTTCCCCCTCCGGCCGCGTGTCGTCGTTGGAGTAGAGCGACAGATCAACCCCTTCCAGGCTGAAGCCGAGGGCGCGATAGAAACGGATGGCCGGGACGTTGGTGTTCTGCGTCTCGCAGACGACGATGCGGAAGCCCGCTGCCCGCGCTTTCTCGATCAACGCTTCCATCAGTTTTCGGCCCAGCCCACGGCGTTGATGAGTCTCGGCGATGTGAAACTCCCACACCCACAGGCTGTTGTTCCACGCGTGCCGCTCGGCCAGCGCAAGCCCCACCAATCGGTCGCCGTCGAAGGCGCCGGGCGAAAACTCATTCCGCGCCAGTTCGGAGTAACGGCGCACAGTCTCGTCGTCAATCGGATCGAAGCGTTTGACGTACGGCGCGGGCAGCGGGACCAAACCGAGTTGCAGCGTCACGTGCGCCTCGGTTTCGATTTTGGAGACGGTGTATTTCGCGGTCGAGGTATAGCCGGCGATCAGCCGCTCCAGGTCGGCGCGGGTGAGGGCGGCCAGCGGGCGGATGCTTGGGGACTCCGTCACGGCTGCGTGAAGGTGAACCGCACCGACGTCGCCGATACGTTTCCCCCCGCCTCGGTGCACGGTTCGGCGCGCGCGGAGTACGAGGCGTCGGGCGCGTCGGCGAGCCGCACGGTGTACGCAACGCCCGGCTGCATCTCGAAATCGCCGTAGCCCACCCCGCGCTGCGGCTTGAGGCCGGTGAAGAATCGATCCTGCCCGCCGGCCCACTCCACGATCACCTCGACGCCGCGCAGGCCCTCGCCGGCCGCGGTCTGCGCGATCACCTGCAGCAGCGCCGCGCCCGCCTCGCACAACGTCTCAGTGTTCGTGAGGGTGAACAGCCCGGTGATCGGCGGGCTGGTCGGCAGGCCGGGCACCACGATGGGCGTGGCGGTGAAGAACGGCGTCGCGGAGGGCAGCGGCGTCGGCGCGACGGTATCGGTCGGCGCGGGTGTGGGGGAGGCCGATTGCGCGATGGGCGTGACGGCCGAGGGCTGCCCGCCGAGCGCGGCGGCGAGGGCGGCGAGAGACTGCACGGAGGCCGCCTCCGCGCCGGAGGCCGCCAGCCGTTGAGTGAGCGCCGTCACCACGCCGGCCGCATCGCCCTCCCCCAACGCCGTCACCCGCGCGCGCGCCCGTTCCACGTCCCCATCCGCCGCATACGCCGCCGCGATGAGTTGCAGCACCTCGGCTTTGTCGCCGGCGCGCAACATCGAAGGCTCGGTGTCGGTGTACTCCACCGGGCTGACGAACCACGCATACCCGAGGCCGAGGCTGAGGCCGAGGAGCAAACCCAGGATCGCGGCGAGCGCTCTCATGGCAGGTAAGGTTGCAGCACCGGCGAAAACGTGTTGCAGGCGGCCGCCAGTTGCGCGAGGAATCGCAGGTCACGCCCTGAGCCTGTCGCAGGGTCCGGTGGCGCTGATTGCGCGGCGAGGGTGCGCTGGGCTGTATCTACGATGGCGGGGCCCGGATCACTGAAGCCGAGCGCGCCGAGGCGCGACCGGGCGAGGCTGAGGTTTTGATCGCGGGCATAGGCCGCCGCGATCATCAGCACCTGCTCATCTTTGGCCGATGGGCGCAGCGAAGCGAGCGTGGCCGCGGCGGCGCGGGGCGCGGCCACCCAGCCGATATACAGCCCGAGCCCGGCCCCGACGGTGAGCATAAAGACGAAGATGATGACGTTGCGCACAAGGCAATTATGAACGCGATGATATAATGCCGCAACCAAAAACGCGACGGGTGATTATCCGTCGCGTTTTGAGTGCCGAAGGTGGGAGTCGAACCCACACGCCCGTGAGGACAGTGGTTTTTGAGACCACCGCGTATGCCATTCCGCCACTTCGGCCGGCAGCGCGGATTATAACGGAATCATTCGTGAAAGTTTAGAGTCAAGATTCACCGCGAAGACGCAAAGAGCGCGAAGAAAAACTTCGTTGTTCTCTTTGCGTGCTTCGCGCCTTCGCGGTTCGTCATGAAGCTTGGAATCATAGGACTTCCCCAATCAGGCAAGACCACGATCTTCAACGCCCTGACGCGCGGCGATAAGCCGGTGGGCGGCGGGCGGCAGGTGGGCCGCTTCGAGGTGCAAACCGCCGTCGTGCCCGTGCCCGATGCCCGCGTCGAAAAGCTTTCGGCAATTTACAGGCCGCGCAAGACTATCTATGCCCAGGTCGTGTACGCCGACATCGCCGGCCTCGAAGCCCCCGACGGCGCGCCTTCAGGCGTGAAAGAGAAGGCCGGATTCTCCGGCCAACTGCTCAACCAGCTCAGCACGATGGAAGGTTTCCTGCTCGTCGTGCGCGCCTTCGAGAACCCAACCGTGCCCGGCACGCCGAACCCGGCGCGCGATGTGGCCGCGGTGGAGGGCGAACTGCTGCTCAACGATCTGCTGGCGGTGGAGCGCAAGCTCGAGCGGTTGAATGAGGACGCGCGCAAGGGCATCATCAAAGACAAGGGTCTGCACGGCCTCGAGGCCGCGCTGTTCCATCGCCTCAAAGACGCGCTGGCCGCCGAGCAGCCGCTGCGCGCCCTGACTCTCTCGGCCAGCGAGGAAAAACTCATCGCCAGCTACCAACTCCTCACCCGCAAACCGATCCTCGTGGTCTTCAACGTCGGCGATGAGGAGGGGGTGCCGCTGCCGGAGTTGCCGCAAGCCGTCAGGCTCAAGGGCAAGCTCGAGATGGAACTGGCGCAACTCCCACCGGAGGATGCTGAGCTTTTCATGAAGGAGTACGGCATCACGGAATTGGGCCTCAATCGCGTCATCCAGATTTCGTATGACTTGCTCGGCCTGCAATCGTTCTTCACCGTGGGCGAGGATGAGGTGCGGGCGTGGACGACGGTGCGCGGCGCGACCGCGCCGGAGGCGGCCGGCGAAATCCACACCGACCTGCGCGAGGGCTTCATCCGCGCCGAGGTGTTCAGCTACGACGACCTGATTGCGCTGGGCAGCGTGGCCGAACTCAAGGCCAAGGGGCGCTTCCGGCTCGAAGGCAAGGAGTATGTCGTGCAGGACGGTGACATTCTGAACATCCGCTTCTCGCCGCCGGCGAAAAAATAGGAGTCAGGAGACGGAAGTCAGGAGTCAGAAAAACTGTCAACCCGTCATTCAATTCAGGAGGACGCTATGAATCGCCCGCCTGCTCAGTCGTTTCAGGATTTGCTGGTCTGGCAGAAGGCGCATCAATTCGTGCTGGCTGTGTATCGCTACACGGCGAGTTTCCCGAAGGAAGAGCGATATGGGCTGACGTCGCAACTTCGGCGGGCAGCCGTTTCGATCCCGGCCAACATTGCTGAGGGCTTCCGCAAGCGTGGCCGGGCCGATAAAGCCCGCTTTATGAACATCTCGCAAGGTTCAGTCGAGGAGTGTCGCTACTATCTTATCCTGGCCAGTGACCTCAGTTACGGTGACAACAGCTCGCTCCGAACGCAACTTGAAGAAGTGAGTAAGATGCTCGACTCCTACCTCAAAGCAATCATCGGCTCAATCCATCATTCTGACTCCTGAGTTCTGACTCCTGAACCCTGAAAGGAATCACATCCATGCCCTACACCCAAACCCGTTGGAACCTCGACGCCCTCATCCCGGCCAATGACCCCGCGGCGGTGGAGGTCGTCATCGCCCGTTATCAAAAAGCGGTCAGGAAATTCGAAGGCTGGCGCAGGCAATTGCGCCCGAGCCTCGCGGTCAAAGATTTTCAGACTCTGCTCAAAGACCACGAGCGGATGGACGCTGAGGCCGCGCGGCTGTACGCCTTCGCGCAGTTGAGCTTTTACTCCGACACGCAGGACGGCCAGGCCGCGGCGCGCCTCGGGCGCGTTCAGTCGCTGGTGGCTGAGGCCGGCAACCGCGTGCTGTTCTTTTCACTGTGGTGGAAGGACCTCGACGACCGCAACGCGGCGCGGCTGATGAAATCCGCCGGGGGGGTGCGCTACTGGCTGGAGAAAATGCGGAGCTTGCGCCCGTACACGCTCTCCGAGGCCGAGGAGAAGGTCATCAACCTGAAAGACGTCAGCGGCTTTCAGGCGCTCGACAACCTCTACGATACGTTGACGAGCAACTTCAAATTCACGCTGGAGGTGAACGGCGAAAGGAAGACGCTGCGCGAGGATGAGTTGGCGCCGTACATCCAGGGGCCCGACCCGGCGCTGCGCGCGGCGGCGTATCAGGAGCGCTATCGCGTGTACGCCGAGAACGCCGCGCCGCTCTCGCGCATCTACGCCGCCATGATGCGCGACTGGCGCAACGAGAACGTCGGCCTGCGCAAATTCAAGAACCCCATCGCCGTGCGCAACCTCGGCAACGACATCCCCGACCAAGTCGTCGAGACGCTGCTCGGCGTGATCCAAGAGAACGCGCATGTCTTTCAGCGCTACTTCAAATTGAAAGCGAAGTGGCTGGGGATGGAGAAGCTGCGGCGCTACGACATCTACGCCCCGCTCTCGAAGTCGGACAAGAAGTTTGAGTTCGGCGCGGCGGTGGAACTGGTGCTCGATACGTTCGGGCGCTTCTCACCGCAGATGGGCCAGCTGGCGCGGCAGGTCTTCGATGACGGGCACGTGGACGCCGAGCTGCGGCCCGGCAAGAGCGGCGGCGCGTTCTGCGCCGGCATCCTGCCCGGCGTCTCGCCGTGGGTGCTGCTCAACTACACCGGCCGCGCGCGCGATGTGGCCACCGTCGCGCACGAGATGGGCCACGCCATCCACGCGCTGTTCGCCGCCCATCACTCGGTGCTCACCTTCCACTCGGCGCTGCCCATGGCCGAGACGGCCTCGGTCTTTTCGGAGATGCTGTTGACCGACCGGCTGCTGGCCGAGGAGAAGGACCCGGCGGTGCGGCGCGATTTGCTCAATGAGGCCATCAGCAACGCTTATGCGACGGTGGGCCGGCAGGGTTACTTCGCGCTGTGGGAGAAGCAGGCGCACGAGATGATCCACCAGGGCAAGACGGTGGATGAGATGGCGGCGGCCTATTTGGCCTCGCTGCGCGATCAGTTCGGCGACGCGCTCGAGGTCAGCGACGAGTTCAAGTGGGAATGGCTCAGCATCCCGCACTTCTACGGCACGCCGTTCTATGTCTACGCCTATTCGTTCGGGCAACTGCTGGTGTTGGCGCTTTATGAGCAATACAAGCGCGAGGGCGAGGCCTTCAAACCGAAGTATCTGAAAGTGCTGGCGTACGGCGGCGCTGAGGCCCCGGCCCGCATCCTCAAGGAAGCCGGCATCAACATCACCAGCAGGAAGTTCTGGCAGGGCGGGTTCGATGTGATCGCGGGGATGATTGACGAGTTGGAAAAGCCTCAGTAGTCAGAAGCCAGAACACACCATCGGCCGGTTTCGCTACTGGCTCCCCACATACCTTGCCCTATGCTCCGGGCGAGCGACCATTCGAGGTATGCGTCTCAACGCCGCCGTGACTTGTGACTCAACTGAAAGCACTCGGCTTGCGCCGATTAGGTGGTGGGTATTGATGAATATGAAGAGTGTGTAAAGCCTCCCCGTGCAGTTGCGCCGCCATGCCGATACTGGCGCGGCTTCCCATCATTCAATCCCACCCTTAAACCGACGAGGCAGGAGAAAGGATACGGCCTGATGGAGAATTGGTGGCCCGGTTACGGCGCGGGCGTCGGGGTGCAGTAGCGCGGCGAGTTGGGGTTGTGCGCCTGGCAATTGGATTGGCCAGGCGGCGTGGCCGTCGGCGCGGGAGGTGTGAAGGTCGGCGCAGGGGGCGTGTCCGTGGAGGCCTCCGTCGGCGCGGCAGTGTCGGTGGGCAACGGAGTCAGGCTGGGGGCGAGGGTGGCCGTGAGGGTCGGCCCGGTCGTGGCCGAAGCTGCCTGGGTCGCCGGCGGCTCCAGCGTCGCCGTCGCGGCGATCGGGCTGCCGTTCACCGCCGGCGCCGTAGCCGTGCCCGGCCCGGTGAGCGTCAGCGTCTCCAATTCATGATCGGCTTCGGTGTGATGCGCTTGAATGCTGATCGAAGCGCCATCCAATTGCGCGTGCAACTCAACCGGCGCGGAGAGTCGCACGCGGGCGAGGGTGAGATGTTGTTCGTCAATGTCTTCGACCAGTATCCGCAACGTTGCGGCGCGGCGCGGCGGCGGCAATCGCCGGGCGAGCTGCAACGAGGTGGCCGTATAGCCATCCACCTCCGCTGTCAACTCAGCAACGATCTCGGGCGTCAGGCTCTGTCGGCTCAGCATCGTCTCCAGCTCGATCAACCGCTGCTGTGCCAACGCCATGTAAAACGTCGGCAATTCGGGCGCGCTGGTCAGGCCCACGCGCACATCCTCGGCGGCGCGTTTCAGCGGATAAAGCGGCTCGCCCGGCAGGCTGGCCTGGGCCGTCAGCGTCACCCCGGTGCTGCCGAGCAGCACCAACGCCACCAGCGCCAACGCCCAGCGCCACGCCAGCCCCCAGCCCGGCCGGCGGCGCGGCGTCTGTGCGCGCACAAACCGCCGGCGCAAATCGGCCTTCATCCGTCGGTTGGCCGCCGGTGTCGGCGTCAGCGAACGCAGGGCACGCAGCGCCTGCGCCTCCATGAGGAGCGCCTCCAATTCGGGAATCGTAGGATAGCGACGCACACACTCATCCACCGTCAGCCGGCCTTCGTCCAGCGCCGTCACACATTCCGCTACGATCTCTTCGCGAGTCATACCAAAATCCTGCTTCCCAAATTACTCAGGGCCCGATGTTGCAGCGCCTTCACAGCGCCCACCGATTTGCGTAACACCTGCGCCGTCGCTTCGAGGGGATAGCCTTCGACAAAGCGCAACTGAATCACCAGTTTTTGTTCTTCGGGCAGCGCGCTCACGGCCAGCCGCAGACTCTCCAACTCCAACACCTCAGCCACCTGCCGTTCCGGGTCACCGTTGCCATCCAGCGTCATTTCAGTGAGGCTGGCGGTGGGGTGGCGGGTAGTGCGGCGGATGTGATCAACCAGCCGGTCGTGGGCGATGCGGAAGAGCCAGGCGGCCAGCGGCGCGCCGGTCTCGCGATAACGCGCCAGGCCCTCGATGACTTTGACAAAGACCTCGGCGGTCAAGTCCTCCGCCTGCGCGCGTTCGATGTGCCGCAACACGAAGTAGCGATACAGCGCCGGCGCGTGCAGCCGATAGAGCGCGGCAAACGCCTCCGCGTCACCCTGCTGGGCGCGCTGGATGAGGCTCGGTTCATCGGTTGTTGCGGTTTCGGTTCTGAGCGCGGTCGCCATCAATTCCCAGCCTGCTGACTGCGCTCATTATAGATACCGCTGAGGTCCGCTCCAAGATACGGCTGGATAGTAAATTGGTCAGGAGCGCGTAGGGGGTTTGATGCGACCCTGCAGAGGAGCGGTCGCTCACCACAGCAGAATAAACAGCAGGGTGAACAGCGCGCTCACTATCGTCTGGCGCAGGCCGATGCGCACCGGCTTGACGCCGAGGGCGGGTCGCAGCATCCCCCAAACGCACTCGGCCCACTGCACGCCGAAGGGCAACGCCAGCGCGAGCGGCACGATCCCCGCGAGGCCGAGGCCCAGCACAATCAACACATTCGCCGAACAGTACAGCAAGGCGCGCCACCCCATCCGCACCCGCCCGGCCATTCCGGGAGTGTGCGTGAGGACGCGCTGTTCGAGGCGCAAATAGGCGTACACAATCGAGGCGGCGGATTGCAGCCACGCGAGCAGCCACAGCCACCAGCCGTTCGCTTCGGCTGAGCCGGCGCCGACCCAATACGCGGCGGGGGCGGCCAGCGCCAACACCCCGCTGCCCACCAACTCCACGCCCATCTGCCGGCGCTCGGCGCGGCGGCTCACCAGCCACAGGTGCCACGCAAACACCGGCCCGGCGGGCACAGCGAGCCAGAGCAAATAGCCGTAGCCGTTCGCCAGCAACCCGGCCAGCGCCGCGAGGCCGATCAACCCGTAGGCCGCAATCCAAAACAACGCCGCCGGGGCCTCCTCGCGTGAGCGCCGCCCGCTGTACGCCTTCACCAGCATCGTCACCGGCTGGCGGATGAGGAAGGCCGCGAACGCGGCGCCGATGAGCCACGCACTCGCCGCGCTCCAACGACCGCCCGCGAAGAGGCCGATGAGCAGCGGGCTGAGGAGGAAGACCCACGAGCCGTGATCGGTGGGCAGGGCGATGTGGCGGCGAAACAGTGAGGGGGAAGGACGCGCGGTCTGCATACGGCTATTATGCCTTCGGGGACGACGGGGTGGAAATGATATCCGTCACCTTCGCCGCAGCGCGGGTCAGGCAACCGTCGCGCTGTTCGGCAGCGTGAATCGAATCGTCGTCCCCCGGCCCGGCTCGCTCTCCGCCACAATCCCACCGTCGTGTGCGGCGACGAGGTTCTTCGCAATCGCCAGCCCCAACCCGCTGCCATGTGACTCGTCCGATTTGTAGAATGAGCACGCCGCTTTCGGCCAGCGAGAGCGTGCGCAAGTCCTCGATCAACCGCGCCAGCCAGGGCGTGTGCAAAGTCCAAACGATGCCGACATTTCGCCCTCACCCGCGATAGCTTCGGCGCGTTGCACCGAAGCTATCGCCGCCCTCTCCCGCTGGGAGAGGGAGTGGATCGCACCAGTGGA
>Ga0114938_1001282_pt1 | contig 17439 bp, 13 predicted proteins | sample AshMeaBigSpring_FD_88675 | JGI IMG/M metagenome (GOLD analysis project Ga0114938, IMG submission 88675) | Groundwater microbial communities from Big Spring, Nevada to study Microbial Dark Matter (Phase II) - Ash Meadows Big Spring | ecosystem: Environmental > Aquatic > Deep subsurface >...
AAGTAGCCACAACACCTTGTACATCGAACGACGCTAGCACAACAACATCCAGTGTTCGCTAGCAACGATAGCACAAGGACTCGCAACAACTGATCTTGAAACCCGAAGTTGCAAAACTTCAGTTACTTACCGGTTTTGTGGATCAGCCGCGGGGCGCTAGCCCGCGGTCTTTCGCGGATGAACCGCGGGCTAGCGCCCGGCGGCTGATGAGTGATTTCGGCAACTTATTGTTGAACAGCGCCTTACTCGTTGGGTTGATGAATAATCCGGGCTAGCGGGCTGGTCGAACTGCAATGGAAGCGGGGGCACAAGTACCAGACGGTGGTCTACCAGCTGGACGAAGGCTGCAAACGGCTGCTGTGGATCGGCCGGGATCGGACGGCCCAGACGCTGCTGCGGTTCTTCCGCTTCCTGGGGCGCGAGCGCTCGGCGTCGCTGAAGTTCGTATGCAGCGACATGTGGCGAGCCTACCTGACGGTGATCGCCAAGAAGGCGGGCCAGGCCATTCACGTGCTGGACCGTTTTCACATCATGCAGCGGATCGGCACGGCCATCGACCAGGTGCGGGCCGCGGAAGTCAAGCCACTGAGGGACGACGGCTATAGGCCAATCTTGAGCGGTTCGCGCTGGGTGTTGCTGAAGCGTCCGGAGACCCTGACCGAGAAGCAGGCGGTGAAGCTGGCGGAACTGCTGCCGTACCATCTCGCATCCATCCGCGCTCACCTGATGAAAGAGGACTTCCAGCGCTTCTGGGAGTATTGGAGCCCGAGTTGGGCAGGCACGTTCCTCGACCAATGGTGCAACCGAGCCATGCAGAGCCGGATCGAGCCGATGAGGAAGGTCGTCGGCATGCTTCGCGACAAGCGCGACCTGGTTTTCAACTGGTTTCGTGCCGAAGGGAAGCTATCGGCGGGAATCGTCGAGGGTTTCAGCAACAAATTGAAACGGACCACCAGAAAAGCCTACGGCTTTCGCACCCAGGAAGCCTGGGAAATCGCCCTCTACCACAACTTGGGAGCCTTACCCCAAGCAAAACTCACCCACGAATTCTGCGGACGAGGCGAAAAGTTCCATGTCAAGACCTGACCCCATGGTTCAAGACCTGACCCCATGGTTCCATGGTTCCCGAAGCTGGGATGCGGGCCATCACTCATCCCCTTCAGTCGCTCGACTCTCCGAGTCGAGGCTGTCTCCGCCGGAGTCACGACTCGGAGAGTCGTGCGACAGTGTGACGAATCCACGACCACGCACCCAGAGCAAATCGTCTTCTTCGGACAACTTCGGCTTGTGCGGATTCTGGCAACACTCGCGCCGCTTGCCGTTGCCAAGGCGGTAATGACGTGTGAGACCCATGAGACCAAGACCAGGAGACCATGGAACCAGACCCTGTTTTCGGTTTTTAGCGAAGCTGGTGGCCGGCTCGTCCGCGGCGCCGCTAGGGCTGTGCGTGCACGTTCCCTTCTGCGCACAGCGGTGCGACTCCTGCTACTGCCGTTCCTACGCCGGCCGATCCAACGCGGAGAAAGCGCGCTACGTCGACGCGCTGGTCGAGGAGGCGGCCTTGTACCGAGCGCTGCCGGCCTGCCGCGACCGGCCGCTGTCGTTCGTATAACTCGGCGGCGGCACTCCCTCGCTGCTGTTGGAGTCGCAGATTCGCCGCCTGCTCAAGGACCTGCAAACCGTCCTTCCCTGGGAGGTTGTGGAGGAGGTCACCTTCGAGTGTGCGCCCAAGGCGGTGACCGCGCGCACGTTCCGCTTGTTGCGCGCGCTGGGGGTGACGCGGATCAGCCTGGGAGTGCAGCAACTGAACGACGCCGTGCTGCGCGCCAACGGGCGCGTGCACCTGGTGGCCGACGTCAAGCGCGCCAACCGCGAGGCGCGCGACGCGGGCTTCGACGTGGTGAACCTCGACCTGATGGTCGGCATGGCGGGCGAGCGTTGCTCCTGCAGTTGAAGCTGGGAACCGTGCCGCTGGCGCACTTCCAGGTCGGCTATGGCGTCGACTTGCGGAAGCGCTTCACCGAACAATTGGCCGCGATGGCGGCTGCCGGCTGGCCGCGCTACGACGAGCAGTCGATGCGACTGACGCGCGCCGGCCTGCTGCGCGCCGACTGGCTGGTGCGCGAGCTCTACTTGCCCGAGCACCGCGGAATACGCTACGCCTGGGCCCCACTGTCCATTCGCCGTCGCCCTGCGCAGCACGAGCTCGTTGCCAGGCTGCGTGAGCGTCAGGCCGTCCAACGGCTTGAGGTACTGCTCCTCCAGCCGCCGAATGATAGTCAGGCAACGCGTGGAAGGCTGGCCGTGGTGCAGTTTGCCGATTCGCCGAGCGGGATCGGCGAAAGAGCGCGCGTGGCTCGCGGGCGGGCCGCTCCCCCCCAGCAACGGCCGCTCTCCGCGCTCATCAAGCAGCTGCAAAAATGATGCGCTGAGCGGAGGTCACATGCTTGTTGAAGGACTGGTGAACATTGCACAATCCGGCGAGGGCACAGCGCTCGACCCGTGGACGGAACTATAGCAGGGGCGCGAGGAAGTCGAATGCCCGACGCGCCGCGGCCGCCCCGTCGTGACTGTGCCGGCTGAGCTCGACGTGCAGTCCGCCTTGATAACCGACCCGCCGCAGGGCGTCCAGGATCGGCGGAAAGTCCATCTCGCCCTCCCCGAACATCAAGTGTTCGTGGACGCCGGCCCGCATGTCCTCGAGATGGACGTTCACGAGGCGGTCACCCCAGCGCAGCACGTAATCGGCGATCGGCATCTCGCCCTGGCAGTAGAGATGGCCGACGTCCAGCGTCAGGCGCAGCCAGGGCGAGTCGACCCAGCGCAGCAGCCGCTCGAAGTGCGCCAGCGTATCGATGAACATCCCCGGTTCCGGTTCGAAGCCCAGCCGCACCTCCCGCCGCGCGGCGTGCTCAAGCACCGGCCCCAACGCTGCGGCCAACCGCTCCAGCCCGACCTCCACCGGGACTTCGTCTCGCAGCGTCCCGGACCAGAGCGATACGCAGTCGCTGCCGAGCGCGGCGGCCATGTCGATCGCGTGCCGCAGGAAGTCGATCCGCCGCGCACGCTGCCGCGGCTGGGCCGTCATCAAGGTCGGCTCGTGCCGGACGCGGGCATCCAGCAGAAACCGCGCGCCGGTTTCCACCACCGACCGCAGCGCGTGCCGCTCCAGCCGCTCACGCACCTGCTCCAGCTGCCGCGCCACGTCCGGCTGGAACGGACCGAGCAAACCGTGGTCCAGCGTGAGGGCCACACTGCGATAGCCGATCTCGGCCAGCAGGTCGATGGCCTGCAGCGGGTCATGGTGCGCCAGCCCGTTGGTGTTGTAGCCCAGCAGCATCTGGCCGGTACGTCATCTCACGTGGAAGGCAGCGATCGCCCCAGCAGCAACATCGGCACGAGCAAGGCCAGGATCGCCAGGGCCCAGATCGGGCCGCGGACCGCCAGGCAGATCGAGGCATCCAGCACGATCAGGGTCAGGATACATTGTTTGACCGCCACCTGCACGCGCAACGGGTCCGGACGAGCGATCGCCAGCAGGCAGCGGCGCACGACGGAAAACGCCAGCAAGACCAGCAGCAGCGGCCAGACCACGGGCGAGTTGAACCGCAGTGACCGACTGACCGCGAAGGCGCCATAGTCGGGAAACAGGGCCAGCAGCAGAATGCCAGCCAGCATGACCCCGAGCCCCCACGCCAGGCGTCTGCGGCGGCTGACCTCCGCCTCTGTCTGGGCGAACCAGGTGACACCGGCGATGTACGTCCCGATCCCGGCCGCCAACAGGAACTGGGCGGCATCGTAGCCGCCCAGCGTCCACAGCCCGCGTGCGGGTTCCGCCCCCAGGCTCATGCCCAACAGCACATTCAGCCCGCGGCAGGCCCCCATGGCCAGCGGACCGGCGAAGGTTGCCTTCAGCACTCCATCGTAGAGCAGGATGGACAGGGCCAACAGGGTCGCGACGGCGCCGGATCGCCAAGGCCAGCCGGCCTGCGCGGGTCCCAGTTGGCCCGCCGCCCATCCCAGTGCGACACCGGCCGCCATCATGCCCGCGGCAATCCGGCGAGCCCGGGTGATGCCGATCCGCCCTGAGGGCAACGGCCGCTCCGGCCGCTGCCGCGCGTCCCGCTCCACGTCGAACAGGTCGTTCCAGACCATGCCGGATGTGTACAACAGGCAGGAAGCGGCCAGCAGGATCAGAAACGCCGCTGGCGGGTGGAGCGAAGCCCGCACGAACAGATAGCCCATCATCACGTCGGCCGCCGCCGTGAAGATGTTCGGCATACGGAACAGCTGCAGGTAGGCCACGAACCCCGCATGGCTCGCCACCGGTTCGCCGCGTGTGTCGGTCATGCAGACCTGCCTGGGGAAATACTCTCCGTCATCGCACCGCCCGCCCTCACGCCAGTTCCACCCCGGCTTCCCGGGCGGCCTCGAGCAGGTACTGGCGGGCCTCGCGCGCCGCACGGTCGGGGTCCTCGATGTACGGATACAGCTCGACCGTGAGCCACCCGTCATAGCCCGTCCGGGCGATCGCCCGCAGCGTGGCCACGAAGTCGATCGCGCCCTGCCCCGGAATCAAATGCTGGTGCACGCGGGTCGCGGCGATATCCTCGAAGTGGTAGTGCCGCGTGTGCTCCGCCATCCGCGGCACCCAATCCTGCGGGTCCTCGCGCACGCAATAGGCGTGGCCGATGTCAAAGTTCAGCCCCACCCAGGGCGAATCGATGCGCTCCACAAACGCCAGGTACTGGTCGAAACGCTCGATCATCAACTCCGGCTCGGGCTCGATCAGCAGCCGCACACCGACCTCTTCGGCCACGGCCACGCACGGCATTAGTTCGTCGTAAAAGATTTCCGCCGCGTCGTCCCACGTCTGACCCGGCGCTAGCAGCCCGCCCGGCTCCGTCGTGATCTGCGGCGCGCCGAGCTCGCGGGCCAGCCGCAGGGCGCGCCGCGTGTGTTCACGGCGGATCGCGCGGTAGTGCGGGTCGGGATCGGTCCAGCCCGGGTGCCAGTACGGCTGGCGTGGGTCGGCCACGGCATTCATCATGAAGGCGTTCACGTTGGAGATCGCGAGCTGGTGCCGGGCCAGGTGCTCGCGGATCGACTGCTTGCGCTCCTCCAGCAGCCCCGCCGGCCAGGCATGGGGCACGTCGGCCAGAATCTCGATTCCGGTGTAACCGAGTTCGGCGATCTTGCGGATCGTCTCCTCGATCGCAAAGTGCAGGTACGCGTTGCTGCTGAACGCCAAGCGCATGCAGGTCTCCCTTCAACCAGTTCGTCCACATCCAGTCCGGCACCGCTCCGCACACGGCCCCTGCGTCAACAGACGGGCATATTTCACAGCGCCAGCGGCTTGTTCAGAATCCGCATCGGCGAGCCGATCACCGACACCCCGTCGGGAACGTCGCGGCTGACGGCCGTGGCCAGACCGATCCGGCATTCACTTCCCACGCGGCGGCCGTCGGCGACCGTCGTGTTGGCGCCCAGAAACGTGTACGGGCCGATCTGGCTCCCTCCACACAGAACGACGCCCGGGCCGACATAGCATCCGGCACCCACTTGGACGTCGTGGGAGACGACGGTCCCGGCCGAAAGATAGACGCCGTCCTCCAGCACGACGTGCGGCGAGACGGTCACGCCCATCGCGATGACGACGCCTGTGCCCACCCTGGCGCGCCGGCTGACCTGCGCCGAAGGGTGGAGCAGCGGGCGGATGTCGCGGCCGGCCGCCTTCAGGCTGCGGACGATCTCCACGCGCAACTGGGGATGGTGGTAGCCCAGGGCAACTACAAATCGGTGTCCGGCGAACCGGCTGTCACGCCACTGGGCGAACGGCACCGCATACGGAATGGCCTGTTGCACGGCCAGATCGTCGAAGGCCGTAACCGTGGCCTCGGGATAGCAGTCCGCGGCCAGGGCAGCCAGGTGCCGCCCGTGAACGCCGTAGCCAATGATTCCCAGCTGCAATTCCATCTGTCCTCTGTGCGGCTGCCGGCCAGCTCGGCGGTCGGCCGCTTGGGTGCGTTGGTAACCGTCACGGGTCGGGGTCTGGTCCCTTTTTCGGCCGAGAAACCCGACTTCGCGGATACACGCTGGCCGAAAACAGGGACCTGACCCCCTGGAGTTGGGGGAAATCTTCCACCGGGCTGTTACCGGTTACGGTGCGTTGTTGCCGGCAGGCCGCCGTGACACCTCCAAGCGAGGCGCGGGGCGATTTCAATCTCCCTCGGACCGCTCGTCCCGCGCCCGCCGCCTCATCCACGCAATGTTCTTCTCCACGTCCGGATGTCCGCGGCCGACGTAAACCCGCATGTCGCTGTCGTACATCGCTTCCGGTTCGGGACCCGGATCGCGGGTCTCGGCCATCCACCGATCGAGGCGGTTGCGGAGCTGTGCCAGGTTCTCCCGGTGGGCGGGATCGTCGGCCAGGTTGGTGACCTGCCACGGATCCCGTTTCCAGTCATACAGTTCCTCCCTGGGCCGGGTGGGGCTGAATAGCAGCCGATCCGCCAGCGGGTCGAGGGCCCCGGCCGTGTGCAGCTCTCGCAACCTCTGGATGGTCGGTTTCCCGTCCTTGTACGCGTTGGGCTGCAGGAGCGGACGCCCGGGGTGGAAGTTGCGGATATACAGGAAACGGTCGGTTCGCACGCTGCGGATGCGATCCACCGTCTCGTCACAGCGGTCGCGCGCGGCAAAGACGGCGTCGCGGGGGACGTACCCCGCCGCGAACAAGTCGCGGGCCTGCATCGAGGCGGGGAGCGGAATCCCAGCCAACCCCAACGAGGTGGCCGCCAGGTCGATATGCTCCACCAGGTCGTCGCGCACCTGGCCCGCGGGAATTCCCGGCCCGCGGACGACCAGCGGGACGTGCGTGCCCTCGTTGTAGAGAAACTGTTTCCCCCGGGCATGGCTGATGCCATGATCGGTCATGAAAAAGATCACCGTCCGGTCCAGGAGGCCTTCCTGCTCGAGCCGCGTCAGCACGCGGCCGACGTGCTGATCCGTCAGGCGCACGGCGTCGAGGTAGGCGGCCCAGTCGCGCAGCAAGACCGGGTCGCGCGGATAATACGGCGGCAGCACCACGGCGGACGGATCGGTGGCCCTGCCGAATGTCTCCTGGCACCGCCTGGCAACCTGCAGTGCGTTCTCGGCCTTTCCGTCGCGCAGCTTGCCTCCGGGCAACTGGACCTGCATGAAGAACGGCTGACCGTCGCTCCGCGTTGCCCAGTCGGGTCCGTCATACATGGACGAGGGCCACTGGAAGTTGTAATCGGTCTTGCCCAGCCCCCCGGCACCCGCGCCGCGTCCGCCATCCTCCCGGCCGGACAGCCCGTCCCCGATGCAGGTGTAATAACCGGCCTGTTGAAACAGCCTGGGCAGGGGTACGACCTCCTTGGGCAGGACGATCTTCAGCGACCCGCGACCGCTGCGATGGTGGTGTGCGCCGATCGCGGTCTGGTACATGCCGGTGATCAGCGCCGAGCGGCAAGGGGAGCAGACCGGCGCCGTCACGAAGGCGTGCGCAAAGCGCGTGCCCTCTCGGGCCAGGCGATCCACGTGCGGCGTTTGAACCAGGGTCTCGCCGTAGCAGGAGAAGTTAGCCGACATGTCGTCCACCACGAACCACAGCACATGGGGACGCCCGGCGGGCTCGTCCGCCGCGAGACGCGCCTCCAGGACCACCGTCGTCAGCAGGATCAGCAGCGGAGCCGTTCTCATGGGGAACCGTTTGGGAGAGGCGGGCCGCCTGGCGGCCGAGGGGATGCGGCCCGCGGGCGAGGCCGCCGCGGGAATGATCTGGCTACGTGGTTGCAAGACCTGTGTCAGGCACCCCGTGACTCGCGGCGCGGCATGAGCACAGTATAGTCAAAGTCCAGCACGATCGCGGGCTCGTACGTGCCCTCGGCTACCTGGTACGGAAAGTCGGCACAGGGCCGATCCTTGGCGGCGACCGTACGAATCCGCAAGGCGCCGAAATCGGGCGCGGCTGGGAGCGGCGTCTTGTCCAGCACCTCCGACCAGGCGTAGATCGTGTCCCCGGCAAACGTGGGCCCCACGTGCCGCCCGCCGTGGATGGCCGCCACCCGCAAGGCGTTGGCCAGACCGTTGAACGACAACGCCCGCGCCAAGCTGATGATGTGCCCGCCATAGACGAGCCTCCGACCGAAGCGGCCGCCGCGTTCGGCGTGCTGGTTGAAATGCACGCGGGCCGGGTTTTGATAAAGGCGGGTCGCCAGCATGTGGTCGGCCTCTTCGACGGTCATCGCATCCACGTGATCGATCCGCTCGCCGGGCTGGTAGTCCTCCCACAGATGCGGGCTGCCGGCCAGGGTCGTGTCGTAGCCGCGGCTGTGCAGGCCGGCCGGGATCGCCAGGTCAGTTGCGGGGACGGTGCTGGGCAACTCGGGTACCACCGGGTGAGGCGCGGGGGCCGTGGCATCCCTCTTGCGCACCATGACCCAGCGGTTGTACTCGAGCACCAGTTCGCCGCGCTGGTTCAGCCCGCGCGAATGGACATACACCACACCCGTCTGGCCTTCCTTGTTTTGCCTCAGACCCGTCACCGTGGACACGGTGCGCAGCGTGTCGCCACAGTACACCGGCTGGCCGAACCGGCCCGCGGCGTAGCCCAGATTGGCGATCGCGTTGAGCGAGATGTCGGCGACCGTCTTGCCGAAGACAAGGTTGAAGACCAGCAGGTCGTCGAGCGGCGCCTGAGGCAGCCCGAGCGACCTGGCGAAATCGTCCGACGAATGCAGGGCGAATCGCGTTCCGTAGAGCGCGGTGTAGAGGGCCGTGTCTCCGGCCGTGACGGTTCGCGGCGTTGCATGCTCCAGCACCTGCCCGACGCGGAAATGTTCAAAAAAGTTGTCGGGATGGGTGGGGAATGCCACGGTTGGGCTCCGGAAAATCTCGCCGCTCGCCCGGTTGACTCGCGCCGGTAACCGTTCACAGCCCGGTGGAGGATTGTGCCCAATTCCAGGGGGTCAGGTCCATGTTTTCGGCCAGCGCGTATCTGCGAGGTCGAGTTTGTCGGCCGAAAAATGGACCAGACCCCGACCCGTGAACGGTTACCTAGCGCCGCGGCGAGCGTTGTTGGCCGCGCTGTCCAGCGCGGTGGTCGTACGGTTGTAACCGTTCGCGGGGTGGACGCCAGACATGCTGCACCCCCAGGGGGTCAGGCACCCGTTTCGGCGGGACGATGGATTCCAACCGGGGCTTCAGCGCCCCGGCCGTGGCTGTTCCGGGCCTACGGCCCGATGATCAGGATTCACGTGTTGCGCCCGTTCTTCCCGGTGCCTGGTTCAGGGCCGCCTTGTTTGGCCCCTCGCGGACGTGCGGCCGCATCCCGACCAGCGTGCCCGGCCGCGCAAGGACTTGCCCCGCCAAGGTTAAAAGTCGCCCGTGATCGGCTGGCCGTCGGCCATCTGCATCAGCAGGCCGAGCAGTTTCCCGTCGATCGACTTTGAGAGGAAGCGGACCGATCCGTCGGCAAATGCGGCGTTGAATCCGCCCGGCCGAGCCGCGCCCAGCCCGCGCAGCGGCTTGCCCGGCTCGAATTCCAGGTCGGCCGGGCTGGTCCAGGGCACGGCCTGATCCGGGTTGGCCTCGACGACCATGATCGTATTGGCGGTTCCATCGCGGATCTGGTCGATCCGCGTGCCCTTGGGGCCCTCGAAGATCGTCCCCTTGCCGGCCGCGCCCAGGTAGGCGGTCATGCCGGGCCTCACGCCGGGGTTCGTCCCCTGGTAGACCGGCACCACCGCGCTGGCCAGCTGGCGATTGTGCTCGCTGTCCCACGGTTCGTCCAACCGGAACTGCTCGTAGAGTTGCTGCTGCTCCAGGTAGGGCAGAATCGCCACCCGCCAACTCAACAGCGGCTTGCCGTCCTTGTCGGTGATCGCGGGTGGCGGGAAGGCATTCTGGGCCGCGTGATAGTTGTGCAGCGCCAGGGCGATCTGCTTCAAGTCGTTGGACGCTTGGGCCCTGCGGGCGGCCTCGCGCGCCGCCTGAACGGCCGGCAACAGCAGCGCTACCAGAATGCCGATCGTGGCGGCGTTCACTTGGGCCGTGGCGTTGGAACGGCCCTCGAGTATCAGCCGGTTTCCCTCGCGTACCGGCCGCAACGGGTCGAACATTTTCTCCGACACCCGGCGCATGTACGCCGCCATCGCCTGCTGAACGGGCTCATCCCCGGCGCGAGCGGCCTTCTGCTCGATCTGGGCCAGGAACGCCTGGCGCGCCATGTCCAGCCCCTGGCTGATCAGCTCGTCCAGTTGCCCCGCGTCGGCCTCGTCCTTGCACAGCAGGGCTACGCCGGTCGGCCGGGAGTTGGTCAGGTTGATCCGCGCCGCGAGCGTGCTGACCAGGTCAGGGGCCTGCTTGAAGCGGGCCAGGTGGGGCGGCAACTCGGGAGCCTGCTGCAGCGCCGCGTTGACGTGCTCGCGGATCGCGTCGAGCGACACCACCAGCGTCGCGTCGTTCGCCGCCGCCTGGGAACTGAGGATGCGGACCACCTCGTTGTCGGCTGCCACCTCGCCGCCGCGGATCGCACGGCCGACGACCTGCGGCGTCCCGAACAGCATGGTCTTGTTGTCCGCCATGTACAGCGTTACCGGCACCGGCAGCTCCAGCGCCAGCCGCAGGCACGGCTTGCCCTCCACCTCCACCTCCTCGGCCGGAATCGGCAGCATCTGCTGAAACTTCGCCGCGTCGTACGGTTGGGCAAACTGGAAGAGCACGCCGGCTTCGGGCCCAGCGCCGTCGCGCGGCGGCTCGGCGAACGCCACCACCCGCTCGATCGTCGTAGCGTCCACCGCTGTCCTTTGCACGCTGGCCGCGGCGATCACCTCGCGAGGGAGGAAATCCATCGCCGGCGCGTGGATCACGCGATGCGGATGGACGACCACCGCGGCAAACGTCCCCGGCGAAAGCAGCGAGAGATCGAGCGCCGAATCGGTCGCTGTCCCGCCAGCGGGTGCCTGCGCCGCTGCGATTGAAGGAGGCGTCGCGATGACCAGCGACATCATCCAGAAAAGCCACGACGGGTAGCGACGCAACATGAGACACCTCCCCCTGGTCAGGAACCTGCTGAACCGGCGCCAGCGCCTCGAGCGGCGGCAGGACGTGATTGTACCCTGCCTGAGTAAGGTTGCGTGGTTCCGGGAGGGCGAGGCTCCTGCCGAGCCGAGAAACCGCTCAGCGCGCCGACTCCGCAGGAGCTCAACCCCTCCCAAGATCGTGCAACTCTGGTTCGCTCGTTCCGTTTCGCCCAGGACCGCGGAAGGCTATGGAGAATCGTCGACGACCCTGCCACGCTTCGCTGAATGAACCGTCCCCGCGGAGCCTCGTTAGGCGCTGCAAGACAATTACCGACCGGTTTTATGGATCAGCCGAGGGGCGCTAGCCCGCGGTTTTCGTGCTCCAACCGCGGGCTAGCGCCCGGCGGCTGATGAGTGATTTCGGTAACTTGTTGTTTAACAGCGCCTTAAGACAGGACAGTTTTCCGCCTGCCTCTCAGGCTTGATGTCGCCAACCGTAGTCGACGTACTGGTGCTGGAACGTGCCATCGTCGTACAGGTCGACCAGGCCGTAGCCCGCCTTGGTGTGGCGGTGATCGCCTTTCCACCAGGCGCCGCTCACGGCGCCGTTGCAAAGGTACGTCACCCCGTCGAAATCCACCCGGTCGACCAGGTGGATGTGGCCGCTCAGGCAGAGCTTAACGTTCTTGTACTTCCAGAACAGGTCGCGCAAGCGCGGCAGGTCGCTGTGCATCAGCTGGCTGGGGATCACGAAGTCGCGGTCCGCGTTCTGCTTAGGATTGCCCGCCAGGACCGTCGCCGATACGATCGGGATGTGGGACACGACCAGCACCGGCATGGTGGCCGGCGCGGCGGCCAGATCGGCTTGCAGCCAGGCGAACTGCTCGTCGTCCAGCCGGCCTTCGTAGACCCGCTGCTCGTGAGGAGCAATGCTGTCGAGCATCACGAAGTGCCAACCCGCGCGATCGAAGCTGCCATAGGTCTTGTCGCGGCCAAACACCTCGCACGCCCACCGCTTGCCCCACTCGGCCTCCTGGCCGGTGGTGCCGCTGGCCTGCTTGTCCCAGCCGAACACATCGTGGTTGCCCAGGCAGCTCTCAACGGGCAGCGAACACTCGTCCCGGATCACCTGCTGCCACAGCTCCCACTGCAGCTTCGTGCGATCGCGGCTCACCGCCAGCGCATCCATGATCGTGTCGCCGCCGCTGATGATCAGTTCGGGCGGGTCGGTCAATCCCTGCGCGTGGTGCAGCGCCGCGATCACGCCCTGAACGGCACCCCGCTCCGGTTGGATGTGGGTGTCGGTCAGGTGGGCGATTCGCACGCGGCGCTGCCTGGAGCGCGGGGCGTCGTCCGCCCGCAGCGGCCCAGGCAGCAGGGTCAGGCCCGTGGCAATCGCCGTGGTTTGCAGCATCTGCCGGCGTGTGAGGGGCGTGGTCATCGGAGGCTCCTTTCGTGAGCAATGGCGTCCCGCGGGAGGCTCAGGCGGGAAGTCGAACCGATCTGGCGTCATTGTGTCATGAGCGCAGTCCGAGAACTACCACCTCACCTTCCGGAGTAAGGCGCTGCACGACAATTACCTACCGGTTTTGTGGATCAGCCGCGGGGCGCTAGCCCGCGGTCTTTCGCGGAGGAACCGCGGGCTAGCGCCCGGCGGCTGATGAGTGATTTCGGTAACTTATTGTTGAACAGCGCCTAACCGTTCACGGGGTGGACGCCAGACCGGCTGCACCCCAGGGGGTCAGGCACATTTTTCGGCGGCAGCGTCGCACGACGCCGAGCGGTGTTCCCGCCGAAAAATGAGCCAGACCCCGGCCTGTGAACGGTTACTTTCCGGAAGATGTTTGCGGTGAGGGCCAATCAGAGCCGCTCGGCGAGTATCGACAGCCCATATTCGCTGCCCTCGTTCACGGAGGTTGTGCGGTTTCTGCAGCTCTCCAGCAGCCACCTGAAGGAAGGTCCCCGTTTCGTGTTGTTTCACCGTCAGCCGCAGGCAAACGCGGGCGCAGCAAGCGTGCATGCCGGCCGCTGGCGGCCCGCTCAGCCGAGCTGCTTCAGCTGCTGATAGTCGGTCTTGCCGGTGGAGGTCTTGGGCAGCGCCGCGTGAAAGGCGAACTGGTCGGGGATCATGTAGGTCGGCAGGTGCTCGGCACAAAATCGCTTGAGCTGGATGATCGACATCCGGTCGGCGCCGCGCAGCGCCAGGTGGGCCTTGACCAGCTGGCCCAGCTCGTCGTGCGGCAGGGCTACCACCGCGGCCTCGTGAATCGCGGCATGCCGATAGAGGCAGGCCTCGATTTCGTCCAGCTCTACGCGGTAGCCGCGCTTCTTGATCATCCGGTCGCGGCGGCCCAGGTAGGCGAAATCGCCCTGGCCGTCCAGGGCGACGATGTCGCCGGTCTTGTACCAGCGCCGACCATCCGGGGTTACGTGAAAGGCCCGCTCGGTCTGTTCCGGCTGGCCCCAGTACCCCTGCATCACGTGGGGACCGGCGATGCACAACTCGCCGTCGGCCCCCGCCGCCACGGTCCGTCCCTGCTCGTCGATCACCAGCCCCGTCAGCTGGGCGCAGACCCGGCCGATCGGATACGGGTCGAGCCGGTCATCCTCGATCTGCGCCGGGAGTGCGAAGAACGTGCAGACGTTGGTTTCCGTCGGCCCGTAGAGGTTGTAGTACGCGCAATGCGGCCAGGCGTGCCGCAGCCGATTCAAATGGCCGATCGGAAACACCTCGCCTGCGAACAGCACGCGCCGCAGAGGCTCGAAATCATGGTCCTGCAGCCGCCCCCGCTGAACCAGCAGGCTGAGGATGGACGGCGCCGAGTACCAGCTGGTGATCCGCGCCTCGGCAATGAACCGGGCCAGCTGTACCGGGTCCTTGCCCAGCTCTTCGCCAATCAGGACCAGCGTCGCGCCATGCTTGATCGGCAGGAAGATGTCGAGGACCGAGAGGTCGAAGTGGAACGGAGCGTGGGCTGAGAACCGTTCGTTGGCCGCCGGCGCGAACGTCGTGCTGCACCAGTCGACGAAGCTGGTCGCGTTGCGGTGCGAGAGCATGACGCCCTTGGGCCTGCCCGTGGACCCCGACGTGTAGAGGATGTAGGCCAGGTCCTCGGCCGCGGGGCGGGCCGAAGGCACCTCCGGCGCGGGCGAGGCGGCCTGCAGGTCATCCAGGCAGCGGGCCAGGGAACGACCGCCGCCGGCGCCGTCCAGCAGCAGCAGGCGAGGCTGGTGTCCCGCCTGTTGCAGCTCTCCGGCCAGCGCGGCAGCGAACCGGTGCTCGATAATCGCCGCCCGCACGGCGCAGTTGGCGAAGATGTAGCCATTGCGGGCGGGCGGGGCCGTGGGATCGACCGGGACGTAGGCGGCGCCCGCCTTGAGAATGCCGAAGATGGCCGCCACGGTGTCGATCGACTTGCGCAGCCAGAGGCCGACACGGTCGCCTGGGTGCACCCCGACCGCCCGCAATCGGTCGCGCACCCGGTTGCTCAGCCGCACCAGTTCGCCGCAGCTGATCCGGCTGCCGTCCGCCTCTTCCACCGCGACCTGTTCGGGCCGCGCGGCGGAACGTTCCAGCAGGTCGTGCAGCGCCGAGTCGGCAGCCATGGTCAGCCGCCCCTCTTGGAGTCGACCAGGTGCGCGATGTCGGCCAGCGTGTTCAGGTGCTCCACGTCCGCCTCGTGCGCCGCGATCGAGATGCCGAAGGTCTCTTCGAGAAAGGCGACCAGCTTGAGGGTGGCGATCGAGTCGAGGATGCCCGTGGTGATCAGCGGCGTGGAGGGCGTCAATTCGGCCGGGTCCTCGCCCGGCAAGAACTCCGCCAGAATAAACTGTTTGACGATCGCAGCCGTCTCGTTGCTGGCTGTCATGGGATCGTGTTCTCCGGGGAGTATTGTTCCTCGTCCGTACTGACCACCGCCGACTCGCCCGGGGGGACGAGTCCGCGATGCACAAGCTGCTCCAGCAGCCGCGGGGCGATCAGCGCATGTCCCAGGGCGTTGGTGTGATCGTCCCAGGGTGCGACCTTCAGCTTCGAGCGATCTGGCACGCCCGCGAAGACGCCGTACAGATCAATCACCTCGATCCCGGCCTGCCGGCCCATATTGATCATGTCATCAAATGTCTCGGGCCGTTGCACATCCGCCGGAAGCTCGCTCAGCAGGATTACGGGCCGAACGCCTCGTTGCCGCGAGCAAACTCCAAACTGTTCGAAAACCTGTGCGAGAATTCTGTGCGCGAACGGCTCCAGTTTTCGCTCGAGCTCCCGGCGCTCGAGGATCGGCCCGCTCAGATCAATCCCCGCCTCATGAAACACCGCTGCGAGAAAGGGAAATTCGGCGACCAGTCCCCGCTCCCAGAGCATCAACGGCGTCCGCTCGATCGACCACGCGATTTCCCGGTTATGCGCCACGTAAAGGATCACATCCGGCTCCCAGTCCAAGATCACCTGCTCAATGGCGGCGAGCTTGTTCAGGGGACCGTATGACCGCACGGAAAAGTTCAAGACCTCGACGCGCATCCCCGCTGGCGCCAGTTGCTGGTTCAGCGAATCCTCCAGGAGGTTCTCGTACGTCTGGTGGGTATCCACTCCTGAACCGGCATCATGCGATGAGCCTACCAGGGCGAGGCGAAAGACCCCGACTGCCCTGGGTCGGTCGTACTCCCGGTCGCGCATGCCATGGCGATTGGTCGTGAACAGTGCGCCGCGGAACGGAGTCTTGAGGGATGGCAAGTATTCGTACAAAACCACGTCGTCGCGATCACGCACCAAACTGTCAAAGTTGCCCCAGTTGGGTGGAGCCTGCCCGTACAGCTGCCACAACTCGTTGTTGAATCTGGTCACATCTCCCAGGTCTTCGTAGTAGCCCCGCTGCAGGGCCTGCTGGTCCGCCCGGTTCAGTTGTCCCGAGCGGACGTCCGCAATGAACTGTACGCCTGCCTGCCGCCAGGAACGAGGCGCCGGCCCCAACAACAGCATCTCCGGCCGCACAGTCAAGGCGATGATCGCCGCCGCCCCGCAGGTGGTCAGCGACGCGGACCGCCAGAAATGATCCGGCTGAGCCAGTGCCGTTGCCCGGAGCCCCTCGGTGTGCTCGCGGGTACGACGGCCCAACAACACCCCGGCGGCCCCGATTCCCAGCGGTACGGCCGCGATGATGGCCAGCTGACCGAGTGTGAAGTTTGCGGCGGCCGCGGCCAGGTGCCGCAACTCGCCGATGTTCGGCGTGCTCCAAATCGTCCACAGGACGCAAATCGCCGAGAACGTCCCCGCCGTACGCAGGAGGAGCCCCAGCTCGCTGCGCCAGGTGCGGGCGGCCTTTTTCAGGACCCGCTGTCGCCCCCGCCGCTGCTCCCACTGGATGTTCAACAGGACCACGACTCCCAGACCCAGCCAGAACACGAGATCCGACCATTCGATGGGAAACGTGCCGCGAATCCAGAACCACTGGTACGAATGCAGCAGCCAGGTGGCCGCGAACGCGGTGAGCGTGGCCAGGGCCACGGCCCGCGACTCGCCCATCGGCCGCCATTTTTTCCAGCGGAAAAGGAGCGGATAGAAGACCAGCTTCATGACGAAGTCCTTCCAGTAGATGTTGATCCTCCGCCAGAAGTCGGTGAAGCTGGACGAGAACAGGTACAGGTGGTGGGTCTCCGGCAGGTTGAAGCCGAACATGTGCAACAGGCCGATGATCACGTGAAACAGGCCGGAAATCTTAAGATACAAGAGGAACGTGGTCAGCATGTACTGGCCCGTATCCAGGGCGGTCACCGCCGCGTCCGGCGCGATCATGGCGTGCATGTAGATCCAGCGGTAGATCAGCAGTTGCACCAGCCCGCGAAAAATCCACTTCGTGCCGATCTGGTATATGCGGATTGCGTCATCGTTGAAATGGTTCCGGCAGAACGTGCGGTAGTCGACGACCGGGAACAGCGGAAAGCAGACATTGGGCAGCATGAAGAAGTAAGCCGCCGCCCGCGACGCGCTGAACGGCGCCGTCCTGTGATGCAGGTCGTACAGGTAGACGCTCAAGCGAAACATGAACATCGCCCCGAGAATCGGCCAGATCGTGCCTGGCAAGGCGGTCTGCAGGAACTCGGGCAGCCAGGGCGATCCCAGGCGGGCTAGCGCCAGGGCGATCGCCACCCAAAGAATGAGCCCGACGCGGTAAAACATCGAAACCGGCAGGTGGCACAGTCCGATCAAGAGCGCGCCCAGGCCCAGCAACCAGGCACCGTGCGGCAGGCCAAACACCACGAACACGCTGGCCACCGAGAGAATGGCAAAGAACGGGAGCCGCTGGGGCAGAGGCAGAAAGTGGTGGATCAGGAACCCGCCCAGGGCCAGCATGAGCACCTTTTCAAACGCCCGCGTCTCGATGTTCAGCAGGCGAAT
>Ga0114938_1001283_pt1 | contig 17436 bp, 7 predicted proteins | sample AshMeaBigSpring_FD_88675 | JGI IMG/M metagenome (GOLD analysis project Ga0114938, IMG submission 88675) | Groundwater microbial communities from Big Spring, Nevada to study Microbial Dark Matter (Phase II) - Ash Meadows Big Spring | ecosystem: Environmental > Aquatic > Deep subsurface >...
ATCTGTTGTTTTCCACCGAAAAAGGCGCAGGTGTCTCCATCCTCCGCAACATCGTCGGCGATGGCGGGACCTGGGGCAATGAAACCGACGGCCCCACCCCCACCATCCAACCGCAGGAGGGCGTCTGGAACTGGACCGGCGACGAAGACCAGATCTGGCTGATGCGCCAGGCGAAACTCCATGGCTGCGAGACCTTTCTCAGCACGGTCTGGAGCCCGCCCGGCTGGATGAAAACCTCCAACGCCGTCGATGGCGGCGGCAGCCTGCTGCCAGACAAGTATCCAGCCTACGCGGAGTATCTCTCGCGCTACCTCCGCGAATACAGGCAGCGCCATGGCATCACCATCGATGCCATCAGCATTCAGAACGAACCGGATCTCACCACCAAGTATTCATCCTGCCTGTGGACCGGCACCGAGTTCCGCGATTTCATCCGCGATCACCTGGCGCCGGTCTTCAAACGCGATGGCATCACCGCCAAGGTCGTTCTCGGCGAGTCGTCGAATTTCAGCGAGAAACACGCCGAGGAAAGCCTCAACGATCCCGTCGCCGCCGCGGCCGTGGACATCGTGGCCACCCATGCCTACGACGAGAAACCCGCGGACAAGGTGAAACCCCTGCCTCTGGCCAAACAACACGGGAAACGGATCTGGATGACCGAGGTTTCCTACTTCGGCGGGAACGACCCGACCATCAGGGACGGCGTCACGTGGGCCAGGCTGATGCATGACCATCTGACCGTGAGCGGGGTGAACGCCTGGTTCTACTGGTGGGGTGCCTGTTATAAGACCAATGGCGAGAGCCTGATCCCGCTTGATCTCAAGAACCGCACCTACTCGACCACCAAGCGGCTCTTCACCTTCTCGAACTTCAGCCGTTTCGTCCGGCCCGGCCATGTCCGGCTCGATTGCACCGTCGAATCCGCCCCCGGTGTGAGCGTCTCCGCATTCCGGTCGGCGGACGCGGGCTCGTTGGTCGTCGTGGCCATCAATGCCGGTGACGAGGCCCGGGAACTCTCCTATCAGCTCGAAGGCGCCGCCGCCGCCAGCTTCACCCCCTATCGCACCTCGGCTGGCGAGAGTCTCGCACGTCTGCCGGATCTGCCGTCGCTCAAGACCACCCTTCCGGCGCAAAGCGTCACCACCTTTGTGGCGTCGCAGGTGAAACCATCCACCGCCCGCTGACCGCATCCGCATGAAAACATCCCCCGATTACAAGAATCCCCGTCTTTCCGCCGCCCGCCGCACCGCCGATCTGTTATCCAGAATGACCCTCGAAGAGAAGGCCGCGCAAATGATGTGCGTCTGGCAGGAAAAGGCGCGGAAACTCGTGGATGCGCGGGGCGACTTTGATCCGAAGAAAGCCAGGACCGCCTTCAGGAACGGCCACGGCATCGGACAGGTCGGCCGCCCGAGCGATGCGGGAAGCGATCCCGCCACTCCGGCCTTTGGCAAGGACGCGCGCGGCATGGCGCAACTCACGAATGAGATCCAGAAGTTCTTTCTCGAAAACAGCCGCCTCGGCATCCCGGTGATGTTTCACGAGGAGTGCCTCCACGGTCACGCGGCCAGGGATGCCACCAGTTTCTCCCAACCCATCGGACTCGGCGCCACGTTCAATCCCGCGCTCGTCGAGGAGCTCTTTGCGATGACCGCGTATGAATCCCGCATCCGCGGCACCCATCAGGCCCTGACACCCGTGGTCGATGTGGCGCGCGATCCACGCTGGGGGCGCGTGGAGGAAACCTACGGCGAGGATCCGTATCTCGTCGCCCGGCTCGGCTGCGCCGCCGTGCGTGGCTTCCAGGGCGATGCGAAGTTCAGGGACAAGAAACATGTCATCGCCACGATGAAACACTTCGTCGCCCACGGTGAACCGGAGTCCGGCATGAACTGCGCGCCAACGAACATTTCGATGCGCGTGCTGCGGGAGACGTTTCTATCCACCTTCAAGGAAACAATCCGGAAGGCCGGCGCGATCAGCGTGATGGCCAGCTACAACGAGGTGGACGGCGTCCCCTCGCACGCCAGCAAGTGGCTGCTTCGCGATGTCCTGCGCAAGGAGTGGGGCTTCAAGGGCTTCGTCGTTTCCGACTACTATGCCATCTGGGAGCTGAACCACCGGCCGGACACTCACGGGCACTTCGTCGCCAAGGACAAGTCCGAGGCCTGCCGCCTCGCGGTCGAGGCGGGAGTGAACATCGAACTGCCCGAGCCGGATTGTTATCTCCATCTCGTCGATCTCGTCCGGAAAAAGGTCCTCAAGGAATCCCAGCTCGATGAACTCGTCGCGCCGATGTTGTTGTGGAAATTCAAGATGGGCTTGTTCGACGATCCTTATGTCGATCCCGACGAAGCGGAGCGCGTGGTGGGTTGCGCCGCGCACCGCCAGCTCGCGTTGCGCGCCGCGCATGAGACGATCACCCTGCTCAAGAACGAGAACGACATCGCTCCGCTCAATCCCTCGAAACTCAAGACCATCGCCGTCATCGGGCCGAACTCGAACCGCGGCCTGCTCGGCGGATACAGCGGCGTGCCGAAACACAACGTCACCGTGCTCGAAGGCATCCGGGCCAAGGTCGGTGATCGCGTGAAGGTGCTTCACAGCGAAGGTTGCCGGATCACCGCGGAAGGCGGATCATGGCAGCGCGACGAGGTGTTTCCCGGCGATCCCGCCGAAGACCGAAGGATGATCTCGAACGCCGTGAAAGTCGCGAAACAGGCGGATGTCATCGTGCTCGCCATCGGCGGCAACGAGCAGACCGCCCGTGAATCGTGGAGTCTCAGCCACATGGGGGACCGCACCAGCCTCGATCTGCTGGGGCGTCAGGACGAGTTGGTGAAGGCCATGCTCGATACGGGCAAGCCGGTCATCGTCCTGCTCTTCAACGGACGGCCGCTGTCCATCAACCACGTGGCTGAAAACGTGCCCGTCATTTTCGAATGCTGGTATCTCGGCCAGGAATGCGGCCACGCCGTCGCGGACGTGTTGTTCGGCGACGTGAATCCCGGCGGCAAGCTGCCGATCACGATTCCGCGCTCGGCCGGGCATCTGCCGGCCTACTACAACCACAAGCCCTCCGCCCGCAGGGGGTATCTGTTCGACGAGGTTTCGCCGCTGTTTCCCTTCGGCTTCGGTCTGAGTTACACGAAGTTCTCCTTCGACAAGGTCCGCCTGAAAAAGAAGAGGATCGGGTTGAAGGAATCGACCCAGGTCCTGGTAGATGTCACCAACACCGGCAAACGCGCCGGCACGGAGGTCGTGCAGATGTATATCAGGGATTGCTTCAGCTCGGTGACGCGGCCCGTGAAGGAGTTGAAAGGCTTCGAAAAGATTTTCCTCAAACCGAAGGAAACGAAGACCGTCGCGCTCGACATCACGCCCGAACTGCTCGCCTTCTGGGACATCGACATGAAGTTCCGCGTCGAGCCCGGCGATTTTGAAATCATGGTCGGCAATTCATCACGCGATGCGGACCTGTTGAAAACGACGCTCACCGTCATTCCCTGAACCCATCCGTCATGTCAGCCATTCCCGGGAAGCTCACCATCAGCGAGAAGGTCGGATACAGCGGAGGCGACGCCGCCGCGAACTTCGTCTTCATGTCGATGATCCTGTTCCAACTGAACTTCTACACCGACGTCTTCGGTCTGACCGCCAGCGCCGCGGCCGCCATCCTGCTCTGGCCGCGATTGTGGGACGCGCTGTTCGATCCGATCATGGGCGTGCTCGCGGATAGAACCCGCACCCGCTGGGGGCGCTTCCGGCCGTGGCTGCTGTGGACCTCCATCCCGTGGGCGGTCGTCATGATCCTCGCCTACACCACGCCGAAGGGCTGGAGCTACGGAACCATGATCGCCTACGCCGTCATCACCAACACGATGTTGATGACGCTCTACTCGATGAACAACATGCCGTATTCCGCGCTGGGCGGCGTCATGACAGCGGATCTGAACGAACGCGCCCGGCTCAATTCATTCCGCTTCGTCGCCGTCAACATCGCGCAGTTCATCGTCGGTGGCTTCACGCTGCCCCTGGTGGCGAAATTCTCCGAAGGCCATGACCGGCAGCACGGCTGGCAGATGACGATGACGATCTGGGCGGCGGTTTGCCTGGTCCTTTTTCTAACCGCCTTCTTCACCACCAAGGAGCGCGTGCAACCGCTGGCCGAGGTGAAGTCCTCGCCGAAGCAGGATTTCATGGACCTGCTGGAGAACGGCCCGTGGAAGATCATGGCGCTGATGACGCTCGTCCACTTCGCCATCCTGTCCTTCCGCGGCGGCGCGCTTTTCAATTACTACCACCACTACGCCGACAAGGCGGCGATGTTAGGATGGCTGCAACAGCTCGGACTCACCGCGCCCGCCCTGGAGGATGGAGTCCCCAAGCCGGGAGGAATCCTGGAGTGGCTCGGCTACATCGTTCATGGTGAAAAATCCGGTCTGGCGGACTCCAACGTCGCCGATGTCTTCAACAGCATCATCAACATGATCGGCACCGCCACGACCATCGTGGTCATCATGCTTTCCGCGTCCTTCGCCCGGAGGTTCGGCAAAAAGGCGGTCGCCGTGGCGGGCTTCGGGCTTTCCGCCGTCAACGCCTTCGCCTTCTATCTGCTGAAGCCGGACGATGTGAACGGCATGGTCGCGCTCACCGTGCTCGGCTCCATCGTTTACGCGCCCACCGTTCCACTGGTCTGGGCGATCTACGCCGACGTCGCGGACTATTCCGAGTGGAAGACCGGCCGCCGCTTCACCGGCATGGTCTTCGCCACCATCGGCTTCGCCCTGAAGGCCGGCCTGGCGCTCGGCTCGGCCTCGTTCCTTTGGATCATGGCCGGATTTTTCAACTACGACACGAAGCTTCCCGGCGCACCCGAGGCGCTCGCCGGCTACCGCGCCACGGCTGGCATCGTGGTGGGGATGCTTTTCTCCGTCTGCACGGTTCTGTTGATGGCCTACAAGCTGAACAAACGCACGACAATCGAGATGGCCGATGAACTCGCGGAGCGCCGTCAAAAAGCCTCTGCGGCCTGATCATGAAAACGCCGCCGGTCATTCGCCATCCGCTCGCATGCGGACTGTTTCTCCTGATCTCCCTGGTTCCGATCGACGCCCATGCGGATGTCTCCGGCGACAAGTCGTCGAAACGCTACGTCCTCCACGACGACAAGGCGGCCCCGCTCGATCTGAAAGGTTGGGAGTCTCATTCGTTTCCATTGGGCAACGGCCATTTCGGCGTGAGTTTCTTCGGCGGTGTCAGGGAGGAGTTGTGGCAGTTCTGCGAGAAAAGCCTGTTTGTCACCGACCCTGAAAAGGCCGAAAAGGCCTGGGACCGAGTCGGGCTCTCCAGCCTCTGCGAGTTGCGGCTTGTCCAGGATCACGATCCCGCCAAAGCGACCGTTTACCGCCGCGAGCTGGACTTGGACAGGGCGCTGGGAAGCGTATCCTATCAGATCGATGGTGTGGATCACCGGCGTGAAGCGTTCACCAGCTATCCCGACCGCTGCTTCGCCGCGAAGATCACGGCTTCCAAGGCAGGCAAGGTTTCATTCCGCCTCAGGGCGCTCCATCCCTACTTGGGTGAATTCCGCAGCGGAACGGCCGCCGTGGATGGCAACACGCTGATTCTCCGTGGCGATGCCAAGCCCTATCAGTTGAAATACGAGGTCCGGATCGCGTTGCGCGTCAAGGGCGGCAAGGCCGCTGCGAGCGCGAACGGCGCGGATGGCGGGATCGTCGTCGAGGGAGCCGACGAGGCTCTCGTCTATGTCACCCTCGGCACCAACTACCGTCTCGATCCCAAGGTTTTCCTCACCGGAGGATCGGATCAAAAGCTCGCGGGCTTTGAAGTTCCCTCCGCTGAAATCGAAGCGACCCTGGCTTCCGCGCAAAAGGCCGGATGGGATGCGCTGAAACACCGGCATCAAACCGGTGTGGGCCGCTTGATGCAGCGGACGAGAATCGCTCTGGGCGGGCATGCTCCCGCCATTCCCACCGACCGTCTCCTGGCAGACCCCAAGCCGTCTTCCGCCGCCGCCCGCTATCTGGAGGAACTCTATTTCCAATACGGCCGCTACCTGCTGATCAGCTCGTCGCGGAAGGGCACGCTCCCCGCGAACCTGCAGGGCACCTGGAACATGAACCGCAGCGCGCCATGGACCGGCGGCTACTGGGCAAACATCAACATCCAGATGAATTACTGGCCCGCCTTCTCCACCGGGCTGGAGGAGACCTTTGAGCCTTACTTCGATTTCTTCCAAGCTGCCTTTCCGCGCCAGCAGGCCATCGCCACCGGCACGCTCTGGAGCTGGAAGCGCACCCCGGTGGATGATGCCTGGACCGCCGGCACCGGCAACAGTCCCTTCGGGGTCAGCGGCCCGGGGAGCACCTCCGGAGCGGGCACCGGACCGTTTGTGATCCTGCCCATGTGGGATTGGTATTGCTACACTGGCCGGAAGGAGATCCTCGAAAAGATGTGGCCGTTTCTGTTGGGCTCCAGCCGCTTTCTTGCCGCGGTGCTCGAGGAACAGCCGGACGCGACCTTGCTCTGCGATCCCTCGTGGTCTCCCGAAAACGAAAAGGGCGGCACGCACGTCAGCATGCCGGGCTCCGCATACGACCAGCAACTGGTGTACGAAAACCACCGCATCACTCTCAAGGTAGCGAGGATGTTGGGAAAATCCGATCCCATCCTCGCCACCCTCGAAGCCCAGCTTCCCAAGCTCTCGCCCGTCCTGATCGGCACTTCCGGCCAGATCAAGGAGTTCAGGCAGGAGAACGCCTACGGTGAATTCGGAGAAACCCGTCACCGGCACATCAGCCAGCTCATCGGGCTTTATCCGGGCACCCTGATCACCGAGAAGAAGGAATGGCTGGATGCCGCCAAGGTCAGCCTGAACCTGCGCGGTGACCAGAGCACCGGTTGGGCCATGGCCCACCGGCTCAACGCCTGGACGCGCATCAAGGACGGCGAACGCTGCCACACCCTGCTGCAGACCCTCTTTCACAAGGGCACGCTCCCGAACCTGTGGGACACCCATCCACCATTGCAGATCGACGGCAATTTCGGCGGCACATCCGGCATCGCCGACATGCTGCTCCAGAGCCACGAGGGTTTCATCGATCTTCTGCCCGCGCTGCCTGCCGCTTGGAACACCGGTTCCTTCTCCGGCATCCGGACGCGGCGAGCTTTAAACGTTTCCCTCCAATGGAAGGATGGCATACCCGACCGCGTCGTCGTGCGGTCAGAAGGAGGAAAAACCTGCCGTCTCCGCAAAGCGGGCGTGGCCGCCTGGCAAGTCACCGGCCCTGGCGGCGTGAAGGTGCCGTCCACCCTCGAAAAGGAAACCGGCATCCTCGAATTCAAGGTGGTTCCCGGCCAAGCCTACGAAGCGATGCCCCTTGGCGTGAAGCGCTAGGACTTCCCTACCCGATCGAGCAGTAGGCGGAACGAAGCATTTTGCCCATCGTCCAACCATACCGGAATGGAAAACGGCCTTTGTCGCCCATTTCAACATGTCCGGGCCTGAAAGCCTTCCCGAACCCGGATCACCCGTCCGGACCGCGAAACCCAAACCAAGCCAACCATCCCCTGAACAAACCCCGTCAAAAAACCAAGTCCATGAAACCAAAGTATTCCCGGAACCTATCCATCCTCGGAGCCATCGTCTTCACCGCGAACGCCGCCCATGGCGCGCCGGTCACCCAGACCGCCAACGACAACATCGGCACCGCGTCCTTCGTGGATTCCGCCCGCTGGAGCAACTTGGCAGCTCCTTCGGCTGGGAACTCCTATTTCACGAACGGATGGATCTTCCGCACCCCCACGGCTGACGCCAACCAAACCTTCGCGGGAGATTCCCTCTCGGTGGACACCAAATCCGCGGCCAGCGGCGTGGGAGCCACCGTCATCACCAAGGTGGGCGGAAGCAAAACGATCACCTTCCCCAGCCTGATCATGAACGGCGGCATCTTCAGCCAGGGCCAGCAGGGTGTTACCCACACGCTCGCCGGAGCCATCACCGCCGCCACCACCTCGGGCTTCAGCATCACCGACTCCAGCGACCGCAACCTTTTCGTCTCCGCTCCCATCTCCGGCACCGGCCGCCTCCATGTCGGCTCGTTCGGCCAATACAACGCTGGCGATCCCGCCTACGTCCCCACCGCCTTCACCTCGACCTTCGCCGTTTCCGGAAACAACAGTTCGTTCAGCGGCGGCTGGACCCTCGGCGGCGGCTATGACGCACCCGTCTTTGGCGGCGCGGGCACCTATCGGGTCAACTTCAACGCATCCGGCATCACCTTCCGCCTCGGCCACGCCAACGCGCTCGGCACCGGCACCCTCCAACTCCACGCCGGCACGGTGAACCTCAACGGCTTCAGCGCTACCGGGCTCGCCGGTGTCGAACTGCCGGACAACGCCTCCGCCACGATCCGCACAGCCGGCAATACCCTCACCGCCACCAACCTCACCCTCGGCTCCACCACCGGAGCCACCCTGAACATCGACAACGCCGGACTGGCGAACCCGGTCAGCGCTCCCGTTGCCAGCACCACCTTCACGGTCAACGGCCCCTCGACCATCGGTGTCAGAGGCACCGGCCTCACCACCGGCACGTTCCCGCTGATCTCCCACACCGGTTCAATTGGCGGTGCGGGTGGATTCGCCGGTATCACGCTTGCCTTGCCCCCGGGCGTCTCAGGCGTCCCGGTGGACAACACCAATTCGCTCGATGTCAACATCACCGGCATCGAGTTCATCAAGTGGACGAACGGCGCGGCTACCGGCAACTGGAACATCAATACCGACGTGAACTGGAAGACCGCTGTCGGCCTGATTGACTCGACCTACCAGCAAAACACCGCCGGCGGACATAGCGTGCTGTTCAATGAATCCGAAGCTGAAGCCAGCCCAGTGGCCATCGCCATCCCCGCGACCGTCAGCCCCAACGCGATCACAGTCAACAACCCGACCAAGGACTACAACTTCACCGGACAAAATATCACCGGAACCGCCGCCTTCGTCAAAGACGGCGCGGGCACCGTCAACTTCGCCAACACCCTGCGCGTCACCGGCGGCAACACCATCAACCTCGGCAAGGTCGTCCTCACCGGCGGCGCTTCCGGTGCCACCACCGCCATCGCCACCGGCGGTACCCTAGAATACGCCCACACGACCAATCCAGGTCAAGCCGCCCACACCTTCACCGGCGGCGGCTCAATCATCAAGAGTGGTGCCGGCACCCTCACCTTCAACGCCGGCAACAGCACCATCGCCCTCGCCGCTGGCGGCCTGATCGATGTCCAAGGCGGCAAGCTCCAGTTCGGAAACTTCGACGCCCAGGGCTGTTCCGCCACCGCCAATCAGTCCGACCTGAACATCGCTTCCGGCGCGATCTTCGACGGCTACGCCGGCAATGTCGCGGCCGACAAACTCACCGGCTCCGGAACCTATCAAGCCGGCTACTTCGGCCCCCGTTCCCTCACGGTCGGTGTTAATGACGGATCGAGCACCTTCAGCGGAACGATTCAAGGCAACGGCATTGATGGCAACTCCCACACCCAGCTCATCAAGAGGGGCACAGGCACGCTCACGCTCACCGGAAAGGTCAATGCCCGCGGTGCCTACGGTGGGAGTTCGCTGGAGGTCCGTGGCGGCACCATTGCATCGCCGAGCACAGTGATCCTCAGCCCGACCGATCCGCTTTCGACCACCGGCTATACCGGAGGTCGGGTCTACGTCGCCCCGGCGACTGCCGATGTCTCGGTCCTGACTCAAACCGCCGGAACGGTGGTGGCGGGAACGCTCGCTGTTGGAGAGGCCGGCCAGGCGACCTACAATTTCTCGGGTGGCGTCATCAATGCCACCAACGTGGAGTTTGCCTTCAATGGCGGCGGACCCAATGGCCCCGTTGAAATGAACATCAGCTCCGGAGCCCAGATGAACGTCAATAGCAACGGCAATATCCTGATGGGGCAATACTTTGGCCGGAGCATTACGATCAACCAGACCGGCGGCAGCGTCGTTCAATACAGCGATCTTGGCGTGACCCGCGGCGGCACGGGCAAGATGCGCTTCTACAGCGGCAACCAGAACGTGACCTGGAACCTCTCTGGCGGCACGCTTTCCCTCGCCGGCATGGAACGGAGTTCCGGTAGCGGCTTCGGTGGTGGCAACGGCATCCTCAACCTCAACGGCGGCATCCTCCAGATCACCAACTCCGACTTCGCCGCTCCGACCGGCACCGCCAACGGCAAACCGGTACTCGCCGCCAAGGTTCTGGGTGACGACCTTACTCCGAACAGCGGTGCCATCATCGACAACTACGGCCTGAACATCACCTTCGCCGCCCCGATTCAGAACGGCGGATCAAGCCTCTTCGACGGCGGGTTGAAGGTGGAATCCTCCATTCCCGGCGGCTCGCTGACTCTATCGGGAATCAACACCTACACCGGTGATACGAACGTCGTCGCAGGCAACACTCTCTTCCTCGCCGACAACGCGGAACTCGCCTTCCTCGTCGATGGCACGGACGCCACCAAACTCACAGGGGCCGGCACCGCCACACTTCAGGGCGATTTCCGGATCGACACCACGTTCGCGGACACCACACCCGGAACCGAGTGGACTTTGGTCGATGTCACCAGCCGCTCCTTCGACGCCTTGACCTTCCAGGTGATCGGTTTCAGCGAATCCGGAGATGTCTGGACCAAGACCGAGGATGGCAACAAGTGGACCTTCACCGAGTCCACCGGCAAGCTTAAGGTTGCGGCCGCTCCCGCGGGTTATGCGACTTGGATCGGCACCTTCACCGTCGCTGATCCCGCGGAAGGAGCGGATCCGGACAACGACGGCATGGAAAACCTGCTGGAGTTCGTCCTGAACGGAAACCCCTCGGTCTCCGATCCCGCGATCCTGCCGGACCTGGTCGTCACCGCCACGGATTATGAATTCACCTTCACCCGCCGCGATGATTCGCTCAGCCCGGAAACCACCCAGACCTTCCAATACGGCACGGATCTGAGCGGCTGGACCCCCATCGTGGTGCCTGCTGGCAGCGGTTCCGTTCCTCCCGCCACCATCACGGTGGTGGATGGTTCGCCTGCCGACACCGTCACCGTGAAGATTCCGAAAACCGAAGCGGGTGTGGGCGGCAAGCTCTTCGGCCGTCTCAAGGTCACCAAGCCTTGATGCTTGATTCCCGACCGCCCGCGCCGACCTTCTACGGTCGTTCGCGGGCGGTTTTGCGTTTCCCGCGATTCATTCCGCGGCATGCCTTCCACCGAATCGAATCATCCGTGAACCCGGCTCTAAACCCCGTCATCCATGCCGTCCGATGGTCGGTTCTGGCAGTCTTGGCGCTGGTTCTGCCGGCATCCGCCCAAACCGGCCAGCCCGTGACCTTTGTGTTGGATGCGTTTCATCCGGAAGGCACCCGCGGCTTCAGTTATTCCTCGGGACAGATCGGCAGCGTGTGGAAAAACTGGTTTGGCTCGGCATTCCAGTCGGTGTCATGGGATGCCGCAGAGGATGCGGACGGCGACCCGGCCTCCGGTTCGTTGAAAATCGTTTCCACCTTCACGGGCAGCGGCAGCAACCAGTTCACCGTTTTCAACGGTTTCAACGGCATCGTCCCCTCCGTCAGCGCCGTGCAGTTCACCAAGGTGGAATGCGACGTCAAATTCGCTCCGGACTCGGCGACGCACTCGCTCGGCGGCGTGCCGTGTTTCGGCCGTGTCGAGTTGGGCATGCCGACACCCACCTTCGGTCAGAAATACTTCGGCGGCGTCAACGTGCCCGCCACGGCAGCCGGCTGGACCCATATTTCATTTGATCTCGATCCGGCGACCGATCCACTGCTTCTCAACATCAACAGCCTCTTCGTCCACATCTGGGGCGGCACCACGCTCAGCGGCCCGAGCACGATGTGGGTGGACAACCTGAAATTCACCGGCACCACCGTGAGCGGCACCGCCACGGTGAACTACGCCGATGTCCGCCAGCGCATCGACGGCTTTGGAGCCTCGTCCGCATGGGCCAGCACCTGGTCCACGGCGGAGGCGGACCTGTTTTTCTCCACGGGCCCTAACGGCATCGGGCTCTCGTTGCTGCGCAGCCGCATCACCCCGGAGGGGACGACGTGGGAAACCGGCCTCATGCAGATGGCGCAGGACCGCGGAGCGCGGATCTGGAGCGCGCCGTGGTCGCCGCCGGTGGCCTACAAGGACTCGGGCACCGTCAATGGCGGGAATTTCGTCTCCAGCGCCGCGAACTATCAGAACTACGCCAGCCAGTTGGCGAACTATGTGGCGAACATGAAGACATCCTCGGGAGTCAACCTCCACGCGGTTTCGGTGCAGAACGAGCCGGATGCCTCCGTCAGCTACGAATCCTGCGTCTGGACGCCGCAGCAGATCCACGATTTCCTGCCCTATCTCGCCAACGCGCTCGAGGCCCGCGGCGTGGGCGGCACGAAGATCCTCCTGCCCGAGGGCATGCACTGGGAATTCTCGAAAGCGGTGGACGCCATGAACGATCCGGCCACGGTCCGCCAAGTCGGCATCCTCGGCGGCCACAACTACGGCAGCAGCCCCGCGCCGGTCACCCAGTTCGGCACGCCCGTTCCCAAGCCGCTGTGGCAGACCGAGCATTTCATCGATCCCCAGAACCCCGCCGCCAACGGCCTCGAACTGGCCAGGGAAATCCACGACTTCCTGACCATCGCCGAGGCCAACGCCTATCACTATTGGTGGCTCAGGAGCAGCGGCACCGGCTCGCTCGCCGGTGACAGCACGGCCTCACCCGCCAAGCGCCTCTACGTGATGGGAAACTACAGCAAGTTCGTGCGCCCGGGTTTCCACCGAGTGGGCGTTTCCAACAATACGACGGCGCTCGTCACCGCCTACAAGGATCCGGAGGACAACAACTTCGTCATCGTCGCCGCCAATCCCACCGAGTGGCCGGTCACCCAGACGTTCGATCTAACGAACTGCCCCGCCGTCACCTCGCTCAACCAATGGGTCACCTCGGGCAGCCTCTCGCTCGCCAGCCAGCCGCCGGTCGCGGTGAGCGCCGGCTCCTTCACCTATGAACTTCCGGCATACAGCGTCGTCACCTTCAGCCCGGGCAACGGTCCCCGTCCCGTCGTCGCCCTGAAGACCAACGACGCTAACAACAAGTCCTCCTTCAACTCGCTTGAGAATTGGAACGACACCGTCGCGCCTTCCCCGGCCAAGGACTACACCGCCTCCCGCTACATCCTGCGCACGCCCGTCGCATCCGGAAACCACAGCTTCGCCGGCCATTCCCTCGCGATTCCTCCCCAAGCCATCCTCCGCTTCAAGGGGGCTAACAACTCCACCGTCACCATTCCCCGCCTCAACCTCGATGGCGGCTCGGTCGAAAACGGAAACGCCAACACTGCCTTCACGCTCGCCGGAAAGATCTCCGTCAACGCCAATTCCGTGATCTCCCCATCCGGCGACGCGTCCCGCTCGATCCTCGTCTCCGCCGATCTATCAGGCGATGGCGATCTGGTGAACGGCAACGGCGGCCCCGGCACCGTGACCTACAGCGGAAACAACCAGGGCTTCACCGGTGCGATGATCGTCAACGGCGGCTGCATCCTCAGGGCGGCTTCGCAAGGCAATCTCGGCGGCGATCCCGCATACCCGGAGCCCGGCCAACTCACCCTCGACAACGGAGTGCTCGAGCCGAGCGCCGGCTTCACCATGAACCTGCCGAACGGCGGCGTCACCCTCGGCGGGGGAGGCGGCTCCCTCAATGTCGGCAGCGGGCTTTCCCTGACAGTCGATGTTCCGCTCACCGGCCCCGGAAGCCTGACGAAATCCGGAACCGGCGCGCTGGTTTGCTCCGGAACGGACGATCACGCCGGAGCCACGACCGTCTCCGCGGGATCCCTGGCAACGGAGGGAATCTCAGGCACCGGAGCCGTGACCGTTTCCAGTGGGGCCGTGCTGGTCTCGTCCGGTGACATCGCCGGGCCCACCACGATTCATGGAACCTTTGTCCCGTCGGCATCCATCTCACTGCCCGGAGGATTGACTCTCGGCACTACCGGAAAAACCCGCTGGCAACTTGCCGCCAACTCGCTGGCTTCGGCACCGCGGATCACGGCGGGTCAAGTCGTCGGCAACAGCGGCGCGAAACTCGACGTCGTCCTGAACCCGGACGGAGGTTCGGTGGATTTCGAGAATGCCTTCTGGCGCGTGTCCCGGAGCTTCCCGGTGATCGCTGCCTCCGCGATGAGCGGCACGTTCACCCTCGGGACGGTCACCGCCGATGCATCGGGAAACCAGGCGGCAGGCTTCGGCTCCTTCTCGCTGCAGCATGCGGCGGACGGGCTCAGCCTGCTTTGGACACCGCTGCCCACAGTCCCTCCACCACTCGTCACGCTCACCAATCCCCCCGCCGGGCCTGTCTCCATCCCGGACAGTAGTCTCAGCCTGCGTGTCACCGCATCCGTCACCGGTGGGGAAGGCACGCTCATGGCATGGTCGCAGGTTTCCGGACCCGGCACGGCGGTCTTTGATAATCCCGCCGCATGGGACACCCTCGTCTCATTTCCGGCGGACGGCACCTACGTCCTGCGCTGCACCGCCACCAACGTCGGCGGCAGTTCGCATCAGGACTTTACGGTGCTCGTCGCGCCTTCCGGTTCGCTAGCTCTGCGTGAGGGCGTCGCCACATACTCCCACCCCGGCACCTTCATCCGCGCGGATATTCCGACCATCAACTCGGGCGTCCGCGACCAGATCATCGTCGGTCGCAACAACGCCGCCCTTCGCGGCCTGCTCGCCTTCGACGTCTCACAAATCCCCGCCGGAGCGACGATCCACAGCGTGACGCTCGATCTCTGGTCGGTCGCCGCCGGCAGCGGCACCTCGCTCAACACCCTCGAACTGCACAAACTTCTAACGAACTTCGTGGAGGGAACCGGCGACGGAACCAGCACCACCAATGGCGCGGGCACCGGCGCCGATTGGCCCACGCGCACAGGCAGCTCAGCCGACCCCTGGACCACCGCGGGAGGCGCGGCAGGCACCGACTATGAAACCGCGCCGCTGGCCACGCTCGCCGGTTTCGATCCCAGCACCGCGCCTGTCGGCAGCCAATACACGTTCGGTTCCACCCCCGCGCTGGTTGCGGCAGTCAATGCCGTCGCTGGCACCGCCACTCCCCTTGGCCTGATGCTCAAGATGGTCAATGACACCACCGGCGGCAGTGCGTTCGCGCGCTTCGGATCGGACGACCATGCGACCCTCGCCCAGCGCCCGCTGCTCACCATCAGCTACTCCGTCAATCCAACTCCCGCTTTGGCGACGGGCACCGCACCTGCCGCGCAGACCGGCGTCGCGGCGACCCTGAATGGCAGCACCACCAACGCCACCAGTTCCATCTGGAGTCTCGTCAGCGGTCCCGGCACGGCCGGTTTCGACAACGCCGCGCAAGCCACCACCAACGTCACCTTCAGCCATCCCGGTGCCTATCTCCTGCGCCTGGCTGCCGCCAACGCATTCGGTGAAACCTCGTCAACGCTCGCAGTCAACGTGCAGGATCTAACGCCACCGGCGATCACCGTGCCCTCCAACATGACCGTCGAGGCGACCAGCGCCGCAGGTGCCGCGGTGACATTCTCGACCTCCGCCGTGGATGCGGTGGATGGGGCTCTCCCGACCACCAACACGCCGGCCTCCGGTTCGACCTTCCCGCTCGGCACGACGACGGTCACCGCGTCCGCCGCTGATGCCGCGGGTAACAGTGCCAGCGAATCCTTCACCGTCACGGTCACGCCCGCCCCTGATCCCTACGCCGCTTGGGCGGCCGGGCAATTCACGGCGGAGGAACTCGCTGATCCGGAGATCAGCGGCCCCAACGCTATGCCCGCCGGCGACGGTCTGAGCAACCTTCTCAAGTATGCGCTCGGTTTGGCTCCGAAAACCCCGTCCACAACCGGTATCACGCTCTTGGAAGCCAGCGGGACTTGGTTCTTCACCTATCGTCGTCCCGCCAACCGGCCCGACCTGCGTTACCAAGTCGAGATCGCGCCGGATCTAACCACCGGATCATGGACCACCAGCGGGGTGACCCATCAGCGCGTTTCCGCGGGAGATCCAGAGACATGGCAAGGCTCCTGCAAGCCTGCCGCAGCCGGTGGGATCTTTCTCCGCCTTAGCGTTTCCAGTCCTTGATAATCGCCAGAGTTCCTTGGTGCTTGTTGCTCCTGCGGATCTTCATCCCAGTGGGAAAGGTCCAGGAATGCACCGTTACGGCGCTCGTGATCCCGGACAGTCGTGCGCCATAAGAAACACACCGGGGATTTTCCGACCGTTTGCCTCCTTGCTGCGGTGTTTCGTCTCGCTGGTGTCATGCTCCTCCGGCTGGTTGCGCGCATCCTTTTCCAAGGGGATTTCATCATCGATGGCAACCGCGGCCGCAACCGCATCGTCGACACCGCGATGCCTTCATCATTTCCGATTTTCTCTCGCCATGGTCTTGCCGCTGCCTTAGGGAGGTGGCCCGCCCATGATGACTCCCCTTGAATCCGTTGACCACGACACGTTTTTCCCGCTCGTCGGCCAGACGTTTGCCGCCGGGGGGCGGGAAGGCCGGCTGGAACTTTGTTTGGCAACTGTCCGAAAACTCGGGCACCGGCGCGCGGATGCCAAGCGGGATCCCTTCTCCCTCACTTTCACAGGACCGCAGGGGCTTCGGGTGCCGCAAGGGACGTATCTTTTCGAATGCGACGCGCTCGGGGAAATCGGGATGTTCATCACCCAGGTCGCAGACGGGGCGAACGGATCCGAGTTCGAGGCGATCTTCACATGACCGGTGTGGCGTGGCTCCATTCCATCAGGAAATAGATCCCCTTGTCCTCGATCCTGCGGAAACCGAGCCGCTCGTAGAGGTTCAGCGCCGGGTTCATGCGCTCGACGTGGATGGAGAGTGTCTTGCCGGCGGCGGCGGCTTCGTGCTGCAGGTCGAGCAGCAGGCCGGTGCCGATTCCCTTCCCGCGATGCCCGGGCAGCAAGGCGATGTCCATGATGCGGATTTCCCGTTTCCAGCGATCCACATAGAGTCGGCCGATGGGGGTTCCGGAGCTTTCGATGACCTGGAATTCCGCTGTCGGGTAGTGCTGGCGGTAGTGTTTGTCCTGCGCGGTGAACTGCATCCGGCAGAATTCCGCCTTTTGCGAGTCGCTCCAATCGGTGACCGCCAGTTCCTCCATGCGGGTTCCGGCGTAGACGTCGGCGAGGAACTCCGTGTCCGCGGCGGTGGCTTTCCGCAGGTTGATGGGTGGCGTCATGTCCGGTCAGACCCGCTGGCTGCAGACCGCTTCCAGATAGACGCGCTCACCGGCGGGCCCGACGGGAGACAGGAACAGCTCCATGGTTTCCAGTTTTCCGTGGACCA
>Ga0114938_1001284_pt1 | contig 17414 bp, 13 predicted proteins | sample AshMeaBigSpring_FD_88675 | JGI IMG/M metagenome (GOLD analysis project Ga0114938, IMG submission 88675) | Groundwater microbial communities from Big Spring, Nevada to study Microbial Dark Matter (Phase II) - Ash Meadows Big Spring | ecosystem: Environmental > Aquatic > Deep subsurface >...
ATTGGTTAGCTACAGTTGCTATCGGTTACCCACTGCTAACTTGTGTTACCTACTTGTAACACAAGTTAGCAGTAAGAGTAATAAAGAGTCAGGAAGTGCAGTAGTTAATGTTTTCATATCCCCCCTACGACCATTCAAAACGGATGCCTTGTGCCAAGGGCAAGCTCTTACCCCAATTGATGGTGTTTGTTTGCCGGCGCATGTAGGCTTTCCATGCGTCGCTGCCACTTTCACGTCCGCCACCGGTTTCTTTTTCACCGCCAAAAGCGCCTCCTATTTCTGCTCCGCTTGTGCCAATATTAACGTTCGCAATACCACAATCGCTACCATTATGGCTTAAAAAGATTTCAGCTTCGCGCAAGTGCAGCGTCATGATACTAGACGATAGTCCTTGTGGTACACTATTTTGCCATTCAATTGCTTCGCTTAAGTTTTCGTAAGCCATTACATACAGAATGGGGGCAAATGTTTCTTGTTGAACTATAGGCATTTCAGGGGTTACAGCTGCAATACAAGGGTAAACATAACAGCCATTTTCGTAGCCCTCGCCTTTGCAAATACCACCCGAAACAATCCATCGAGCTCCTTGCTCGGTAGCAGTTTCAATCGTTTGCAGGTATTGTTGTACTGCATTAGAATCAATGAGCGGGCCAACGTGGTTGTGCGGGTTAAGTGGATTGCCTATGCGCAATTGTTGGTAAGCCTGTATTAATTGCTGCACAAAAGGTTCGTAAATAGACTGATGAACAATAACCCTCCTTGTGGTAGTGCAACGTTGACCTGCCGTGCCAACCGCGCCAAAAACGCATGCGGATAAGGCAATAGGCATATCGGCATGTTGCGTTACAATTATGGCATTATTACCGCCCAATTCCAAAATGGTTTTACCTAATCGTTCGGCCACTTTTATTGCAACCGCTTTGCCCATTTGGGTACTGCCCGTAGCGCTAATCAATGGTATGCGTGTATCGCTACTCATTTGTTGGCCAATGTCGGCGTTTCCTTGTAGCAATGTGCTCACACCTTCTGGAACTTGTAGTTTTGTAAATACTTTGGCTACAATTTGTTGAACTGCAATTGCGCTTATCGGCGTTTTTTCACTTGGTTTCCAAACAGTTACATTGCCACACACCCAAGCAATGGCTGCATTCCAACACCAAACTGCTACCGGGAAGTTGAAAGCAGAAATAATGCCCACAATACCCAAAGGATGCCATTGTTCGTACATACGGTGTTCGGGACGCTCGCTGTGAAGGCTAAGACCATATAGTTGTCGCGATAAGCCAACTGCAAAATCGCAGATGTCAATCATTTCTTGTACCTCACCCAAGCCTTCTTGTAGGCTTTTGCCCATTTCATAACATACCAAGTGACCCAAGGCGTCTTTGTGAACTCGTAAAGCATCTGCCAAATGTCGCACAACCTCGCCACGTTTAGGTGCCGGCCAATTGCGCCATTGGACAAAGGCATTTTGTGCCGTCGTAATCGCTTGGTTGTATTGCCGACTATCGGTACTGAATACCGTACCAATACATTGATTATTGATTGGGGAAAAACTCTGTATAGGTGTGCCTTTGCTGCTAAGCCATTGGCTTCCGGTACTTGTGCCAGAGGGAATATTAGTTAAGTTAAGTTGTGCTAAATAGCTGTCAATCATGTTGTTCATTTTGTGTTGTAAGGGTAGATGCGAATGGCCAAGTGCGTTGTTTTTTGGCTTTTAAAAAAAAGGCAATTATGCCAAGTGTAATTACGGTAAGGCCGCCCATCATCATATTACGTCCGGTGCTAACAAAAATAAAAGCCCATATAGCCAATGCTAGCAGAACAGGTAAAGGATACAAAGGCATGCGCCAGCCAAAATGTTTTTTTCCTTTTTGCTTCATCAGTAAAAGGAGTGCTACCGATTGTCCCATAAACTGAATGAGGATACGCATTGCCAAAATAGCGTCTATTACTTCTTTGAGTTTAAAAAGAAGGCTGAAAACAAATGCTACACAGCAAAGCACCAAAGTGGCAACATAGGGGAATTTTTTAGTAGGATGCAATTTGGCAAATATGGGGAAAAATGCACCATCTACAGCCGCCGCGTAGGGAATACGACTGTAGCCAAGTGTGGCCGAAAAAACAGAAGCAAATGCCACCCATAAAATGAGTACCGTAGCCACCGTAGCCCAACGGCTGCCGGCAATGATTTGTATAAATTCGCTAACAACAAATTTGCTATGTTGAATTTGAGCCAAAGGCATTACCGAGGCTACACTCACGTTCATGCATACGTAAAGCACGGTAATGCCGGCAATGGAAATAAACATGCTGCGGGGAATGTTTTTTTGTGGGGCTTTGATTTCGCCGCCTAAATGGCACACATTGTAATAACCCAAATAACTGTACACTGTTTTTACACTAGCCAAACCAATTGCGGTTACAAATGCATGGTTGAGTGTTAAGCCATCGTTGATGTGCAACAGGGGTGCTGCAAAATTTCCTTGTACAAAGCCTCCGCCAATAATCCATATCATGGTAGCTAAAACACCTATCCAAAGCAGTACACTTATTTTGCCAATGGCATCTATTTTTCGATACAATAAAATGAAAATCAGTACAATAACACTGCCACTGACTATTTTACTTTCTATGAAGGAAAGGGGCAATAAATAGCTGAAATATTGCGAAAAGCCAATAGCTGCCGAGGCAATAACCAAAGGGGCTTGTATCAGGGTTTGCCAAACGAATAAAAAACTCATGAGTTGCCCCCATTTAGGGCCAAAACCTTCCTTTAAAAAGTTGTAGCTGCCGCCTGCCTGCGGATAGGTTGCCCCCAACTGACTCCATACCATAGCATCGATAGCAGATAAAAAAGCGCCTGCTAGCCATGCATACAAAAACCAAGGACCATGCATAATGTCGGCTACCACGCTGAGTACTACAAAGGGACCGATACCTACCATGTCAATCATGTTGATGGCGGTAGCTTGCAGTAAACCAATTTTTCGTTCAAGTGGAGGGGAAGCAGTTTGCTGTGCTGTTGGCAGCGGCTCGTTTTGTTGCATAAAAGTGTGTTTGAAGCCAAGAATTAAAACAAATGAAAACAGTTTATACAGATAAATACTATTTCTTTGTTACAAATTTTCCTATTTATGGCCATCCATTTTCCTACAGCTGCTTGGGCTACCAAAGCGACCATTTACGAAGTTAATTTACGCCAATATAGCCACGAAGGTAGCTTTTTGGCATTTGCCAAGCACTTGCCACGATTAAAAGATATGGGAATTGATATTTTATGGATGATGCCCATAACGCCTATAGCCCAAAAAGGCCGATTAGGCACGCTAGGTAGTTACTACGCTTGTAGTAGCTATGTTAAAACCAATTCTGAGTTTGGAAGTATTGCTGATTTTAAGCAATTGGTAAACGAAGCGCACGGTTTGGGGATGAAGGTGATTATTGATTGGGTAGCAAACCATACAGGCTTGGATCATGAGTGGACAGTTAGTCATCCGGAATACTACCAACAGGATGTATATGGTAATTTTACGGAACGAAATGGTTGGAAAGATGTTATTGACCTTAATTACCAAAATGCTTCTATGCGCAATGCATTGATTGTAGCAATGCAGTTTTGGATTACTGAATGTAAAATAGATGGCTTTAGATGCGATATGGCCCACTTAGTGCCTTTGGATTTTTGGAAGGAAGCTAGAAAACAATGCGACCCTTTGCGTTCGCTTTATTGGTTGGCCGAATGTGAAACGAATGAATACCATACCGTTTTTGACACTACTTACGCTTGGGAGTGGATGCATACCACTGAAAAACAAATAAAGGGTGATTGCTCATTAAATGATGTGTATAAGGTATTACACAGTTACACTCAAATTGGAGACGGTACGTCTAAGTTATTGTTTACAAGTAATCATGATGAAAATTCATGGAATGGAACAGAGTATGATAAATATGGACTTGCAGCAAAAGCTATGGCCGTATTTACTTGTACATGGAAGGCAATGCCCCTGATTTATAGCGGACAAGAAAATGCGAATAGAAAAAAGTTGGCCTTTTTTGAAAAGGACGTACTACAGTGGCAGCAACCGGTGGTTTTACATGATTTTTATAAAGCGTTACTCGCACTGCACAAATCGCCTGCCATCTATTTGGGTGAAACGCATATTTTGCCTTCACCACATCCGCAAGTAATGCTGTATGTGCGCAAATCAGGTGACAGTGTAGTATTAGTGGCTTTGAATCTTTCTGCTGCCGACAAAATTCGGTTCGTTGTTCAACACGAATGGTTAAATGGAACTTTTGTAAGTATCTTTTCTCAAATACATTATTCGTTTGAGCCCGGTACCTCTTTTGAAATTAACAGTTACGGGTATTTAGTGTATGCTAAATTGGACTAATTGGTGGGTTGTGGCGGTTTATTTATACACTAACAATGAGTACCACTATGTTTAATTCGTGGCGTACGGCTTCAATGGTTTCGCCAAATAAATAGTCTTGCAAACCTGTGTGTCTATGCGCTCCCATGACCAACAAATCTGTTTGTGAGTCTTTTACCAATCGTACAATCTCTTTTTTACGGTGTTGAAAACCTAAGGCCATATCGGTATGGTAGCCAAGGCTTTGTAATTGTAGGGCATAGGCTTGTAATCGTTCTCTGTCTTTTCGGGTTTCTGCATCATCGCTTTCATTACCTAAATAGGAGGCACTAGCACTTTCTACCACATGCAACAATAGGTAGCTTGCGTCTTTTTTGCCTTGATTTAGGGCGTAAGCAATTAGCTTTTCGTCGCTTTCGCTAAAGTCTAAAGCAACGGCTATTTTCCTTGTAGGTGGGATAGTTAAATTTTGCAGAGGCAAGGCTGCTTTGTGCAATATGTTTTCTTTATTCGTTTTTCTTTTTTGAATAAATGGTAAAAAAGTCATGGTTAAAAACAGCCATGCAAAACCAAGGCATAGAATCACCAATCCCGCTTTTAGATATATGTTTTCTTGTGTTTGTAAAAGGTCTACCACTGTTTCGCCCACCAACTTTACATTTAAACCCACCAAAACCAATGCTACAAGCCACGACAACACTTTTACCCACGAAGCAATAGCAAATGCGCCCATTGTTTTTTTATCGCTCACAAAATGGATAAGTGGAATAATGGCAAAGCCTAATTGTAAACTGAGTATTACTTGGCTAAAAACCAGTAAATCGTCAACTTTTTCATCCCCATACAAGAGAATGACCAACATTGCCGGAACTATAGCAATCAGTCGGGTAATTAATCGGCGCAATAAAGGGCTTATTCGCAAACTTAAATAGCCTTCCATGACTATTTGCCCCGCAAGTGTACCTGTTACCGTAGAACTTTGTCCGGCAGCAATAAGCGCAACTGCAAAAAGCATCGGCGCCAATTTATTGCCTAAAAGAGGTTGCATCAATTGATGTGCTTCTTCAATTTTAACAATATGGGTATTACCCGAAGCATAAAATACAGAGGCCGCTAGTATCAAAATGGCAGCATTTACAAAAAAAGCTGCGTTTAGTGCTATTGCACTGTCAATCAAATTGTATTTCAGTGCTTTTTTAATGCCCTCGGTGGTGGGCAGTATTTTTCGTGTTTGAACCAAAGCGGAATGTAAATACAAATTGTGAGGCATCACGGTAGCACCAATAATGCCCACTGCAATGTATAAGGCCTCTTTATTTAACTTGGAAGGAATGAAACCCAAAGCAACCTCGCCAAAGTGGGGTTTGGCAAAAATGATTTCCAGTAAAAATGATAGCCCAATAATGACTACCAAAACAATAATAAAAGCCTCTAATTTTCGGATACCGTACCGCTGCAACCAAAGTAATAAAAAAGTATCTAAAACGGTAATTCCAACGCCCCAAATAAGGGGTAGACCTACCAACAAGTGTATGCCTATTGCCATGCCCAATACTTCAGCTAAATCGCAGGCCGCAATAGCTAGTTCGGCAAGCAGGTATAAACAAAAATTAACGAAGGGAGGATAAGTTTCGCGATTGGCTTGTGCTAAATCGCGTCGGCGAACGATGCCTAAACGAGCACTTAGGCTTTGTAAAAGCAATGCCATTAAGTTGCTCATCAATAGCACCCAAATGAGTTGGTAGCCAAATTTGGCCCCCCCTTGCAAATCGGTAGCCCAATTGCCGGGATCCATGTAGCCTACACTAACCAAATAAGCAGGGCCAAAGTAGGCTAGTATACGTTTCCAACCTTTTCGATGTACCGTAGTATCTACACTATCGTGCACCTCACCCAAAGAAGTATCTTTTCGTAAATTATCGGCATTCATGTGTATGGTCTCCCGTATTAACTTGGTTGGTAACAATAACCACCCGTAAAGCTACGAATACAGAGGCACTTGTATAAAAATATATGCCTTTTTCTACTTGACAGCAGCTCAAATTGGGTGGTTTTGGATTGCACAATGGTCATTTAGAGGCGTTTTAAGGTGGTTTGTTTACATTTTTTAACAAATCGTTTACTATATGTTTTTTTATCAGGTGTAGGTGTTTGTTTGTCTATCGGTTAGGTTTTACTAACTTTCGGCATTTATTCAACAACTTTCTATTGGTTGCTAATGAAAATGTAGCAAATTGCACTGCCAAATCTATAAAACCGGACAAATGAAATATTGGGTACTGTTTGTATGTATATTTACTTTAACCATTGCATGTAAACAAAAAAAAGCAAATCTAAGTGGCGATATACCTGTAAAAGTGAATGATTTTGTAGCAGCTTTTCCAGTAGCAGCATTGCCCTATACTATTGCAGATACGGCATTGCTGCAAACAAGCGATACCACCCACATTAGCCACAAAATTTTCAACCAATTTATTCCGGACTCAGTGTTGCAACCTGCAATTGATACGGATGAATCATTCGAAATTCTGCCGGTTGTTCGAGTAGAAAAACCGAAAGACAAAGAATATTATCTGTTAGCCAATGTAAAACAGAAAAAAAAGGTATTTCTAGTGGTTTTGGTATTCAGCAAAAAAAACAAATTCCTTGCTGCAAGAATTTTGTTCGATAATCAACAAAACGAAGGGTACCAATACAGTTTAACAGTCAATAAAGAACCTACTTTTATAGTAAGCCAAGAAAAAATCAATCCTGAAACCAAATTGCTTCAATTTACCCGTGTAGGGTGGATTTATGCCACTACAACAAGCACTTTTATGGTGGTGGTCAACGATAGCAACGAAGATGTGGCTAAACTGTCGGTGGTTCTCAATCCTATTGATACACTTCCTCAAAAAAACAAACTCAGTGGCGATTATTTGGAAGATAGTAAGAATTTTATTTCGCTGCGCGATGGTAAAGATGCCAATACCTATTTGTTTTTCATTCATTTTGAAAAAAAAGGAGGCACTTGTATTGGTGAATTAAAAGGTGATATGAAATTAAAGGATGCAACTAATGCTGTATACAGTGTAAGTGGCGACCCTTGTATTATTGATTTTGTATTTAAAAACAACGAAATTACGCTTAAAGAACAAGGTAGTTGTGGTAACCGTAGAGGTATTGAATGTTTTTTTAACGATACCTTTATTAAGAAAAAAATAGGTAAACCCAATAAACAAGCAAAACAAACACATCTTTAAAAGCGATAGTTCCTTACTTTGTAAAACAAATGCAATTATTGCAAGAACGATTTTTTCTTGTTTGTATGAAAAATAAATACCTATGATACAGGTAGTCAACAGAGCGTTAGATATTCTTGAATATTTATCTATCGATAAAGATACCCCTAAGCAGTTGGGGCAGATGGCTAAGGACCTAAACATGAATACCACTACTTGTGCCAATATTGTAAAAACGCTGCTAACAAGGGGGTATTTGGAAAAATCCAATCATCCAAAGGGATATTTGCTTGGTCGCCGATTAAATACAAGCAATACAAAAATGACCGGCGGCTATCAAAGCATGTGGCAAGTAGCCAACGAAGAAATGACTAAAATTACGGGTCAGCTCAATGAAAGTTGCCTAATTGCCATTCTCAATGGAGAGTATCGGAAAGTGATTTACAAAAAGAAATGCGGACAACTTATTCAGGCAACTACGCTCGATGAAAAAAAGGCTTACGATTCTACATCCGGTCGACTTTTGTTAGCGATGTTAAGCGATAGCGAACTAGACAAATATGTTCAAAAATACGGCCTTCCAAGTGCCAATATTTGGAATACAGCCACTACACGAAGCCAATTTAATGTACAAATAGATATTATACGAAAAAATGGATATGCACTAGGAGAAGACAGTATTCAAGTGATTGGCATTGCAGCACCTATATATAAGAATAACAAGGTAATTGCAAGCCTAAGTATTTATTTGCCCGCCTTTCGTTTTAATAATGTTAAGAAAAACGAAATGGTAAAAGAAATCATGGCTTCTGCACAGCGTATATCTGAGGCGTTGTAATTTTTTTTTCTTACATGCAAAAGCCCCACCTTATTGGCAGGGCTTTTGATTTTTATGTCGTGCTAGAAGTATCGGTTACATTGTTTATCAATGGGTTTGCCGATACAAATTCCAAAAATGGTTGTACATAGCCTATACATTGTACATGATTTCATAATATTCTCTAGCCATCCGCTTACTATCAAATTGTTCTTCCACATCGGTCATGCCGTTTTTCACAATTTCGCGCCATGCATCGTGGCGGTCGTAATACAAAGGCAAGATTTCGTTTTCCAATATATCGTACAATTTATTTAAATCGTATTCGTCTTGTTCATGAACGGTCATATTGTCGTAGTTGGCTTTTGGTACAACAAAACTATTGATACCATATTTTGCAAATTCTGGTATCCATCCGTCGTCGGTGCTCAAGTTCACGGCACCGTTCATTGCTGCGGTCATTCCACTTGTACCACTAGCTTCTCTTGGTACTCTTGGATTGTTTAACCATACATCAGCAGCTTGTTTTAATCGTCTGCTCAGCATCAGCTCGTAGCCGATAAGCACAGCTACATTTTTATAGCGTTTGCTCAAATGTACCAATTGGTTAAAAGTACTAATTGCGGGGTGGTCAACAGGGTAGGGCTTACCTGCCCAAATAATTTGTACCGGATATTTAGGATTGTTTAGTAAGCGCTCAAAGCGTTGCATGTCGTAGGTTAGAAAATCGGGGCGTTTGTAACCTGCAAAGCGCCGTGCCCAAACAATAGTTAATACATTGGGGTCGAAAAGTTTACCGGTTTGGTCGGCCACAGTTTCAAATGCTCTTTTTTTCAAGTACCATTTTCGGTCATCTATTGCCCAATTGTCGTTGTTGTTTTTGTGAGTATATAAGCGCTCGTCTGCCCAATATACGTAGTCTTGTGCATTGGTAATGGCCGTAATATCGCAAATGCCTTCGTAATGCCCCCACATAGCTCTGCTTACATGCCCGTGTAGTTGCGATACGCCATTGGCTTTTCGTGCAAACCTCAATGCCACCAAACTGTGGTTGAATTGGTCGTCTTGGATACCTGTCAGTTTACGCACCTCATCAATGCTCAATCCACAGAAATAAGTCATTTTATGGCATAAGTAAATGTCATGTTTTTCGTTGCCGGCTTCCTCGGGTGTATGTGTCGTAAATACAAGGTGTTTTCTTAGGGTGTGGATGCTTTTGAATTTGTTTAATAAGTAAAAAGCTGCCGAAATACCGTGAGCCTCGTTCAAATGATACACATCCGGATTGAAGCCTAGCTCATCAATCAGTTTGGCGCCGCCTATACCCAACAAAATAAATTGCGCTACTTTGGTGCTCACATTTGCGTCGTATAAGCGATGGGTGATGGTTTGAGAAACGTAATCGTTTTCAGGTAAATCGGTACTTAATAAGAACAAAGGCGCCGTACCAAATACTTCCGGTGCTAGGTATAGTGCTTTCACCCAAACCGGGTGGTCGTGGATCAATATTTGGAATTTAATGTCCGTTTCTTCCAAAAATGAATAACTTTTTTCCATCCATGCCGGCTGTAAGGTTTGATCTTGGTTACGGGTTTGGTCGTAATAACCATATTTCCACAAAATGCCAATGCCTATCATATTTTGTTTTAACTGATAGGCGCCTCTAAGGTGCGATCCAGATAAAAAACCTAGACCACCACTATATATTTTTAATGGCTGATGGATGGCGTATTCCATTGAAAAATACGCAGCCTTTTTACTGTATTTGGCATCAATTTCGTAGGGAACGTGATAATTTCTAAATGTCATAACGTTGTAATTGTTTTTAAAAAAGCGAATTTAGGGGATAATGTACATTTTACACATTAATTTTTTGCGCCCCCGCATTTACAACAATATTACCGATATTTTACAATACTTTTCATGATATACAACAGCTATTGTTAATTATTGCGAATTGTACGGCCTTTTCTTTTGTTGCAAGCTAATAAAGGCTTCCATTTGGTGAAGATCGAAACTACTTAGGTTGTTTTCGCTAGTTAAGCCAGCTTTTTGCGCTACCAAAACGCCATATTTACAATCTTGATAGCCTTCAATACTGTGGGCATCAGGGTTGATAGATATTAAGACTTGTTTATCTATCGCTTTTTTGATCCATTGCCAATCAATATCCAATCGGCGTGGGTGGGCATTGAGTTCTATTACCACCTGATTGGCAGCGCAGGCATCAATAATTTTTTGATGATCCACTGGGTATCCGGCTCTACTTAGCAATAAACGGCCTGTTAAATGTCCTAGAATGGACGTGTAGGGGTTTTCGATAGCGGCCAATAGTCGTTGCATGGCTTTTTCCTCATTCATTTTAAGATTGGAATGTATTGAAGCAATAACTAGGTCAAAGGTGGCTAAAATGGCCTCGTCGTAATCTAATTGTCCATCGCTTAAAATGTCGCTCTCAATACTTTTGAATATTTTGAATGTGCCGTTAGGCCATTGTTGGTTCAAATGGTTAATCGCATCGTGCTGTGCCAATATTTTTTCTACGGGTAAGCCTTGTGCGTAAAAAGCCGATTTTGAGTGATCGCTCAAAACTAAGTATTGGTAACCCTGTGCTATTGCAGATTCAGCCATTGTTTCAATTGTATTGCTACCGTCGCTCCAGTTACTATGGCTATGGATGATTCCTTTTATATCTTTTGGTACAATGAGTGTTGGAAGAGCTATTTGTTTTTTTGCCTCCATTATAATGTCACCATCTTCGCGTTGTTGTGGAGGAATAAATGAAATGCCGGCTGTTTTGAACAAATTACTTTCAAATCCCGTATTTGCATACAATTGATAATCGCCAATGAGTTGTTTCCATGCTGTCAAAAAAGCAGGGCTGCCGGTGGTTTCAAATAGTTGGTTGCCAAAAATAGCAGGAGTACAATGGTAAAAATGAAGTGTTACGTTTTCGGTTCCTTTTAGTGCTGTAAAATTGTTGGTTTGAGAAATTACTTGATATTGATGTGTAGCAAAAAAAGATAGTAAGTCGTTTACAGGTGTGGTGGTAACCCATTCAAGTTGTTCTATCACCGGTAGCTGTCGGCGAAATTGTCCGGTAATCGCAAATGTTTGTAACGGGAAAGCTTTTGATAATACGGATTGTAAAGCGTGGGCAAAAGTTTCAATTTGTTGATAGAGGTAACTGCCCAAAGTACCGAAATAGAATTCGATTGATTCTTGTATGTTTTTCTGGGTTTTTTCGCCGAATCCTTTGTAACGCGTTAAACGGTTTTCATAGCAGGCATATAGTAGTTCGCCTAAAGTTTCAATGGCCAATTCTTTCCAAATAATGGCAATTTTTTTGGGACCAATTCCTTTGATAGACAGCATTTCAAGTACGCCGGGTGGCGTTTGGGCAATTATTTCGGTCAGTTGAGTTAATTGTCCTGTGTTAAGTAATTCGGTTACACGTTTGTTAATCGTATCGCCAATTCCTTTGATTGCTGCTCGTTTTTCGGGTGCTAATTCGCTCAATTGCATGGGCAATTTTTCAATTGCAAATGCAGCTGCGGCATAGCTTTTTACTTTAAAACTATTTTCGCCATGAATATCCATGAGTTTAGACAGTAAGGAAAAGGTATCGGCTATTTGATAATTATCCATGAATGTGGTGTGGGTTTAGGCATCAAAGAAAAACAAAAAGTCCCGAACGAATTCGGGACTCAAATATTTTTTCAGTAATGTTGGGTACGTAAGTAGGAGCGTGTAAAAAATTAAGCTACTTCAATAGGACTGATAGAAACAGTACGTTTATCGTTAGCGCCTTTTTTGAATTCAACAATACCATCAGTAAGTGCGAATAAAGTAAAATCTTTACCAACGCCTACATTTTTGCCAGGGTGGTATTGTGTACCTCTTTGACGAAGAATGATATTGCCAGATGCAGCAGGCTGACCACCGAATATTTTAACACCCAAACGTTTGCTGTTTGAATCTCTACCATTTTTTACGCTACCTTCACCTTTTTTGTGTGCCATGATTATGTTAATTTAAGAAGATTGGAGAACTTTGCTTCTGTTTAGGAAAAAAGTTTGCTGGAAACAAATTTCTTAAGCGATGCTTTCAATTTTGATTTTTGTGTAGTGAGTACGGTGACCGTGTTTTTTGCGGAAACCTTTTCTACGTTTCATTTTAAAGGCAATTACTTTGTCGCCTTGTACCAAACCACTTACCACTTCAGCGGTAATAACGGTTTTTACATCAGCACCAACAGTTAAAGTTCCTGCATTGTCTATCAACAAAACATCGTTAAATTCAACTTTGTCGCCGGTATTTTTACCTTGCAGGTGAGGCACATACAAGCTATCTCCTGCCTGTACTTTAAATTGTTGTCCTGCGATTTTTACTATTGCTAACATAACTATCCAAAATTTGGACTGCAAAAGTAGGGTATTACAATGTTATTTTACAATAATTGCGAAATATTTTTTTCAAAAACAGGAATATTTTGCCTTGTTGTATTAGTTAAGCTTGTTAAAGATACAAACTAAGGGCTTGGCCTATATTTGTTTTCGATATTTTTGACGCCACATACCATTTGAATATGCAAATAAAGTCGATGTTGGCCCGCCCTTTTGCCAACCATATACATAAAAAAATTACAAAAGACAGCAACAATGCGTTAGCTACGCAGGAGGCTATTTTTCAGCAAATTATTAAGCAAGCGGCTCATACTGTGTTTGGTAAGGAGCATCATTTTACCGAAATTAAAAATCATGCAGACTTTGTTCAATCTGTACCCGTACGCGATTATGAGCAAATAAAGCAGTACATACAAATGATTAAGGATGGCAAACAAAATGTACTTTGGCGTGGTAAGCCTATTTATTTTGCCAAAACAAGTGGTACCACTAGCGGCATCAAATACATTCCAATAACCAAAGATTCGATTGATAACCATATACAAACCGCCCGAAATGCGCTTTTGTGCTATTTGGCCGAAACAGGCAATAATCAATTTGTAAATGGAAAAATGATTTTTTTGAGCGGAAGTCCCGAATTAGAACGCATAGCCGACATTCCAACGGGGCGATTAAGTGGTATAGTTAATCACCATGTACCCAAGTATTTGCGAGGCAATCAGTTACCCTCTTACGAAACCAATTGTATAGAAGATTGGGAAACCAAGTTGGATAAAATTGTGGACGAAACGCTGCGACAAAATATGACCCTCATTAGTGGAATACCGCCATGGATGCAAATGTATTTCGATAGAATTGTTCAGCGAAGCGGAAAAAAAGTAAAAGATGTTTTTCCCAACTTTAGCCTAATGGTACAAGGTGGGGTAAACTTTGAACCATACAAAGCCAAGCTATTTGAAACGGTAGGAAAAAAAATAGATTATGTAGAGTTGTATCCGGCAAGCGAAGGTTTTTTTGCTTTTCAGGATACACAAAATAGGGAGGGCATGCTGCTCAATACCAACAGCGGTATTTATTTTGAGTTTATTCCGGTAGAGGAAGTATTTAATGACAACCCTCGTAGACTTAACTTGTCGCAAGTGGAATTGGGTAAAAACTACGCCCTCATTATTAATAGCAATGCTGGCTTGTGGGCCTACAATATTGGTGATACTGTTCGTTTTGTAAGTCTGCATCCCTATCGCATTGTTGTAAGCGGTCGTATCAAGCATTTTATTTCTGCTTTTGGAGAACATGTTATTGGCGAGGAGGTGGAATGGGCCCTGCAACAGGCGTGCAAGCATACCAATGTTCGAGTTACAGAATTTACGGTGGCGCCTTACATAACCCAAGGCGAGGGAAAAAGCTATCACGAATGGTTGGTCGAATTTGAAAACGAACCCCAAGATTTGGCGGCTTTTGTGGAAGTGCTCGACAATGCTTTGCGACAAAAAAATGTATACTACGACGATCTAATTCGAGGAAATATTTTGCAAGTATTAAAAATAAGGTTGCTCAGAAAAGATGCCTTTATTGATTATATGAAAAGTATTGGCAAATTAGGCGGACAAAATAAAGTGCCCCGGTTGAGCAATGACCGAAATTTAGCTGATGCATTACAGGTTTATATTGTTTAAATGGTATTAATTTTTTATTAACTGTTTTTGTTTTTTGGCTTGCAAATGCTTCTAAGCCATTTGTTTTGCTAATTTCTTAACATGGCGCTTTTTATTTTTGTTACCTTTACGCACATTTCATACCATTCATTAGTATAAGATCTATCCACAATGACCCCCAAAAAACGCATCGCTATATTTGGTTCTACCGGTTCTATTGGCACCCAAGCATTGGAAGTTATTGCCGCTAATGCCGATAAATTTTCTGTAGAAGTGCTTACAGCTCAAAACAATGCCGATTTACTCATTAAGCAAGCGCAGTATTTTACACCTAATTGCGTAGTTATAGGTAATGAAAGCAAATACCAATATGTAAAAGATGCATTGGCTGCTACTCCTGTAAAAGTATTTGCCGGAGAAGATGCATTGGAAGAAGTGGCAGGTATGGATTGTTACGATATGATGGTGGCGGCAGTAGTGGGGTTTGCAGGGCTAAAACCTACCTTAAGGGCTATTGAGAGTGGCAAAGCTATTGGCTTGGCCAATAAGGAAACCCTAGTAGTAGCAGGCGACATTGTTATGCGTAAAGCAATTGAAAAGCGGGTTCCAATCATCCCTATAGATAGCGAACACAGCGCCATATTTCAATGTTTGGTAGGCGAGGGTAGGAATAAAATTGAGAAAATTATCCTTACTGCTAGCGGAGGTCCTTTTTTTGGTAAAAAGCCTAATTTTTTGGTGAATGTGAAGCGCGACCATGCCTTACAGCACCCTAATTGGTCGATGGGAGCAAAAATTACCATCGATTCAGCAACACTTATGAATAAAGGCCTAGAAATGATAGAGGCCAAGTGGCTTTTTAACCTACAAGCCGATCAAATTCAAGTGGTGGTGCATCCTCAAAGCATTATCCATAGTATGGTACAGTTTGAAGATGGAAGTATCAAAGCGCAAATGGGCTTGCCCGATATGAAGTTACCTATTCAATATGCGTTAAGTTTTCCGAATAGAATTGCCAACAATTTTCCGCGCTACGACTTCAAGAAAGTACAAACGCTCAATTTTGATGAGCCCGATTTAAGAACTTTCCGTAATCTTGCCCTTGCTATAGAAGCCTTGAACAAAGGAGGTAATTTGCCATGTATACTCAATGCCGCCAACGAAATAGCTGTATATGCATTCTTAAAAAATCGAATAGGATTTTTAGATATGACGGCTTTGGTAGAAAAAGCAATGAGTAAAGTTCCGTTTATTCAAAATCCTACTTTGGAAGAATACTTTGACAGCGATGCTGAGGCGCGTAATTATACAGCCTCTTTAATTGACCTGTAAATTAAACAACAACACATTTCAATTGTAATTATTTAAAAATGAGCCGCATTTAGCGGTATTGCTTATGTTATTAGCCATAGAATGGGGGAGCTTAGCCGCCAAAACCGGACAATTTATTTTATCGTTTTCTATATTGGTGGTACTACACGAATTGGGACACTTTATCCCTGCGCGTTTATTTAAATGCAGGGTAGAAAAATTTTATCTGTTTTTCAATCCATGGTTTAGTTTGTGGAAAAAACAAAAAGGAGAAACCGAATATGGTATTGGATGGATTCCTTTTGGCGGGTATGTAAAAATCAGTGGTATGATAGATGAAAGTATGGATAAGGAGCAACTACAATTGCCACCACAACCATACGAATTTAGATCGAAACCCGCTTGGCAACGACTCATTATTATGTTGGGAGGCGTTATTGTAAACGTAATTTTAGCTATCATTATATTTATTGGTATTACTTGGGTTTGGGGCGAGGAATACGTATCGCCCAAAAATGTGAAATATGGTTTGTATGCCGATTCGTTGGCAAGCAAAATAGGCATTCAGAATGGCGATAACATTGTTTCAATAGATGGCAACGCAGTAGAAAATGTAGGTAATGTTGGTCCTGATATTATTTTAAAAGAGGCCAAAAATTTACAAGTGATGCGTAACGGTACGTTGATTACCTTACAAATACCTGCCGATTTTGCCAAAAATCTTAATAAAAGTAAATTAGAAGGATTTATTGGCTTGCGTTGGCCAACCGTAGTAGAAAAAGTAAATCCTGATGCTGTAATCACTAAAGGGCAGTTGTTGCCCGGCGACACCCTAGTAGGTTTGAACGAGCACCGCTTTGCGTATTACAACGAATTTGCCGTAGTGCGCGACCGCTACAAAGATTCAATTGTAACATTAACTGTAATGCGTGGTAACGATACTGCTACGCTCAAATGCTTCCTTAAAAATGGCAAAGTTGGTTTTGCACCGGTTAGTCCCGAAAAATTGTTAGGCACTACCGTTAAGCAATATTCCCTATTCCAATCGGTGCCACTTGGTTTTGCTAAATGCGCAACTACTTTGGGTAATTATGTTACCGGTTTAAAACGAATATTTACGGGTAAAGACAAAGCAAGCGATAGCTTGGGTAGTGTTATAAGTATTGGCAACACCTTTCCTCCGGTTTGGGATTGGCAACGTTTTTGGACATTGACCGGTATTTTTTCTATCATTTTAGCTTTTATGAATGTATTGCCAATACCCGCTTTGGATGGTGGACACGCCTTGTTTACACTTGTAGAAATGATTACCGGACGCAAACCTAGCGATAAATTTATGGAGTATGCTCAAACGGTTGGTATGGTCTTGTTATTGGGTTTAATGGCATATGCATTGGGACTCGATTTCTGGCGTTTATTTAAATAAGTTTTTTTTAGTTATCGAAAAATCCTATTGTAACTTACAATAGGATTTTTTGTTTGTAGCCTATTCTCTAAATACATAATACGGATGCCATGGAATTTATATTACTAATAGCTGCTTGTGTATGTTCGGCTTTGGCCTGTTTATTGGTTATATTCAAACCGAATCACAAAGCCGATCCTTCTATTTTGCAAGCTATTGC
>Ga0114938_1001285_pt1 | contig 17408 bp, 13 predicted proteins | sample AshMeaBigSpring_FD_88675 | JGI IMG/M metagenome (GOLD analysis project Ga0114938, IMG submission 88675) | Groundwater microbial communities from Big Spring, Nevada to study Microbial Dark Matter (Phase II) - Ash Meadows Big Spring | ecosystem: Environmental > Aquatic > Deep subsurface >...
CGGCTGATGAAAGCCGCGAGCGTTTTGGGCGATCAAGTACAGCCGGCCGAGAAAGCGCTAAATCTAGGTGACACTAACCACGGATCCCCTGAATTCAACCAGTCTGATTCGGAAACGGCTTCCGGCCAGTACGGTCTGAAGAACAGAAACACAGAGATATCTCCAAGTAATTCCGTATCATACAATATATTGGGGTTTTAAAAAAATTGACACACCAGATAGTGGAGGTGTAAAATTTCAACAAATTCGACTTTCGGCCGCGGAGGTTACAACCATGATGACGATCAGAAGGCTGCACGAGCTTTTCGACGAGAGCCCCGGACAAAGCAAACTGTGCTTTGCGGGAACCTGCCATGATTGCGGCAAAAAAGTGAACGTCGAGGTGGCGCTCACCGCCGAGGGTTTCTTGATCAGGGGCGGCGCGCTTTACGAGCCGGAAGCCCGAAAATTCAGCAGCAAATGCGAGGCGTGCTTCGAACGGGGCCCGGAGCTGAGGAATTTCCGCCGATGCGAAGTCTACAGCCGGGTGGTGGGATACCTGCGGCCGGTCGTTCAGTGGAACGAAGGCAAGCAGGCGGAGTTCAGGGAACGCAGGGCATACCGCCTGTGACCGAAGGGCACTATTTCGGTTTGCCTTGGGCGGTCATCGCGCTCTGCAGCTTTTCGGCCAGCGAACCGAGAGATGAGCCGCGGCTGTTGGGGGTGAAGCGCTGCCATTCGCCCTCGTCTGCAGCGCTGGCCGGCGCCAGCGAAATCCGGCGTCGCTGCAGGTTGATTTCCTCGATCGCCACGGTCAGCGTGTCGCCCTCCTGGGACTTCTCCAAGGCGGCAGCGGTTGAAGATCTCCGGATGCTGCCGATCGGAAGCAGGCCGGTGATGCCCGGGGCCAGGCGGATGAAATAACCGAACTTCTCTTTTTTCTCTAGAACCCCTTCCGCCCGCTGACCCGCGCTGAAGCGCTCGAGGACCTCGGCCCACGGATCGCCCTCGGCTTCGCGCAGGCTGAGCGAGATGCGCTTTTTCTCCACATCCACGGACTTGATCTTCACGTTCACGGCGTCCCCGGGATTGACGACCTCCTCGGTCTTGTGGACCCGGCGGGTGTAGCTCAACTCGCTGATGTGAACCATGCCCTCGATGCCCGGTGCGATTTCGACAAAGGCGCCAAAGTTCATGCAACGGGTGACTTTGCCTCTGACCACATCCCCTTCCCGGAACTTGTCCTCCACCGTCAGCCAGGGATCGACCTCAAGCTGCTTGATGGAAAGGCCGATCCGCGGCTGGCTCTTCCCACCTCCGGCGTCGATCCCCAGCACCTTGACCCGCACGCGGGTGCCCGGCTGAAGGACCTCCTCCGGAGTCGCGGTCTTGGACCAGCTGATTTCCGAGATATGGACCATGCCCTCCACCCCGGGATTGAGCTCCACGAAAGCGCCGAACGGCGCGATCCGGGTCACCTTGCCGTCGAGCACATCTCCCGTCGCCAGGGTTTCCAAAAAACGCTTGCGTTCGGCTTCGAGCTCACGGTTGAGGAGCGCGCGGCGGGATACGACGATGTTGCGTCCTTTGTCCTCGATGCGGGTGATCAGGAATTGATAGGTCGCGCCGACGTGAACGGCGGGGTCCGGCACCGGGGAGATGTCGATCTGACTGATCGGACAGAAGGCCCGGCGCTGCATGATATCGATGTGGAAGCCGCCTTTGCAGGTTTCCCTGACTTTGCCTTCGACCGGGGCCGATTTTTGATGCGCCTCGCGCAGGATTTGAGCTCCGCCGATCCCGGAAATGGCCCGGGAAAGCCGGATTTCGTTCTCGGCCACGGCGGTCACATAGAGCTCAAGCTCGTCGCCCTCGGCACAGGTGAGGTTCTGCTCCGAGTCCAGCAGCTCGCTGCGCTCGACGACCGCATCGATTTTCATCCCGGTGTCAACGAAAACCGTTTCCCTGCCGATTGAAATCACACGGCCTTTCACCCGATCGCCGACGCGGGCCTCGGAGCGCGCCCCGGGACTGAACGCCTCCAATAGCTGGGCAAAATTTTCTTCCGGTTCGGTGGTGTCGGGATGGTCCGTCATGATAGTGGTTCCTCCTCTGGAAATGATCCAAGACCGATCCCCATACCAGAAGCCGTGGTCAAATACAAGTATCTGAAACGAACGCCGCCTTTTCCAGATCGCCACTCGCCTGTGGCATCGGCCGGCGGTAAGGACGGGCCCCGATCATCCTAAATGCCTTCGGGTGCCGCCGGGCTTGACCCCCCGGCAGCAGATGATGGGCGTGAAGGTAAACCGACGCGGGTTGCAGAAAAACTCCTGGAATTCTGAACGGAACCCCTCGTAGCCGTTGGGGAATTCTGCGAAATCATGTCCGGAATGCCTGGCTGCGATCTCCACTTTCTTGGTCCAATTGAACCAATCGTTTTTCCGGACAGGCCCATAAATGAGATGGTGCGCGCCCAGGCTCAGGCGAATTTCATCGAATCCCACATCATACAGGTAGGAGTAAAGCCGCCTGCCGGCGTAGGGGTCAAAGTTGGCCCTGCGTTCAAGCCGTCGCATTACCCGTTGCAGCGCTTTTTCCAAGACAACCGACTGGCCGTAGTGGCTCAGACAATTGCAATCCAAATCGATCAAACAGATAACCCCTCCCGGCTTCAGCACGGAGGAGATGTTTTTGACGATTTCAAGGCTGCCCGAGCGATAGTGCTCAAGCACGAACCGGACCCAGATGAAGTCGAACGTTCCAAAGCCGTCAAGCGGTTCGCGGATATCGGCAACGGCGTAGTCGATCCCCGGCGACCGGTAGTGCTTCTCGGCGTAGCCGATTCGTTCCGGTGACATGTCAATCCCCAGCACACTCCCCCCCGGTTGAACGAGCCGGTTGAGACAATGGCTTGTCTTGCCCGGTCCGCAACCGAAGTCGCCGACCCGCATTCCAGGGCGGATTTTCGCCCAGCGGGCTTGGCGCTGAACTGCGCGGGGATCCGTCTTGAGATCGAGCCGAATCGACTCGTCTTCATTTTCCATCAAATAGCGACTGGCGCCCACGGCGCAAACCCCGCTCAGATGGCCCCCCTCAAGTAACACTCCTCGCCGAGCTCGGTAAAAAACCCTTCGTCCGGAACTTGATGGACAGTTCGGGCAAACGCCCAGACCTTGTCAAAATCGAATTTCAGGCCCGTGCGTTCGAAATAGCGCGAAAAAAGGCGTTTGGGCCGGTAGTCCCGATAGCGGCAGAACGTGGATAAAAGAGGGAGCCCTTCGTCCGAGACGACTTTCAATATATCCTGATCGTTGTACCGGATCAGAGGCTTGAAAACCGCGAAGCCGCTCTTGAATCTCAGATAGCCATAAAAGCGCTGGGACGTCTCGAGAAAACGGTCTTCGGTCGATTTGTGGCGGACCGTCGGCAATGCATCCGCAAGCGCGAAATCGGACGTCAACGTGTGTTCGATCGAGGCGCTGACCAGATCCCAGAGGGAATAGCTCACGACGATCACCAGCGAGCGCATGTCGATCGCTTCCCTTTCGATGTATTGAACCAAGGCCGTTTTCTTGGCCGTATTGCAGATCAGGCAGGGGCTGATGCCTTCCGACAGAGCCGCACCCAGGCGATCATCGGTTTCCTGAATCGGGTGCCAGTCGATGACGACCCCGCGCTGCCGCCAATAGCGATCCAGCATTTCGCAGACGCTTGGCGAGAAGACATGCTGGGGATAAAGCCCGGCGAACGTCTTGAAGGAAAACCCGAAATCTCTGCCTGCCCGTTGCATAAAGTGCAAGACGACCGAAGAATCCTTCCCGCCGGAGAAGAGCATCATGACCGTTTTTCCAGGAAATGACTCCAAGATGCGCCCGTGAGCGGTTTTCCAGTCCAGGTAATTCAAGCTGCTGCTCATCTGCTCCTCCGGCGCGAAAGCCGTTTCGATTCGAACGGCCCTTGGCAATGATTCAAGCCGCCAATACCTGAAAGACCACCCGCCCTCCTGAGCGCTTCCAACGATCGGTCTGCCGTGCGGCTCGTGGAGGGGGGATGCGGGGTGGAAGTACTGCCCGGGAGAAGAAAAAGCGCTCCCGGCGGCTACACGTGTTTCATCAGCCGGCTGAGATATTTGAAGTAAGGCTCACATTGGCTGTGCATGTGAAACACCCACACGTAGTAAGACTTTTCAAACGGGATCGCGCGCTTCTCGACATAGGACATGGGAAAGATGAGGGCGGGAAGTGCGGACTGCTGTACGGCGGTTTCAACCAGCTGCAGTGCGGCCTTGAGGATTTCCGGTGATAGGTTGTCGGGGTCGAGAACCAGGGCGTTGATGCAGTGGGTCAGTTCAGACAGGTTGAGGCCCAAATCCGAAATGGCGACCACCAAAAAGGCGCTGAGCCGACCGCTTTTCTTCAGGGCGAACAGGCGCCGCTCCCGCTTGAAACCGTGGCGTTTGAATTCGGCGCTAAGCGATTGCGCCCTCCAGCTTGAAGGCTCCAGGTCGAATGCCTTCAACATGAGCCCACCCGATTCATTTTCATAAAAATGCTGTAGGTCTTTCACGTCCGCCGCGCCCGCCGGGGTCAGTTCCCAGCCTTTCGGTAGACCCGGGCTCTTCTTCGATAATTTCGAAGGCGCGACAAAGGCGAACAAATCCAGCGAGCAGCCTTTGGGGTCGTCGATTTGGCGTGCCACCCCGCCGAAGACGCGGTTGGGAAAACGGTTGTCCGGCCGGTAGTAGCACGCCAGGTAATCCATGTGCATTCCCTGGATGCGATGGCTGTCATAGCCGAACGCCCCGATCTGATCGAGAACGACCAGGCCGGCCCTGTTGTGCAGGGAGGTCCGCGCGGCGTGGTGGTGGATGAGCCAGGTATTTTCCCAGAAGCGGATGGCGGCCATGTGCCCGAGGATGACACCGTTTTCCTGGCAGACGAAGTAGCGCGCGATGTCCGTGTTGCGCGTGTAGAGCTTGGTGTACGTCGCCTTGATGGCCTCTTTGTTCTTCTCGATCGAGGCGTACTTGGAGGGGTAAATGAAGCCGGTCTCGAACAGAAAATCCCACAGGGCATCCAGGTCGATGTCGTTGCAGACGTAGGCGTCCTTGTGTTTTACCTGGTGCAGGATTCCCAGCAGTTTGACGTGGTCTTCGGCCGCCACGTCGATCAGCGCCAGCCCGCATCGCACGCGCTTCCGGGTTTCCTGGCCGGGCAGCCGCCTGCGGAAGACCACCTGGACGCTGCACTTGAATTTGAAGATGTTGCCGAAACAAAGCTCGATTTCAGGAAGGATCAGCCCCGGCATGAGCACGCTTGCGCTTTCTTCCTCTTCCACCGAAAAACCCGAGCCGGAAATATCGAACACCTTCAATTCCACCCGTTTCTGCGTGAGGGGATGGCCGAAGATGACGCTCGGGGAGGGGTTCAGAACCTGGCGCGTGCTGCGGAACTCAGCCTTGCGGTAGCGTCGGACTTCCTGCTTCAACGGTTCCAGCACACAGCTGGGCGACGCTTGATCGGGGGTCGTTCGGATGATGCGGCATTCACTCGAGAAGAGCGTCTGCCTCCCGATGTGGAAAAGAACATGCACCGGCAGCGAGGCATCGATGGAGTCGAAATCCTGGTGAGGCTCAAGCCGCAGATCGACGCGGAACGACGCGGCGCAGAAATCGAAAAGCGAACCGGAAAACGTAGCCCCCTTTTGGATCATATGCACGGTGATGCCCTTGCAGGGTTGGCGGCCGATCCGGCGGCGGCTGAACTCGTGGCTGGTGGCGGGCAACCCTAAACGGCACCCGGCAGCGTTGATTTCGATCATTTCGGGAACCGATTGAATCAGATTGTCGCCGCGCGGCACCAGGAGATATTTCAATTCATAGTCTTTGCGAAGCGTTGTCTGATCGAGTTCGCCAGTCCAGACGCAATCCAGCACGGGCCCGGAACAGGGCAGCGGGAACGCCCGGAGCTGAAGAATGCGACCGGAGTCGCGATGGGCAAAGTGCAATTGAATGCTGCTTTCCTGGAAATTGATGAAGTTGAGCCGGTTGACCAGTTGGCCTAAAGCTACTTTGCGAGCGCTGCCGTCCGTTATGGATTTGGCGATGTCAAAGGCGGCCTCCGCCAAAATTCCCTTCTCCAGGAGGCCGGCTTCGGTTGGAAAGCCGGATTCCTGGGGCGGGGGGGTGTGTCCGCCGGCATGTGTATGTTCACCGAAAGCCACCAGATTGTTGATTACACGCGGTTTTTTCATTATTGTGCCGTGCTTTGCGCTGAAGGATGCTGCCGTTTTGGAATTAAGGCTCTGAAAGTTCCCGTCCAAGTAGCCAGCTCTTCTCGTTTTCAAGCAAACACAATGCCAATCTGGAGCAAGAAAAGAGTTACACAGTTTAATGTAGCCAAGTAACTTTATCAAAGGAAAGTTGCCGATGCAAGCGTCACACGCGCGCTTGATGATTTTTAATATTTTGTAAACATTTATGTTTTTGCTGCATTTGCCTTTTTGAGAACCTGAACTATTTTATTGCCACCATCAATTCATTGGGGGCCAGTTTAAGCGAGCTGTTTAGTGTGGATTCGAAAGGAGAATCGGCGATGGGGAATCAGATCCGAACCACGATATTGATGGCTTTGTTGACCGGCTTGATCATGTTGATCGGACAGTGGCTCGGCGGAAGACAGGGGATGTTCATCGCCCTGCTGGTGGCCGCGGGCATGAATTTCTTCAGTTACTGGTTTTCCGACAAGATTGTATTAAGGATGTACAGCGCCCAGGAAGTGGGCCCGCAGGAGGCGCCTGAACTTTACGGAATGGTTCAGGAACTCTGCCGCCGCGCCAGACTTCCGATGCCGAAGGTCTACATCATTCCCCAGGAAGCGCCCAACGCGTTCGCCACCGGCCGCAACCCGGAACATGCCGCAGTGGCGGTGACCGAGGGACTGCTCAAGCGCATGGGCCGCGATGAGGTCATGGGGGTGCTGGCGCATGAACTGGGCCACGTGAGGAACCGGGACATCCTGATCGGCAGCATCGCGGCCACCATGGCCGGCGCCATCATGATGCTGGCCGACATGGCGCGCTGGTCGGCCATATTCGGCGGCGGGACCCGCGACCGCGAAGAAGGCGGCGGAATCGGCGGACTGGGCCTGATCCTGATGTCAATCATTGCTCCGCTGGCGGCCATGCTGATCCAGATGGCCATCTCGCGTTCCCGCGAATACCTGGCCGACGCCACGGGTGCCGCGATTGCCGGAACCCCCGAAGGCCTGGCACGGGCCCTCGAGAAGCTGGGCGCCTACTCCAGGCAGCTTCCCATGGATGCCAGTCCATCGACAGCGCACATGTTCATCGTGAGCCCCCTGTCGGGGCGCAGTCTGATGCATCTTTTTTCCACGCACCCCCCCCTGGAAGAGCGGATTGCCCGTCTGCGCGGTCAGCGGTCCCGCGCTCCGCAGGCGCCTGGAAGCGGCGGTTCGACCGACCGGCGGGACCAGGCGCGCGCCGCGTGGGACCGACTTTCCGGCAAGCAATAAGCCGGTTTTCTCTCCGAATCGGGTATATCCCGAAACGTCCGCCGCTTCCAGATGGACGCCCTACAGGGCCGGGCCGGCGCCGCGGGATCAGCCCTTCTCCGACCGAGGCCGATCAGAGGGAAGGAGGTCTTCCAGCACGTCACGGACTGCGGCGCATTCCAGGCCGAATGGCAGGTAACCGGCATATCCCAGGAGCGGCATGGCGAAGAGCTCGAACCGATGCACGAAGGGGATGCTGTAGCCCCATCGGGCCAGGCTGAAGATGTTCCACATCTCCCAGAAAAACCCACAGATCAGCGCTGCCAGCATCGCCGAAGCGGGCCGGGTCCAATCCGTGCCAGCCAGGTGCTGCAGCGGATGCGATGCGCGCCGCAGGCTTCTCAGCGCCACCCATATCAGCAACGGCGCCACCCACACCAGGGAATACAGATAGCTCGGCCATACCCCGATGGCGGCAAGCCCGGCGGCTGAGAATGCAAGCAAGACCAGCGGCAGGGCGGGCCGGCAGCCGGCGGCGCCTATCGGCCGCATCCGGCCAAAAGCGCGCTGAAACCAGGCAAAGGATCGGATCAGCTCCTGGGTGCTGAGGACGGCCGGCAGAACCGTGGCGAAAGGCAGGGTGGCGTACCAGAAGTACTCCCAGGGACCGAAGCTGGCGCCCGTGTAGTACCAGTTCTGCACGAAGCGGTTGAGGTACTCGAAGAACCACCAGAACAGGGCGCTGGCCGGAAACAGGCTGAAAAAGAAATACGGCCGTTGAGTCAAGAGCGAGCGACCCGTCCGCCGGCAGCACAGCGCATTGACCATAACGATGTAGGCGAGCCAGAGTGGTGTAAAGGTGTGGGGCTGGAAGGCGGAAAACCAGGCCAGGCGGGTCCAAGCCAGAACCCACGCCAACGCAATGGCGGCCGCCGCGGCCCAGCCCCACGATGGCAGCGGACGAATCCGCGGCCCCACCCCGGCCGGCGTGCGGCGATAGGACTGGACAGCCCGAAGGCCGAGAGTCAGGATCACGAGAACGATCAACGCCGCGTACAAGCAGAAGGCGGTCCAGGAGAAAGGGGCCTGCGGCTGGAATCGAGTTTGGGGAGGAAACGCGAAATACGGGGCCATGGGCTTGCCGGCAAGCCAGACGCCCAAAGGCGGCAGACCGGTCAGCATCGCGGCCAGCGGGACAAACGTCAGCAGGAGGTCTTTGCGGCGGGACATAAGGACCCTAGAGCATGCAGCAGGGGGCATAGGGTGAAGAAGGGAAGGCGGAAGCCGGACGGCGGAAGTCGGAATATGGATGAAGCCTCGTTTCCTCCGCCTTCCACCTTCCGAATTCCAGCATTGCTTTAGTGGGCCCAGCCGGCCTTCATGCTCTCCGGCAATTCGCATTCCTGGACCGCTTTGCGGGCTTCCACATAGTGGGCGGCGGCCAGGGCCGCGTTGCATCCGTCGGCGGCCGCGACGACGATCTGGCGGGCGTATTTTTCCCGCAGGTCGCCGATGACGTAGATGCCCGGGATGGTCGTGGCGCACTTCTCATCGGTGGTCACGTAGCCTTCGGCGTTCCGGCGGATGCCGGCCGGAACCAGCTTGTTGTTGGGGACGAACCCGATGAAAATGAAAAGCCCATCGGTGGCCAGCCGGCGCGTTTCGCCGCTTTTCACGTTCCTGAGCTGCACGGCGTTGACCCCTTCGGGACCGGCTTCGATGGCCGTGGGCACCGAATCCCAGACGAACTCGATCTTGCATTCGGCCTTGGCCCGCTGCTGGAGAAGCGCGCCGGCCCGCAGCTGATCCCGGCGGTGGACGATATAAACCTGTTTGGCGAGCTTGGCGAGATAGAGCGACTCTTCGATCGCCGAATCTCCGCCGCCGATGACCACCACGGTCTTGTCGCGGAAGAAGAAGCCGTCGCATACCGCGCAGTAGGAAACCCCCTTGCCGTAAAATTCCTTTTCGCCCGGGATATCCAGCTTGCGTGGATTGCCGCCGGTGGCGAGGATGACGGCATGCGCCTGCAGGCATTCGCCTCCCGCCAGACGGACGGTGTGAGCATCCAGCCCCGGCTCGATGGCGACGACCTCCTCGGAGCGCACCTCCAGCCCGTAGGCTTGGGCGTGGTTGTACATCTTCATGGAGAGCTCCGCCCCGCCGATGTGCTCATCTCCGGGCCAGTTTTCGACGCTGTCCGAGAGGTTGACCTGGCCTCCCGGGGCGCCCATTTCCACCAGAACGGTCTTCAGCGCCGCACGCATGGCGTAGATGCCGGCGGTGAGACCGCCGGGTCCGCCGCCGATGATGATCAGGTCGTAGATTCCAGGACTGGACATGGAAGTCTCCTTCAGGTGCTGGATTTGGAAAGACGGTCGGTGTATTCGGCAAAGGCCTGCAGGACGGATCGGGTCTGCCGCCCGGGCTGGGCGCTGCCGATGATGCCGTCGTCGACCCGAACGATGGGCACGATGAGCCGGTTGGAGGAGGTGATGAAGACCTCATCGGCCCGGAGGAGTTCGTCGCGGCGGATGTCGCGGATTTCCACGGAGAATTTATTTTCGACGAGTTCAAGAACTTTCTGGCGCGTGATGCCGTGCAAAATATCGCGGCCCGGGGTTGCCAGACGATCTCCGAAAAAAGCGAAGATGTTGCTGGTCGTCCCCTCGCGAACCTGACCTTCCGGATCGACGTACACCGCCTCGATCGCCCCCTTCTCGCGAGCCTCCGCCAGGACCAATATGGCGCGGATGTAATCGATGCTTTTTGAGCCCGGCAGAGACCGGACGTGCGGCACGGTGATGATTTTGGCGCCTTCCTGATACCACGCTTGGGGGTATGAGCTGAGGGGGGACACCATGATGACGATCCGCGGCCGACCCTGGGGGGTGATGAAATCCGGGCTGGAGCCCCCCGTCACCAGGATACGGATGCTGGACTCAACGGGCGGGTTGCGTTTCAGGGTCTGATCCACCAGCAGGACCAGTTCGTCTTCGGACACAGGCAGCTTGACGCCGATCTGCATGGCCGAGCGGAACAGGCGCTTGACGTGGTCCCTTACAAAGATCGCCCTGCCGTTGTACGTGCGCATGAAATCGAAGCACCCGTACCCTCGCAGAAGCCCGAGATCGTTGACGGGCAAAACCGCTTCAGAATCCAGGACAAACTTTCCATCCACATAATAGACATTCGCCATCGCTGGCCGTCTCCTTGCCGTTTGCAGCCGATCGAGTCGGGTGTCGAAAAACACCTGTCCGGCTGTCAGCCAAACGTCGGTCATTATACGACCGGAACCGGCGGGTGACAAGGCTGGAATGCAGGCCTGGAATGCAGGCCGCTCGGCCGGGGCTTACGGCAGAGTCCTCCCATCGAGCCGCCCATATGTGATCCTGCAGCGGGTCTGCCGCTGCTTCTAAAGACTTGCCCGCTTCCTGCCGATACCAGCCGAGAGGCAGGATGCCTGCCACCCCGCGCTTTGACGCGCACCAAACTCCAAAGGGGGCGCCTGTCCCGGCAACTTCCGACCGAATTCCCTGGCACATCAATGAGGATGCGCAGGTGATGGGGATCACCGACTGATGGACGCTCATCTCGCAGCAGCACCCCGAACTCCCGGCAGCTGGATCATCACGGAAGGCAAGCCGGTTCGTCTGGACCCCATCGAGTTCGATCCGGAGGCTCAAAAAGGCCTGGTCAAGGAATACCGCATCTCCGAGATCGGCCGCTACCTGCTGAACCCGGGGCCGATCGAGATCCGCAAGCGCCTGGTCGGCTGCGAAGCCCATCGCACACCGAGTGCGCTGAGCCGGATGCTGCAGCGCGTGCCCGGTTGGAGCAAGACCCGGCAACGCAAACCCGAAGTCCTCCTGTCGGGTTTCAAGCTGAAAATCCCGGCCTTCAAGGACCCGGACCTGGACGCCCATTTCAAGAAGATCGTCGACGAGCTCCGCGGGTTCGACCCCTTCGCCAAAAAACTGGCCCGGCTGGACTCGCGGAGCCTGTCCCAGCTCATCGGAATATGTGAGGACATCGGCGGCTATTCGTATCTGAAGCTGCAAGGCTCAAATGACGACAAGGTCCGCTACCTTTCCAGCCACACCGGGCGGCCGGTGCGCGTGACGATACACCGGGCGCAGATCAGCGACGGCCTTTTTGAACTGCGGGCCTTCCCGGCAACGGGCTTCAACCCGGGGCATTCCTTCCGCCTGTACGCCTACAGCCGGGACGGGAAGCCCGCCGCCTGCGTCCTCACCGGTATCGGAAGCCTGGATTTCCGCCTGCCCGATCCTCAGGCGGTGAAGTACCTCAGTCTGCTCGAACAGGTCCTGTCCACCAGTTCCGAGTTCCGGCGCTGTTTCGATGCCTGCGTCGCGGGCCGCTGCCGGCCGGTGCGGCTCTTTTTCAACCGGCAGCTGGAGGTGGACTACTCCAAAGCCAACCTGCCCGAAATCTACCGCAACATCCTGCGCCGCTCAGAGACGGTGCCCTCCAGCGGGAATCTGGTCAAACCGATGCTGAACTATCTGCAGGTGGCCGTTTCGCTGAGTTACCTCCCTTCACCGGGAAATCCGGACCAGCGGCTGTTCACGCACGTGTGCATCCTGCACGACCTGCGGGCGCTCGAACCGCTGCGCAAGAGCCTGCCGGAGCTCTACGCCGAGATGAGCCAGCGGGCCTTCAGCTCGGAGGCCGGGCGCTATTACATCCTGGATTCGATCACGGGGGTCTCGCATGCCGACTGATTACAAAGCGAGCGATCACGACTGGATCCGCGAGCTGCTCGACTATCCGCGAATCCTGGAGGAGCGCCTGGCCTTTTTCGATGACACCTCCCAGATCCGCATCCCCGAGGACCCGATCGAGCGCGTCATCTTCCAGGAGCGGGCCAAGGTCGCCATCCGCAAAGTCGCCCAGAACCGCGGGCACATGCTGATGGTCGGACGCCCCGGCACCGGCAAATCCATGCTGGCGGACATGTTTCGGGCGGTGCTGGATCGCTCCATCGGCGATTACCTGCGTCCCCAAGACGCCATCCTGGCTTACCCGGGGAAGGACAAGAACCACATCCGGGTGGCGTATGAGAAGCCGGAGAAAGTCGAAGGGGTGCTGGAGGACATCCGCCAGGCGCTCGAAACCGCCCAGAACAGCTTCGAGGAGTTCAGTCTGGCGGACCAGATCGGCTCGGTCCGCAAGGTCAAGCACTGGCTGCTGGCCGCTGCGGGCCTCAGTGCGACCGCGGGCGTCTGGTTCGCCCCGGCCTTCGTCGCCACCGGCCTGGCCGGGATGGGCGCCATTTTTCTCTATCTGCAGGAAAACAACCACCGCGTCCAGGAAAAGGTCCAGCGCGAGAGCGCCGGCAGCATGCGCCCGGACGTCAAGCACCTTCACGACATGCTCCCGGAGGTGCTCTACGACCCGCGCAAGGACCGGGATCTCATGGCGCGTGTCTCCGAGCCGAGCGCCCGCAACATGAAGGGCGGGTTCCGGCACGACCCCTATCAGTCCGGCAACCTGCACACGCCCTGCCACAAGCGCGCCTACCTGGGCGCGCACGCCACGGCCCCCCTCATCTACATCGACGAACTCAAGACCCTGATCAAGATGCATTACATGGCGGACCTGCTGGAGATCATGCAAAACCAGCAGTACATCCTGGAAGGCGGCAAAAACGCGGGCAGCGGGGCCGCCGACCGCTCCGAGAACCACCTGCGCGCGGAGAACATCATCGTGGCCTGCTGCAACCACGACACGCTCGCCTACCTCCAGGAGGAGGGCGACGGGGCATTTCTCTCCCGGATCGAGGACAAGGGCGAGGTGGTGTACATGGAGAGCGCCGTCGCCGAGACGCCCGAGGTTATCCGGCATGTGGCGCAGTACGTCAAGCAGGAGATCGTCAACCTGGGCCGGGATTTCCAGCGATCCTGGGGCGATGTGATCGCCCGCGAGGGGCATGCGAGCGTGCGCCGGCGCAGCGAGCATATTTTCGGCCGCAAACTGCCGGCGGAGTTCCGCCTGCAGGAGCGTGAGTTCTCGCGCAATGCGGTCATGGAGATCGTCAGGGAGCTGCGCTGCCGGGCCGCCGACGGCAAGCTGAGCGCCATCCTGCGGCCGATCAACGGGATCATCAAATCGGCGGAGTTCGAAGCCATTCTGGAGAACTCCCCCCGGGTGGAGCCGGTCCACGTGCGCAAAGCGCTGGAAGAGCACCTCAGCCTGGAGGGCGGTCTTTCGCGGGAGATCGGCGAGCACAAGAAATATCTGAAGAAATACATCAGCTCGATGACCGACTCCATCGGCTACGTCGTCGGCCTGGCCGTCATCCACGCCAAGTCAAGCGGACAGATGCACGGCCAGCCCCTGCCGATCCACTGCCAGATCAACGTGGGCAGCGCGGACAAGGTGGCGGCGCCCGGGAAAATGGGCGAGATCGCGAAAGCGGCCGCCCAGAACGTGCGGGCTTCGATCAAGAAAGTGCTGAAGAAAATCGGCGCGCCCAACGTGGGCTATGAGATGCACGTGGAGTACATCCAGGCGCACGGCGGGGTGGAGGGCGACAGCGCGTCGGTGGCCATGGACGTCGCGCTCATTTCGGATTTCATCAAACAGCCCGTTAACCAGCGCTACGGCGTGACCGGCTCGCTCACCGGCGACATCATCCTGGCGGTCGGCGGGGTGACCGAGAAGCTGCGCTCGGTCATGGACCCCGAGCTGGGCATGGAGGGCGCCTGCATCCCCTGGCTGAACAAGCACGATGTCGAGCCGCTGCTGGTGAACGCGCAGGCCGAGTTCATCCATAACGCCGGCATCCCCGGCATCCGCATCTATCGCCGGGAAGGCCGGGCGGAGCCTTTCGACATCTATTTCTGCAAGACCAAGTACAACGTCTACCAGATCCTCATGGGCCTCGACAAGGAGGCCGTGGAATCCCGCATGGTCGATCGCAGCCGCCGGGACCTTGAATTCTCGAGATATCCCAACCCCGTGAACGGGCCGGCTCAAAGCATCCCCGCCTGAAAATCTATACACCCTTTCAGTTTTCCGCCAGGGACGTCAGCAAGGCTCCCAGGAATTCCCCGATGCGGGCGAGCGAAGGCACGTGGAGCCGCTCGGTCGGTGAATGCGCGTTTTCGGTCGTCGGGCCGATCGAGATCATGTCCATGCCGGGGTAGGTGTGGCCGATGATCGCGCACTCCAGACCGGCGTGCAGGGCCCGCACCTCGGGCTCCCTGTGGTAAAGGGCTCGGTAGACCTCGCGGCAGCGGGCCAGCAGCGGCGAGGCCGGGTTCGGCACCCAGGGCGGGTACTCCGATTCGGTGTGGGTGCGCGCGCCGGCCAGGGCCGCGGTCGCCCGCACCTGGTCGGACATGGCATCCAGCCCGTGCGGGGTCAGGCTGCGCTGGCTGGTGGCGACCTCGACCCGGCGGGCGACGGTCGCGACGACGGCCAAGTTGTTCGAGGTCATCACCAGGTCGGAGACACCGGGCGCCATCTGGGCGACGCCGTGCGGCAGCGCCAGCAGAAGGTCGATGACGAGCGTTGCATCCGCAGGCGCCATAGCCTCCGCAGGCGCAGTCCCCGACGGCGGCTCGCTCAGGCAGAGCTCGATCGACGGCTCGGATGGAAATTCGGCACGGAACCGTTCGGCGCACTGAGCGGTCCGGCGTCTGAACCCATCGACCGCCTCGGGGAGGCAGGCGACCAGGGCCCGGGCGTCGCGCGGGATGGCGTTGCGCCGGGTGCCGCCCGAGAGGCTCGCCAGGCGCAGGCCGCCGGCCTGCATGAGCACCCGCAGGGTGCGCGCCAGCAGCTTGTTGGCGTTGGCGCGGGGGCGGTGGATGTCGATTCCCGAGTGACCGCCGCACAGGCCTCCCGCCGAGAGCTGCATCCAGCGGCAGCCTTCCGGCACTGGTTCGACCAGCAGGTCGCGGTGGATCTGGACATCCCGGCCGCCCGCGCATCCGACGGTAAAGACCCCTTCGGCTTCCGAATCCAGGTTGATCAACAGCCGCGCATCGAGGATGCCGGGCGGCAGGTTCTTGGCGCCGGTAAGCCCCGTTTCTTCGTCCGCCGTGAAGAGCAGCTCGATCCGCGGCCGGCGCAGCTTCGGATCCTCGGCGATGGCCGCCCCCAGCGCCAGCGCCACACCGTTGTCGGCTCCCAGGGTGGTCCCGTCCGCGTGCAGCCAGTCCCCGTCGCGGATGACCCGGATCGGGTCGCGCGTGAAGTCGTGCGCCGACTCCGGCGTTTTTTCGCACACCATGTCCAGATGCCCTTGGAGCACCACCGCCGGCGCCCGCTCGCAGCCCGGCGCTGCCGGCACGCGGATCAGCAAATTGCCCGCCGGATCGCGCTGGGACGGCCAGCAGCGGTTGCGCGCCCAGTCTTCGAACCATTGCGTGACCGCCGCCTCATTTTTCGAGCCGCGCGGGATGCGGCTGATCTGCTCGAACAGCTCCAGAACGCGGTGAAGGCGTGTATCGATCATGGGACGCTCCCGAGTCCTAAGGGTTGGCTTCTGATCCGGCTGCCCGCGGCAGCGTTGACTTTGCCTTGGGGTTTGGCATAAAAACATCCCAACCACAAGGATTATCGGCGCTTCGAGGTGACGGATGACGGCGTTCGACCTGACGGAGTTCTTCAAGCTGTCCTCGGTGCTCAACTACAACCTGAGCGCCGCCTCGCTGAATCGGTACAACGTGCTCCTCTACATCCTCGGCGGCAAGCGCCTGGACCCTGACGATCGCCTGGCGCTGGAAAAGAAGAGCCTCATGATGGAGGCCCTCGGGTACTTGTTCAGCGCTTACAGCCACAAGCGCCGCCGCCTGGGCCCCATGGCGGTCCTGCACCCGCTGCGGGCCGCCGCCCTGTTGACCCGCGCCCGGGAGTCCCCCAGTCTGCCCAGCCTTCTGGCCGCGCTCTTCCACGACATCCTGGAAGACGTGCAATCCGTGGATTTCGAGGTCCAGGAGTGGCGCGACATGGAGCAGCGGCTCTTCGAGATGCTGGAGCACATGCCGCCCGAGGAGGAGGCCCAGCTGATCCAGCGCCTGAAATGCCTCACGCGGACCAAGTCCGAGTCCTACTACCGCTACATCGGCCGGATGCTGGAATGCTCGGCCGATTTTCCCGACGTGGTGGAGGTGAAGCTGGCGGACCGGCTGGACAACACCCTCGACATGCGCATCGATCTCGAGGACCCGCTGGTCGGGATCGACTGCTTCCAAAACATCTTCCAGCTGCTGTTCGTGAACAACTACCCCGGCTACGTTCCGCAGGCCGAGCACCAGCCGGCCACCGTCATGAACGGCGCGCTCCGCCTGCAGCAGCTCTACAAGAACGCCGTGCTCCTGTCGCTCATCCGGCAGATGACCTTCCCCGCCGAAACGCCGGGCCGCCGCACGCTGTTCAACGCCGTGGCCGAAGCCAGCCTGAAAGAGGCCCAGCGCACCATCATGCATCTGCTGGGCCACCATTACCGGGACCACCACGCCCAGCGCCGGCTGGTCCTGGACGCCATGGAGTACTGCTACAGCGGCCGCAGCGACCTGGTCACCAGGCCCGACGGCCAGCGGATGCTCGACGGGCTCTTCGCCACCTACTTCGCGCCCACGGACGGCCGGCTCCTGCGGCAGCAGCTGGACGGCCTCTACCAGAACAAGCCCCTCATGATCCAGGCCTCCATCGCCTTCATCGTCATCTTCCTCGGCTTTCTCAACGACCCGCGCTACTACATCCGCGGGATCAGCATCGAGGGCATCGAGGCGGCCTGAACAACATTCATTCACATCGTTTTGCAGTGGATGCGATAGAAGATAATGTTCGAATCGTTACCGCCTAATTTCCGAACCCTGCAGAATGGGAGCGGGATTTCAGGACAAGGAGGCGCACCCCATGAAATGCCATGTCTGTGGA
>Ga0114938_1001286_pt1 | contig 17403 bp, 16 predicted proteins | sample AshMeaBigSpring_FD_88675 | JGI IMG/M metagenome (GOLD analysis project Ga0114938, IMG submission 88675) | Groundwater microbial communities from Big Spring, Nevada to study Microbial Dark Matter (Phase II) - Ash Meadows Big Spring | ecosystem: Environmental > Aquatic > Deep subsurface >...
GTACGTCATCCCGTGTGCGTACCGGCTGCTCGCACGCCGGACATCCTCGCCGCAGGCGACGACACGCGAGCTCGAACGGCAGCTGCAGAAGGGTTCGCGGGCGGTCTGAGCCTCGGCCCGCCTCCACTGAGAGGCAGGAGGACTCCATCACGACCAGCAGCAGGCAAACTCGGCCGGGCGCCGGGTGGAACTTCGAGAACAGCTACGCACGCTTGCCCGAGGCTTTCTATGCCCGGCTGAACCCCGTGCCGGTGCGCGAGCCGAAGCTCGTCGTTTTCAACGAAGAACTGGCGCGGTTCTTGGGCCTCAAACCCGATACTCTAAAAGGCGAAGAGGGCGACGCTGTTTTTTCGGGCAATAGGCTCCCCGAGGGGGCCGAACCTCTCGCTCAGGCCTATGCGGGGCATCAGTTCGGCTTTTTCACCATGCTGGGCGACGGACGGGCAATCTTGCTGGGCGAGCAGGTGACCCCAAAAGGTGAGCGCTTCGACATTCAGTACAAAGGGTCCGGCAAGACTCCGTTCTCGCGCCAGGGGGACGGGCGGGCGGCCCTCGGGCCGATGCTACGGGAGTACATCATCAGCGAGGCCCTGCACGCCCTGGGCATACCGACGACCCGCAGCCTTGCGGTGGCGGCCACCGGCGAGCCGGTGTTCCGCGAAACCGCCCTGCCGGGGGCGGTTCTCACCCGCACGGCGGCCAGCCACATCCGGGTGGGCACTTTCGAGTATGCGGCGGCAAGGGGCCGGCCCGGCGAGTTCCGGGCGCTGGCCGACTATACCATCCGCCGCCACTTTCCGGATCTGACCGCGGACGGCAATCCGTATCTTGCCCTGCTTAAGGCGGTCATCGAGCGGCAGGCGTCCCTGGTGGCCCGCTGGCTGCTGGTTGGCTTCATTCACGGCGTCATGAACACGGACAACATGGCCCTTGGCGGTGAGACCATCGACTACGGCCCCTGCGCGTTCATGGACGCCTACGATCCGAATACGGTCTTCAGCTCCATCGATCACACCGGCCGATACGCCTACGGTCGACAGCCGCAGATCGCCCAGTGGAATCTTGCCCGGTTTGCCGAGACGTTGTTGCCGCTGATTCACGAGGATCCGCAAGAGGCCGTTTCGATGGCCCATGAGGCCATCTCCGGATTCCCGGGCACCTTCCGCCACTGCTGGCTGGCGGGCATGCGGGCCAAACTGGGGCTCTTGAACCAGGAAGCGGATGACGGAGACCTGGTTGAGGACCTGCTCGACTGCATGCAACGGCACGGGGCGGATTTCACCAACACCTTCCGCAGCCTGGCGTCCGGTTCACTGCCGGAGGCACCGGTGTTCCGGGCCCAGGATTTTAAGCAGTGGCGCGAGCGCTGGCTGGCCCGGCTGAAACGCCAACCCGGTCCCTGGGAGTCATCCCGCCGGCTCATGAACACCCACAACCCGGCGGTGATTCCCCGCAACCACCGCGTGGAGGAGGCCTTGGAGGCGGCCGCGGAGCGGGACGACTTTACAGTCATGGAAAAACTTCTGGCTGTTCTGTCCCAACCCTACCAAGATCCGCCGGAGCAGGCCGGATATCACCTGCCGCCGCCCCCGTCGGAGCGGCCCTATCGAACCTTTTGCGGAACGTGAGCTCATCGAAGGCGGCCACTCCACGAATTTGGGGACGGAATAAGAATAGGGGACGCCCATAAATTAATAAATAACTACTTCTCCACCAACGAGTACCCCTCCTGTCCGGCAATTTCCTTTCCGCTGCTGGCCGCAATACCGGTGTCAATCCCGTTTTGAGCAACAAGTGGAAATGGTTGGGCATCAAAGCCCATGCATAACGGGGGGGTGTCGGTGTCTGCCAGAATATCGCCGAGTCGTTCGAGGTACCGATCCCGGTCATGTTCATCGCGAAATATCAGACACCGATCGATACCTCTGACGATGATATGGTGCAGCGCATCCGAGGCGTCTATGCATGCTTTGCGTGGCATGGCGTTTTATTATCATCGAAAAATGGCATTGTCGACTTATTTATTTTTTTATGGGCGTCCCTCTTACCTTTCACTATGTGCAGCGTCAGCTCGGCCACAGCTCGATTGCGATCACGGTGGATATTTATGGCCACTGGATTCCGGGCGAGGGCAGGGCGGGGCTTGAGGCGGCGCTGGCGGGCGGGGCAGGAAAGGGATCGGGAGAGGGGAAAATTGTTCCTTTTTCTGTACCCTAACTGCAAAAATCTGCAAAAAAAGCATGAAGGGCTCCAGTAACCTACTGGAACCCTTCATGATACATCGCAGATGGTGCCCAAGGCCGGACTTGAACCGGCACGGCTCTCGCCACTACCCCCTCAAGATAGCGTGTCTACCAGGTTCCACCACTTGGGCAAAACGCTTCCCATCCATTTCCTGACTATTGGGATTTGGCTGGTTCTTCGGCTTTGGGTTCGGCGGCCGGGGGGGCCGGGGCGGCTTCCGTGGCCTTCGGTTCGACGGCTGCCGGCGTTTCGGAAATGACCGAGTTCGCCGGCCGCTGGCTCGTCAGGTAGGCGAGCAGCAGCGAGGTCAGCATGAACACGATGGCCGCGACCGTCGTTGCTTTGCTTAAAAAGGTCGAAGCCCCGCTGGTGCCGAACAGCGTGTTGCTCGCACCGCCCCCGAACGCCGCGCCGATGTCGGCTCCCTTTCCGGTCTGAAGGAGCACGATCATGATGAGCGCGACACACACCACCACATGAATGATCACCAATACAACGGTCATAGACTGCTCTGGGCTTGCGCCGCCTTTCTGATGGTCATTTGAATTTGACGATACCGGCGAAGGAATCCGGTTTCAAACTGGCGCCCCCCACTAGGGCGCCGTCGATATCGGCCATGGCCATGAGCTCGGAGATGTTTTCGGGCTTGACGCTGCCGCCGTAAAGGATGCGCAACGCGCCGGGCAGAGCCGGCCCGAACCGCTCCGCCACCCGCGAGCGGATGAACTGATGAGCTTCCTGCGCCTGGCCGGCCGTGGCCGTTTTGCCGGTCCCGATCGCCCACACGGGCTCGTAGGCGATGACCAGCGCCGTGAGCTGGTCGGCAATCAAACCTTCTAATCCATTCTGGATCTGCTTGTCAAGAACGGGAAATGTTTGCCCGGCTTCGCGCTCGGCTTCGGTCTCGCCCACGCACATCACCGGAATCAGCCCCGCCGCGACCGCTGATTGGATTTTACGGCAGACACCGGCATCGGTTTCCCCGAAGTACTGGCGCCGTTCGGAGTGCCCGATGATGGCATAGCGGCAGCCGCAGGCGACCAGCATGCGCGGCGCCACCTGCCCGGTAAAGGCCCCCTCGGCCTCCCAGAAGACGTCCTGGGCGCCGAGGCCAACGGAGGTGCCCTTCAGGGCGGCGGCCACCGCAGCCAGGGCCGGGAAGGCCGGCGCAATCATGATGTCGCGGTCGGCGATCCCGGCAACCAGGGGGGCAAACCGCTGAACGAAATCGACGGCCTCAGCGGGTGTCTTGTACATCTTCCAGTTGCCGGCGATAAGTGGTCTTCTCAAGATGAAAGCCTCCTTTTCAAAGTTGCTCGCCGATCATGGCGGCCAGGTCCACCATGCGCGTGGAGTACCCGGTCTCGTTGTCGTACCAGGACAACACCTTGACCATGTCGTCGATCACGTAGGTCGTGGGGGCGTCGACGATCGAAGAAAGGGGGCAGCCGTTGAAATCCGAGGACACCAGCGGCCCGTCGCTGTAACCGAGGATGCCCTTGAGCGCGTCCTCGGAGGCCTGCTTCAGCGCGGCGTTGACCTCGGAAACCGTGACCCCGCTCTTGTCGATGCCGACCACCAGGTCGACCAGCGAAACGTTGGGGGTGGGCACCCGCACCGCCAGTCCGTTCAGCTTTCCGGCCAACTCCGGCAGGACCAGGCCGACCGCCTTGGCGGCGCCGGTGGTGGTGGGGACCATGGAAAGGGCGGCGGAGCGCGCACGGCGCAGGTCCTTGTGCGGGAAGTCGAGCAGACGCTGATCCCCCGTATAGGAGTGCACGGTGGTCATGAGGCCGCGGTTGATCTTAAAATTTTCGTGCAGGACTTTCGCCACCGGCGCCAGGCAGTTGGTGGTGCAGGAGGCGTTGGAGACGATATGATGCTGCTTCGGGTCGTAGCGGTGGGAGTTGACGCCCATCACGACCGTGATGTCCGGGTTGGTCGCCGGCGCGGAGATGATGACCTTGCGCGCACCGGCGGCGAGGTGCCTGGCCGCGTCCTCGCGCTTGGTGAACAGGCCGGTGCATTCCGCGACGATGTCCACTCCCAGGGCTTTCCATTCGATTTTATCGGGATCCCGCACCGAACGGATGGCCACCGCCCGCCCCCCGACGTCGATGGCGTCGCTCTTGGCTGAAACCGCCAGGTCCATCGCTCCGTGGACGGAGTCGTATTTCAACAGGTGCGCCATCGTCTCGGCGTTGGTGAGGTCGTTGATGGCGACCACCTGAACCTTGGGGTTCTTCAACGCCGCCCGGAACATCAGGCGTCCGATCCTCCCGAATCCGTTGATGCCGATCTTTACCGCCATAGGTCCTCCTTGCGTTAACATTAGTTTTAAAATGAGCGCATCTTCACGACGGTCGGAATAATACCCGCGACGCGTGGCGACCGCCCGGAACCCGAGCTTCCCGTATAGAGCGATGGCCTCCGCGTTGGAAGCCCGTACCTCCAGAACAACGGCCGAGAGCCCTCGGGCGCGCGCAGCCCTCAGGCACTCGGCCACCAGCCGGGCGCCGAGGCCGCGGCGCCGCCACGCCGGGTCCACCGCGATTCGAAAGATGTGGGCCTCATCGGCGATGAAGCGAAAGAAGATGTAGCCGACGACGAGGCTCCCGCCGGAGCTCGGTCCGGCCCAGGCGATCCGGCTGTCCGCATCCCCGGCGGCCAGTTCCCCTTCGAAGGACAGCCGGCCCCAGGGCCAGTCGAAGCAGCGGCGCTCCAGAGCCACCAGTGGCGCCAGGTCTGCCGGTGCGGCGCGGCGGAGCTTCCAGCCACCCACCCTCAGCCCCGCTTGTTGCCTTTCAGAATTCCGCTGGCGAGGGTGATGCTTTTTTTGCCGAAGGCCTCCACGGCGGCGGCCAGCTCCCCGAGCGGCATCCGGTCGCGGTGGTCCAGGGCATGGACCAGAACCGGCAGGTTGACGCCCGAGAGCACCTCGATTCGCCCCTCTGCGAGAAACGAGTAGCTGATGTTGGAAGGGGTGCCTCCGAACATGTCCGTCAGAATCAGCACGCCCCCGTCCTGGACGACCTTCTTGACGCCGGCCGCCACCCGTTCGCGCAAGCGGTCCACGTTTTGGTTGAGATCGATCGAAACGGACACCACCCCCGGCGGGCGGCTGCCCAGCACGAACTCCGCCGCGTCGATGAGGGCGTCGCCCAACTGGCTGTGCGTGACGATAAGAATTCCGATCATAGGCGTCCTTCACTGGCCGCGCATCGTTCGCAGCCCGGTTACTGCGGCTGGTGGATGTCGCGGTGAATCAACTCGACCCTCCGGCCGCGCGCGGCGATATGCTCGTAGAGGGATCTGGCGATCGCGACGGAGCGATGCCTCCCGCCGGTGCAGCCGACGGCGATGCTGAGCTGGGCCTTGCCCTCTTTTTCGTACAAGGGGACCAGAAAATCGATGAGGTCGGTGACCTTCGCGATGAAGGCGGATGCCTCGGCGGTCTTGAGAACGAACTCCCGAATCCGCACATCCTCGCCGTCCAGCGGTTTCAGCTCCGGCACGAAAAACGGGTTCAGCAGAAAACGCACGTCCACCACCATGTCGGCTTCCGCAGGAAGACCGTATTTGAACCCAAACGAAACCACGTGGAGCTGCAGGGGCTCCAGCGAGCGCTGCGCCGCCACGATACCGACCACCCGCTGCTTGAGTTCGTGCACGTTAAGAGTCGTGGAGTCGATCCGGTGGTCGGCAGTCTCGCGCAGGGGCCGCAGCAGCTGCCGTTCCTGGCGGATCCCCGCCAGCAGGCCCTGGCCGCGCGCCAGGGGGTGCGGGCGGCGCGTGGCGCTGAAGCGCTGAATCAAAACCTGCTCGTCGGCTTCGAGGAACATGAGCTCGATACCGAACCCCTTTTCCCGCAACCGGCCCAGGACCGGTTCGCAGTTTTCCAAAAACCCCTTCTCCCGCACGTCCATTCCCAGCGCGATGCCGGCGGCTTCGGCACCGGCAGGCGGCGGCAGTTCCAGAAAGCTCGGCAGCAGCGCGATGGGCATATTGTCGACGCAGAAAAAGCCCACGTCCTCCAGGGCCGCGAGGGCGGTGCTTTTACCCGAGCCCGACAGCCCGGTGACGATGAACAAGGGAGGGTGGCTCACGTCTGGTCGCCGCGGTGACGGTTAGAAATCCTCGTCCTCCTCCTTGATAATGGCATAAATCTGCTTGCGTTCGGCGGCCTGCAGCAGGCGCTCTTTGAAGGGTTCGTTCTTGAGAATGCGCGAGATGCGCGCCAGCAGCTTCAGATGCAGACCGGTCGCGTTCTCCGGAGTGATGAGCAGAAAGAAAAGGCGCGTCGGCGCCCCGTCCAACGATTCGAAATCGACCCCCTTGCGGCTGAGGCCGAACCCGATCATCAGCCGGTCCAGATTCGCCAGCTTGCCGTGCGGAATGCCGATGCCGCCGCCGATGCCGGTGCTGCCCAGGCGCTCCCGCTCCAGCAGCACGCGAACCAGGGTCGCCGGCTCGATCTTCGCCAGTTGCGCCACGGGCGCGGACAGCTCTGCGATCACTTCCTCCTTGGTCTGTGATTTCAGATCCGGAAGGATCGCCTCCGGCTGCAGCCCATCCAGAATTCTCATGGTAATGTCGCCTGAAAGGTCATCGGTTGCCAAACGGCGGAGTCGCGGGCGGCCCGGGACGGGGCCTTTTCAACCGAGGGGTTGAATGAGGCCGTAGTGCCCGTCCTTACGGCGGTAGAGCACATTGATCTGCGAGGAGCGGGCGTTGGTGAACACCAGAAACCCCTGATCGTTCAGATCCATTTGCAGCACCGCCTCCTCGACATCCATGGGCTTGTACTCGATGTTTTCCACCTTGATCTGCGGAACGGAATCCTCTTCCGTCCGCTGCGCGGCGTCCTCCCGGATGGTCCGGGTCTGGCCCTTGGCGCTGGCGCGGCGTTCGCGGATCTTCTGCTTGCCGCGCTTGATCTGTTTTTCGAGCTTGTCGAGCACCATGTCGATGGCGGAGTACATGTCGCCGGTTTCCTCCTTGCCGTTGACGCTCATCCGGTCGCCGGTGATGTTGACCTCGGCGATGTGACGGTGCTTTTCGACGATCAACACGACCCCCGCCTCGGCGGGGTTGTCCAACAGCTTGTCAAATCGGTTCAGCTTTTCGGTGACGTAGGATTTCAGGTGGTCGGAGGGGTCCAGGTTCTTGAAGGTCACGGATGTCTGCATGGCGAAGACCTCCCTAAATTTCCTTGCGCTTGTTGGAGGGCAGAACCCTCATCATTTCGCGGTACTTGGCGACGGTCCGGCGCGCGATCTGGATGTTCTCGCGCTTGAGGATCTGGGCGATCTTGTCGTCGCTGTGGGGCCGCCTGGGATCCTCACTGGCGATGAGCTGCCGGATCTTTTCCATGACGCTGGCCGAGGCGATGGCCCCGCCTTGATCCCGTCGGATCGAACTGTTGAAGAAGTACTTCAGCTCGTAGGTCCCCTGGGGCGTGTAGGCGTACTTGTTGGTGGTGACGCGGCTGATCGTGGATTCGTGCATGCCGATGTCCTGGGCGACATCCCGCAGGACCATCGGCTTCAGGTGGGCGATGCCGTTTTCGAAGAATTCGCGCTGATAGCGCAGAATGCTCTCCATGACGCGGTAGATGGTCTTCTGGCGTTGATGAATGCTCTTGATCAGCCAGGCCGCCGAGCGCACCCGGTCCTGAATGTACTCCTCGGCCTCTCCGGCGACTCGCCGGCCGCGGCCGACCGACCGCCGGAACAGCGAATTGACGCGCAGCTTGGGCATGCCGTCGTCGTTCAGCACGATGACGAAATCGTTGTCCATTTTGTAGACATAGATATCGGGGACGATGTACTGCGGGGTGTCGTCGCTGAACTGCCTTCCCGGCCGCGGCTCCATCCCCCTGATGACGGCCACGGCCGTCACGACCTCCTCCAGGCTGATCTTGAGGGCTTTGCAGATCGCTTTGTAGTTCTTCTTCTCCAGGTTGGGCAAATGCTCGGAGAGGATGGCGGTGACGATCGTGTTCTCAAATCCCAGATACCGGGCCTGGATCAGCAGGCATTCCCTCAGGTCCCGGGCGCACACTCCGATCGGATCGAAGGTCTGCAGCAGCGCCAGAACGGTGGCGACCTTTTCGGGAACCGCCTCGGCCGCGGCGGCGATTTCCTCCTCCGACACCTGGAGATAGCCGTCCTTGTTCAGGTTGCCGATGATCAGGCTGGCGATGCCCTCGTCCTCGCGGCTGGGCTTGGTCATGAGAAACTGCCACAGCAGGTGGTCGTTCAGGGACTCCTTGCGGGTGATGAAGGCTTCGTACTTGGGGGCCTCGCGGTCCTCGGATTCCAGCGACACCCGCGCGGGGGTGCTGAAGTCGTCCAGAAAGCCGCTCCAGTCAAACTCTTCCCGGTTCTTGGTTTCGGCAGCGACATCCGGAGCCGGCGGGATTTCGGCGAGCGGCGTTTCCGTCGCTTCGAGGGATTCGCCGAGCGGCTCGTCCCCGCTGCCCTCGGCGACTTCCTCCAGGGCCGGGTTTTCTTCCATCTCCCGGCGGATGGTGTCCATCAGCTCCAGCCGCGAAAGCTGCAGCAGCTTGATCGCCATCTGCAGCTGCGGCGTCATGATCAGCTGCTGGGTAAGTTTCAGTTGCTGTCTGAGTTCCAATGCCATGTTAGAGCCTGAAGTCGTCTCCCAGGTAGGAGCGGCAAACCGCTTCGCTGCACACAATCGACTGCGGCGTCCCGGCCTCGATCACCTTGCCGTCGACCATGATGTAGGCCGTGTCGCACACGCCCAGCGTCTCGCGCACGTTGTGATCGGATATCAATATCCCGATCCCCTTGCCTTTAAGATGCCCGATGATGGCTTTGATGTCGGCCACCGCCAGCGGATCGATTCCGGCAAACGGTTCGTCCAGGAGCATGACCACGGGGTTGGTGGCGAGCGCTCGGGTTATTTCCAGACGGCGCTTCTCGCCGCCGGAGAGAACACTGGCCATCTGGTTGGACAGGTGGCGGATGCCCAGTTCTTCCAAAAGCCGATCGGTCCGCTGCAGCCGCTCCTCCCGTGACAAGGGCATCAGCTCCAGAATGGCCAGAATGTTCTGACGGACCGACAGCCTGCGGAAGACCGATGTTTCCTGGGGCAGATAGCCCATTCCGCGTTGTGCACGAACGTGCATAGGGTAACCCGTGATATCTTCCCCGTCAAGAAATATGTGCCCGCCTTCGGGCTTCACCAGGCCAATGGCCATATAAAAGGTCGTCGTTTTCCCGGCGCCGTTCGGCCCCAGCAAGCCGGCGACCTCCCCCCCGTTCACCTGGAGACTGACGCCGTTGACCACCCGGCGGCCGCCATAGCTTTTGATCAGACCATCGGTCCGCAGGACGGTCATCGTTCGTCATTCCGATCTGAACGGGCATTCGTTGGACGGCGGCGCTCGCGAGTCCGGCCGCGCCATGGTGCGGACGCGATCCGGAGTCCGCGCACCCCTTCAGCCCACCGGCTGCCGCGCGGCAGGCTCATCGCATCCGCAAAATATCTTAGTGGGGCTTGGGCTAAAATGCAACCGTGCCGCGGCTTTCCGCCGTTTCCGCCGGCTACCTTCCGGCCGGCGGTGACAGGATGACCCGGACCCGGGGGGCCGGCCGGCGCGCGGCCGGTTGGACCTTGCGAGGCCCGGGCGCGCCGGTGTGGCGGCCTTCCCGGGCGATGTTGGCCGCAGGCGGTGCATCCGCTGCCAGCAGCCAGAGCTGGCCGGAATCGGGTTCGTAAACCGCCTGCTCGGCATCTGCGGTGAGGGTGTCGGACTGGATGCGCACCTGGCCGCGGGCGGTCATCCGGGAGATCTCCTTGGCCGAGACCGCCCCGGCGGCCTGATGGCGGCTGACGGTTCCAGGGCGAAACTGGATGGTCAGAGAGTCGGCGGTGATCGTATACCCGTCGCTCTCCACGCGCACGGCGCCGCTGAATTCGGCGGTGTCGGTCTCCATCTCCGCCACCAGCTGCTCGGACTGGATGCGCACCGGCCTCCGGGGCGGCGTGTCGGCGAGCCCGCCGGAATCCGGGCTTCCGCTGGCGGCCGTCGCCCACAGAAAGAAGGCGAGCAGCGTCTGTCCGAGCCGGGCACGTGCGCGCCGGCTACTGCGCTTCGCCTGCCGCCAGGGTTCCCCGGACATGCCCCCTCATTACCAATCGGTTGGTGTTCAGATCCAGCATCAGCGAGTCTGCCAACAAGTCTCCGGCCTGGCCCGTAACCTTGACGGGGCCATCGGCAGAAATGATCCGCGGGTCGTGCGCATAAACGATCTTTTCGGTTTCCACGCGATAGGCGTCGTTGCGGATCACGACATCCCCGTGCGCCTCCATGTCGTGGGATTCGGTCCACACCGCGCCGTTGCGGGCGGTCAGGTAGGCCTTCCGGTCGTCGCGGCTGAAGAAGGTGACCGCCAGCTCGGTCAGCAGGACCTTTTTTTCCGACAGCTGATACTGGGCGGTGGCGGCATCCAGGCTCCACACCGTGCGGCCCTCCCGGGTGGCCGACTGGTGCACGCGCTCGACCACCATCGCTTCCACCCCGGCCTTGAGCGCCAGCTCCGCCTCCGGCAGGGGCGCCAGGCGGCGATAGCCGAAATAGGCCGCGGCGGCGGTGCCGGCCGCTACAAACAGTATGCCCCAGAGGACCCGCCGCCATAACCGCCGGGACGTGTGCCGGATAAATGCCATCGGCGAGCCCCTACCTTCCGCCTGCGCAAATGTCAAGCGCAGTTGACTATCCATGGCTGGCTTGGTAATAAAAAAAATTCGATTTCAAGCACCTATCGTTAAAAGGATAACAGCCGTGGACAGAGGACGCAAGATGGGAGGGAGCTGGCTGCTGGGTTTGGCGGCCGTGATCGGCCTGGGCCTGGCCGGGGCCGTGGTCTGGCTCCTCATCCTGAGACTGGAGGGTGAGGCTCCCGTGGTTCAGTGGGATGCGCCGACGCCCCTGCACCTGGGCAAATCGGCGGAAGTTCCCCTGACGGTGGCCGACCCCAAAACCGGCTTGCGCCGGCTGCGCATCACGCTGAGCAAGGACGGTAAGGAGACCGTCCTGCGTGATTCCGAGTTCGCCACCTCCGGCCCGCTCGGGCTGGAAAAGACCAAGCGGGACACCGCGCAGATCAAGATCGATCCGGCCGCCTTGGGGTTGACCGACGGAAAGGCGTTGCTGCGGATCAGCCTGTGGGACCATTCCTGGCGCAACTGGTGGCACGGCAACCTGAACGATCTCGAGACAGAGGTCCTCATCGACACCCGGTCGCCGGTGATCGAGAACCTGACCCCGCAGAACTATGTCAATCAGGGCGGGGCCGGGCTGGCAGTCTATCGGCTTTCGGAGCCCTGCCAGGCGAGCGGGGTCCGCGTGGGTGCCAATTACTTCCCGGGGTTCGGCGGCCAGTTCGCCGACAAGGCCGTGCATATCGCCTTTTTCGGCGTGAGCCACACCCAGTCCACTGCCGCGGAGATCGTTCTGGAGGCGAAGGACCTGGCGGGCAACAGCACCCGCATGCGGTGGCCTTACCATTTCCGCAAAAAGGCCTTCAAGAAGGACACCCTGACGGTCACCGACGGCTTCATCAATCAGATCCTGCCGGAGTTTCAGACCCTGCTGCCGGCGGATTCCAAAGCCTCGTTGAAGGACCAGTTCCTTTTCGTCAATCGCGAACTGCGCCAGGCGAACTATGAGCAGATCGTCGCGGCGACCGCCAAGACCGAGAGCGCCATGCTCTGGAAGGGGCCGTTTCTGAGGCTTCCCAATTCCGCGCCGCGCGCCGGGTTCGCCGATCATCGCACCTATCTTTATGCGGGCAAAGAGATCGACCAGCAGGATCATCTGGGCGTGGACCTGGCCTCGCTCGCCAGTTCGCCGGTTCCGGCAGCGAACAGCGGCGTAGTGGTCTTCACCGGGTTCGTCGGCATTTACGGCCAGACGGTCATCGTGGACCACGGCCTGGGTCTCTTCAGCATGTACTCGCATTTGAGCCAGATTGCCGTGAATCCGGGCGAGCGCGTGGGGAAGGAGGTGGTCCTCGGCCACACCGGCAGCACCGGGCTGGCCGCCGGCGACCACCTGCATTTCAGCGTCCTGATCCATCACCTCTTCGTGGACCCGATCGAGTGGTGGGACACCCATTGGATCCAGGACAACATCACCCTCAAGCTCGACGCCGCCAAGGGCGCCACGGGAAAAGCAGGCTGACATGAAGAAGCACCGGGTCACCAAGACCCTCCAGGAGATCAACGCCAAGATTCAATCGGGCGACGTCGTGGTCGTCACGGCCGAGGAGATCATCGACATCGTGAAGGCCGAGGGGCCGTCGGAGGCGGCGCGGCGAGTGGACGTGGTCACCACCGGCACCTTCGCGCCGATGTGCTCCTCGGGCGCTTTCATCAATTTCGGCCATTCGAGCCCGCCCATCAAAGCCTCCCGGGTCTGGCTCAACCGCGTGCCGGCCTATGCCGGCCTGGCCGCGGTCGACTGCTACATCGGCGCCACCGAACCGGTCGCGGACGACCCGCTCAACAAGGTCTATCCCGGCGAATTCCAATACGGCGGGGGGCATGTCATCCAGGACCTGGTGGACGGCAAGCCGGTGCACCTGGTTGCCGAAGCCTATGGGACCGACTGCTATCCCAACCGTCGCGTCGAAAAGGAGTTGAGCCTGCGCACGCTGCCCCAGGCGACCCTGTGCAATCCCCGCAACGGCTATCAGAATTACAATTGCGCGGTGAACCTCACCCACCGCACGGTCTACACTTACATGGGAACGCTCAAGCCGGGGGCCGGCAACGCCAACTACTGCTCCGCCGGTCAGCTCAGCCCGCTCTTCAACGATCCGTATTACCGGACCATCGGGATCGGCACGCGCATCTTCTTGGGCGGCGGGGTCGGGTATGTCGCCTGGCACGGCACCCAGCACAATCCCGCGGTGCCGCGCACGGACCGGGGGGTGCCGATCCGGGCGGCCGGGACCCTGTGGGTGATGGGCGACCTGAAGCAGATGACCTCCAGCTACCTGGTCGGCGTCGGCATTCAGGGCTACGGGTGCTCGCTGGCGGTGGGGCTCGGGATTCCCATCCCGTTGCTCAACGAGGAAATCGCCGCCGGCACGGGGATTTCCGACGAGGAGATCTTCACCCAGATCGTCGACTACGGCCGCGATTACCCGAGCGGAGAGGCCAAAAGCCTGGGGCAGGTGAGTTATGCCGAGCTCAAGAGCGGCACCATCCGCTTCCAGGGCAAGCAGGTTCCGACCGTGCCGCTGTCCAGCACGGTCAAGGCGCGCGCGATCGCCGAGACCTTGAAGGCCTGGATCCGGCAGGGCCAGTTCCTGCTGAGCGAACCCCAGTTCACGCTGCCGGCCGCGTGAGCGCGAAGCTGCCGGCGCGCGGCGCCCTGCGCACGTTCGCCGCCGTGGAGGTCCCGGACGACCTTCTGAAGGCCCTGGAGGTGGTGCAGGCGCAGCTCGGCAGCCGCGGGGTGCGGGCGCGCTGGGTCCGGCCGGAGAACCTGCATCTGACGCTCAAGTTCCTGGGTGCGACGCCGCGGGAGCGGGTCGAGGCGGTGGTGGCCGCGCTGGATGCCGCAGCCTCCGCCCACATGGCGTTCGCTCTGACGGCGACGGGCATCGGGGTCTTCCCGAATCCTCGCCGCCCGCGGGTGATCTGGGCCGGGCTCTCGGGGGCCACCGACGCGCTGGCGCGGCTGCAGGAAGAGATCGACCGCCGGCTGGAAGCCGTCGGGTTTCCGCGCGAAGCCCGCCGCTTTCATGGACACCTGACCCTCGGCCGTTTCGCCGAGGGAGCGGCCGGCATGGGGATCGACGCGGCCATCGCCGCCCACGCCGCGGAGCGCTTCGGGAGCTTCGAGGTGAGGGAAGTTGTTTTGTTTCAGAGCGACCTGCAGGCCAAGGGGGCGGTGTATACGGCGCTGGCGAGGGCCTCGCTGAAGGCGCCGAGATTGGACTCCCCGCGGCGGCATCAAGAGTGAACCGCGGCAAGGCCAAGACGAAGGAGGAACTTATGACAGCGGCCACCGACAAGCAGAAGGCGCTCGAAAGCGCGATGAGCCAGGTGGAGCGGCAGTTCGGCAAGGGGTCGATCATGAAGCTCGGCAGCCGACCGATCCAGAGCGTGCCGGTCATTTCCACGAGCTCGCTCGCGCTCGACAAGGCGCTGGGGATCGGCGGGCTGCCGCGCGGCCGGGTGGTCGAGATTTTCGGGCCGGAGGCCTCCGGCAAGACCACGCTGGCGCTGCATGCGGTCGCCGAGGCCCAGAAGCATGACGGCATCGCCGCCTTCATCGACGCCGAGCACGCGCTGGACACGGTCTATGCCAAAAAGCTCGGCGTCAACTGCGACGAGCTGCTCGTCTCCCAGCCCGACACCGGCGAGCAGGCCCTGGAAATCGCCGACATGCTGGTGCGCAGCGGCGCCATCGACATCCTGGTGATCGACTCGGTGGCGGCGCTGGTGCCGCGGGCGGAAATCGAGGGCGAGATGGGCGACTCCCACATGGGGCTGCAGGCCCGGCTGATGTCGCAGGCCCTGCGCAAGCTCACCGGAACGATCAGCAAGACCCAGACCTGCGTCATCTTCATCAACCAGATGCGCATGAAGATCGGGGTCGTCTTCGGCAATCCCGAGACCACCACCGGCGGCAACGCCCTCAAGTTCTACGCCTCGGTGCGCCTGGACATCCGCCGGACGAACACCCTCAAGGAGGGGCAGGACATCGTCGGCAGCCGCACCCGCGTGCGGGTGGTCAAAAACAAGCTGGCCCCGCCGTTCATGGAAGCGGAGTTCGACGTCATCTACGGCGAGGGCATTTCGCGGATCGGGGATCTGATCGATGCGGCGTCCGAACAGGGCATCATCGACAAAAGCGGCGCCTGGTACTCCTTCGGCGGCGAGCGCATCGGGCAGGGCCGCGAGAACGCGAAACGCTTCCTGAGCGAACATCGCGACATCTGCGACACGATCTACGGCAAGACCCGCGAGGCGCTCGGACTGGCGGGCACAGGCAAGGAAGCTCAGGCGGAGGGGTGATCCCATGACCGGCAACGAGGCACGCAGGACGTTTCTGGACTACTTCAAGCAGCACGGCCACCAGGAGGTGCGCAGCAGCTCGCTGGTTCCGCACGAGGACCCGACCCTGCTGTTCATCAACGCCGGCATGGTGCAGTTCAAGCGCGTGTTCCTGGGGGAGGAGAAGCGCGACTACCTGCGGGCCACGACCTCCCAGAAATGCGTGCGTGCGGGCGGCAAGCACAACGACCTCGAAAATGTCGGCTACACCGCGCGCCATCACACCTTCTTCGAGATGCTCGGCAACTTCTCCTTCGGCGACTACTTCAAGGAGAAGGCGATCGTGTTCGCCTGGGATCTGCTCACCAACGGATTCAAGCTGCCGGCCGACCGGCTCTGGGCCTCGATCTACCTCGATGACGAGGAGGCCTACGGGCTGTGGCGCAGCGCGGTGGGCGTCCCGGACGGCCGCATCGTGCGCTTCGGGGAAAAGGACAACTTCTGGTCCATGGGCGACACCGGGCCCTGCGGGCCCTGCTCCGAAATCATCATCGACCGCGGCGAGGCCTATGGCTGCGGGCGGCCGGAGTGCGCCGTGGGCTGCGAGTGCGACCGGTTCCTGGAGATCTGGAACCTGGTGTTCATGCAGTTCAACCGGGACGCCTCCGGCGCCATGACGCGGCTGCCCAAGCCCAGCATCGACACCGGCATGGGGCTGGAGCGCATCGCCTCCGTCGCCCAGAACACGGCCACCAATTACGACACCGACCTCATCCGGCCGATCATCGGCCGCACCGAGGATCTCGCCGCGATGGCCTTCGGCCGGGATGAGGCCGCCGACGTCGCCATGAAGGTGATCGCCGACCACAGCCGGGCCGCGGTGTTTCTGATCGGCGACGGCATCCTGCCGTCCAACGAAGGCCGCGGCTACGTCCTGCGGCGCATCATGCGGCGGGCGGTGCGCTACGGCCGCAACATCGGCCTGACCCGGCCGTTCCTGCACGAGACCGCGCGCGTGGTCTGCGACCTCATGCGGCCGGCCTACCCGGAGCTGGCCGCGGCCGAGGCCTTCATCACCAACGTCATCGTGAACGAGGAGCAGCGCTTCCTCAACACCCTGGACACCGGCCTGAAGCTCTTGAACGAGACCCTGGCGGACCTCAAGGCCCGCGGCCGGACCGAGGTGCCCGGTGCGGTCATCTTCAAGCTCTACGACACCTACGGCTTCCCCGCGGACATCGTGCGCGACGTGGTGCGCGACGAGCGCATGGGCCTGGACATGGAAGGGTTCGACCGCGAAATGGAGGGCCAGCGGGCCAAGTCCCGCACGGTGACGGCCTTCACGCGCATCAGCGATGCCTACAAGCACCTTTCGGCCACCGGGTTCAAGCCCGAATTCACCGGCTACGACCTGCTGACGGGCGAGTCGCAGGCCGTGCTATTGGTCGCCCGGGACCAGGAGACCGCCGAAGCCGCGGCCGGCAGCGAGGTCGCCGTGGTCACCGAACGCACCCCGTTTTATGCGGAGTCCGGCGGCCAGGTCGGCGACATCGGCCGGATCATCGCGCCGGAGGGCGAGATGGAGGTGAGCGCCACGCTGAAGGACCCGACCGGCCTGATCATCCACAAGGGCCGCGTGCGGTCCGGCCGCCTGCGCAAGGGGGACACCCTGACGCTGATGGTGGATGCCGCCGCCCGGGCAGCGACGGCGCTCAACCACACCGCCACCCACCTCCTGCACGCGGCCCTGCGCCGCGTGCTGGGCGAGCACGTCAAGCAGGCGGGCTCGCTGGTGGCCCCCGACCGGCTGCGCTTCGACTTCTCCCACTTTTCCCAGGTGGACGCCGGCACGCTCGACCGCATCGAATCCGAGGTCAATGCGCGCATCCGGGCCAACATGCCCACCCACGTCGAGGAGATGGCGGCCGAAGCGGCGTTCAGCTCGGGGGCCACGGCCTTGTTCGAGGAGAAGTACGGCGACCGGGTGCGGGTGGTGTCGCTCGAGGACTTCAGCAAGGAGCTCTGCGGCGGTACCCATACGCCCCGGACCGGCAACATCGGTCTGTTCAAGATCGTCTCCGAAACCAGTGTCGCCGCCGGGGTGCGGCGAATCGA
>Ga0114938_1001287_pt1 | contig 17373 bp, 17 predicted proteins | sample AshMeaBigSpring_FD_88675 | JGI IMG/M metagenome (GOLD analysis project Ga0114938, IMG submission 88675) | Groundwater microbial communities from Big Spring, Nevada to study Microbial Dark Matter (Phase II) - Ash Meadows Big Spring | ecosystem: Environmental > Aquatic > Deep subsurface >...
GAGCACCCAGCCGAGCCGTCCGCCCAGGATCACGCCGAGGGCGGCGAAGAAGATGAGGTCGTCCACGTCTGCCGCTTTCCAGGTGGAGCCCGGCGCCGCCGCGCGCCTGCGCGCGAGCCACCAGGCGGCGACGAAGCCGGCCACGTACATGAGCCCGTACCAGTGCACCTTGACGGGACCGATGGCGAACGCGACCGGGTCGATGGCGGGATAGGTCAGCACGAGTCGGTCACGCGGAACAGGAAGGCGCGCAGGTAGCGGGTCTCCTCGATCGCCGGGTGCACCGGATGATCCGGCGATTGCGCGCCGACCGCGATGAGCTGCGCGAAGCGACCGAGATGGCGCGCGGCGCGCTGCACGCAGTCGGTCAGCTCCCCCGGCGCCAGGTGATAGGAGCACGAGCAGGACAGCAGCAGCCCGTCGCGGTCCAGCACCTGCATCGCGAGCTGGTTCAGCCGGCGGTAGGCGGCCAGCCCCTTGGGATGATCCTTGCGCCGCTTGATGAAGGCCGGCGGGTCCACGATGACGACGTCGAAGCGCCGGCGCTCGGAGACGAACTGCTCGAGCACGTCGAAGACGTCGCCCTGCAGCAGCTCCGCGTCAATGGCGTTGGCCTCCGCGGTCACGGCCGCCGCCTCGAGCGCGGGCGCCGACGAGTCCACGCAGGTGACTTCAACCGCCCCGGTCTTCGCTGCCTGCAGGCCGAAGCTGCCGACATAGCTGAAGAGATCGAGCACGCGAAGCCCCCGCACGTGCCGCGCAATCATCGCGCGGTTCGCGGTCTGGTCGAAGTACCAGCCCGTCTTCTGTCCTGCCGCGAGCGGTACGCGGAACCGCACCCCGCCTTCCGGGACCTCGACGTAATCCGGCACCTGCCCGAAGGCGGTCTCGACGTAGCGCTGGAGGCACTCGAGCTCCCGGATCGCGGAGTCGTTCTTCCACAGCACGCCCGTGGGGTCGAGCACCTTCGCGAGCGCCTCCAGGATCTCGCCCTTCATCGCCTCCATGCCGGCGGTGCCGAGCTGCGCTACCAGCACGTCGCCGTAGCGGTCCACGACCAGTCCCGGGAGCAGGTCGGCTTCGCCGAAGGCCAGCCGGTAGAACGGCGCGGCGTACAGCCGCTCGCGCAGCGCGAGCGCCACCTTGAGACGGTGCACCAGCAGCGACTTGCCGGGCGGGTAGTCCGGGTCGCGGCCGAGCAGGCGAGCGCTGATGAGCGTCCGCGGGTTGACGTAGGCGTAGCCTAGGAAGCGGTCGTGGCTCGAGCGCAGCTGCACGTGGTCGCCCGGCTCGAAGGCCGTGAGCGGCGTGGCGCCGACGTTGATCTCGTTCGAGAAGACCCACAGGTGCCCGGCCTGGATGCGGCGCTCCTCCTGCGGCTTCAGGAGCAGCGGGGGAAGGTCGGGACCGGCGACGGCGTCGGTGGTGGCGGTCTGGGCGGACATTCGCGGGATCGCAGCGCCGTGGCTATAGTGGCCGCAATTCTAACCGACCACGGCCGCGTCGCGATGCATGCGTCTTCCACCGGGCGGCCGAAGAACCGGCTCGCCGCCGAATCCAGCCCTTACCTGCGGCAGCACGCGGACAACCCCGTGGACTGGCATCCCTGGGGCGACGAGGCGATCGCGCGCGCGCGCGCCCTGGACCGGCCGATCCTGCTCTCGATCGGCTATTCCGCCTGCCACTGGTGCCACGTGATGGCGCACGAGTCCTTCGAGGACGAGGCGACGGCCGAGGTGATGAACCGGCTCTTCGTGAACGTCAAGGTGGACCGCGAGGAGCGGCCCGACCTCGACCGCGTGTACCAGCTCGCGCACCAGGTCCTGGCGCAGCGAGGCGGCGGCTGGCCGCTCACGATGTTCCTGGCGCCGGACGATCTGACGCCCTTCTTCGGGGGAACCTACTTTCCGAAAGAGCCGCGCTACGGCATGCCGGCGTTCACCGACCTGCTCGAGCGCGTGGCCGCGTTCTACCGCGACGAGCGCGCGAGCGTGATGCGCCAGAACGACTCGCTGCGCGGCGTGTTCGCGGACATGATCCCGCCCGCGCCACAGGCTGGCCGCGCGCTGTCTGGCCTGCCGCTCGAGGCCGCGCGCCGGGACTTCGAGCGCAGCTTCGACGGCGAATACGGCGGCTTCGGCGCCGCGCCGAAGTTCCCGCACGCGGGTGGGCTCGAGCGGATGCTGCGCGACTGGCACGCGAGCGCCGAGGGCCCCGCTCCCGACCTGAAGGCGCTGTGGATGGCGACGCTCTCGCTCACGCGCATGGCTGAGGGTGGGCTCTGCGACCAGCTCGGCGGCGGCTTCTGCCGCTACTCCGTGGACCGGTACTGGATGATCCCGCACTTCGAGAAGATGCTCTACGACAACGGCGTGCTGCTCGCGCTGTACGCGCAGGCCGCGGCGGCCACCGGCGATCCGCTGTTTGCGCGCGTCGCGCGGGAGGCCGCGGCCTGGGCGCTGCGCGAGATGCGCGCGCCGCAAGGCGGCTTCTACGCGGCCCTGGACGCCGACTCGGAGGGCCACGAAGGGAAGTTCTACGCCTGGCGGCGCGAGGAGGCGCGCTCGCTGCTGGCGCCCGCGGAATACGGCGTGCTCGCGCGGCGCTTCGGCCTCGACCGCGAGCCGAACTTCGAGGGCGCCTGGCACCTGCACTGCTTCGTCCCGCTCGCGGAGATCGCGAAGGAAGCGGGGCTCGAGCCCGCACGCGCGGCGGAACTGCTCGAGTCGGGCCGTGCGAAGCTTTTCGCCGCACGGGAGGGGCGAGTGCGCCCGGGGCGCGACGACAAGATCCTTACGGGATGGAACGGGCTCATGATCCGGGGCCTCGCGGTCAGCGGCCGGATCCTCGGCGAGCCCGGTCAGCTCGATGCCGCCTGCGCCGCCGTCGATTTCCTGCGCGCGAACTGTTGGCGGGACGGCACGCTGTACGCGGCGTGGAAGGACGGGCAGGCGCGCTTCCCCAGCTACCTCGACGACCACGCTTTCCTGCTCGATGCGCTGCTCGAGCTCCTGCAGTCGCGTTTCCGCGCCGGCGACCTCGCCTTCTCGCGCGACCTCGCGGAAGCCTTGCTGGCAAAGTTCGCGGACCGCGAGCGTGGCGGCTTCTGGTTCACGGCCGAAGGCCAGGACCCGCCGCTGCACCGCCCCAAGAGCTTCGCGGACGATGCGACACCGGGCGGCAACGGCATCGCGGCCCAGGCCCTCGCTCGCCTCGGCTGGCTGCTCGGCGAAAAGCGCTATCTCGACGCGGCGGAGGCCACGCTGCAGGCGGGGTGGGACTCCCTGTCGCGGGCGCCGCAGGCGCACACGGCCATGCTGCACGCGCTCGAGGAGTTCCTCGAGCCCGTCGAGATCGTCGTGATCCGCGGGGAGGCCGCAGCGATCGGCGAATGGTCGCACGCACTCGGTGCGCTGTATGCGCCCCGACGTGTGTCGATTGCAATTCCGTCAGATGCCCGCGGCCTTCCGGAGGCGCTGGCGGCCAAGGCGCCGCGCGGGGTGACGGTGGGCTACCGGTGCCGCGGACCGGTCTGCTCGGAACCGGTCGACTCGCTGCCCGGCCTGCTGGAAGCCCTCAGCTGCGCACCGCCTTGAACTTCGCGAGACCCGGCTCCTCGCTCGTGTACTTCGGCAGCACGTCCCCCGCCTCGAACCACTCCGCGCGCTGGTCGTAGAAGATGTGGCAGGCCGGCTCGCGGTCGATCGCGCCGTCGAAAGCCGGGCGCGCGACGTGGATCTCGCCGGGGCACAGCGTGGAGGCATAGAAAAGCGTCGTGCCGCAGTTGCCGCAGAATCCACGGCGGCTCTGCCCGGACGACTGGAACCAGCGCGGTTCGGCCGAGCCTGGCAGCAGGCGGAACTGCCCTTCCGCGGCGCCCACCCAGGTGACGAAGGCCGCCCCGTGCGCCCGGCGGCACCAGTAGCAGTGGCAGTGTGCGCAGAAGAGCGTCGGCGGCGTCACCGCGAACTTCACCGCGCCGCAGAGGCACTGCCCCACGAGATCGCTCACGCCTGCAGCCTCAGGAGGAAGGCGACCCACATGCCGAACAGGAGGAGCGTGCTCGCGACGTAGGCGAGGAACCGGTGCACCACGCGGTTGTAGGTCACGTGGATCAGGCTGTGCAGCGCCCGGAGCGAAACATAGCCCCAGGCCGCGGCCACGATCCCGGGTGTCGACGCCCCCGTCACGGCGAGCGCGATGCAGAGCGCGTAGAAGAGCACCGGCACCTCGAACAGGTTCCGGAAGTTGTCCGCGGCTCCCGTCCTCTCGAGCCGGCCCGCGGCGGCGCGGACGCTCGCGAGTTCCTGCGGCGCGATGCGTCTTGCGCGCATCTCCGACAGGCGATCCGCGTAGAGCTTGACCCAGACGAGCGCGGTCAGGAGCACCAGGCCGAAGACCGGAAGCCAGACCGGATCGACGTTCATGCGGCGTCCCTCCCTCGGCGGAACAGCGAGGCGGCGGTAACCAGCAGCACGCCGGCAAACATCGCCTGCAGCCCGAGCATGCTGAGCGCCCCGGGCCAGCGCCCGGCCATCGGCTCGGCGAAGAACGCGAAGAAGAGCAGCAGGGCGCTCGCGAGCGCGAGCAGCGAGCCCGCGATGGCGGCTCCCTTGCGCGCCGCGCCGTCCGGCAGCCGGTAGTTGACGCCGAGCGCGAGGTTCACCAGCCCGGCGCCGAGCAGGTAGATGTGACGCGAGCGGAACAGGAGCCGTTCGGCCCATTCCATGTCGCCGACCGGCGGGTCGTGGCGGCCCATGATCTGGCCGGTGATGAGGAACGCGACCACCGCGATCGCGCCGACGACCAGGTGGCTCATCCGCAGGCTGCCTTGCATGTCCCCCTCCTCCGGGCGGAGACGCGCCGCCGCGCGTAACATAGCACCCCGTGAACGCCGAACTCGAACCCGCGCCCCTGCCGGCATTCGCCGACGTCCAGGCGGCCGCGTTGCGCCTGGCGGGCGTGGCGCTGCGCACGCCGCTGCTCGCCGGCACGCCGCTCGACGAGCTGACGGGCGGGCGGGTGCTGCTCAAGCTGGAATCGCTGCAGCGCTACGGCTCCTTCAAGATCCGCGGCGCCTACAACCGCCTCTCGCAGCTCTCTGCCACCGAGCGCCGGGCGGGAGTCGTCGCGTTCTCCTCCGGCAACCACGCCCAGGGCGTCGCGGGGGCGGCGAAGATGCTCGGCATCCGCGCGACCATCGTGATGCCCGCGGATGCGCCGCGCCTCAAGCTCCAGAACACGAAGGCGCTGGGCGCCGACATCGTCCTCTACGACCGTTACCGCGAGAACCGCGAGGCCGTCGCCGCGCGAATTCTCGGCGAGCGCGGCGGCACGCTGGTGCCCGCATTCGACGACCCGCACATCGTCGCGGGCCAGGGCACCGCCGGGCTCGAGCTGATGCAGCAGGCGGAGGAACTCGGATTCACGCCCGACCAGGTGCTGATTGGCGCGAGCGGCGGCGGGCTGCTCTCCGGTTCCGCCCTGGCGATCCGCTCGCTGTCGCAGGCGACCGAGGTGCATGCGGTCGAGCCTGCGGCCTTCGACGACATCCGCCGCTCGCTGGCGGCGGGCCGGCGGATCGAAAATCCGCCGGAGGCGCGCACCATCTGCGACGCCCTGATGTCGTCACCCTGCGGTGCGATCCCCTTCGCGCTCATGCGCCAGCATGTCGCCAGCGGCCTCGTGGTCAGCGACGACGAGGTGCTCGCCGCGATGGCGTATGCGTTCCGCGTGCTCAAGCTCGTGGTCGAGCCGGGCGGCGCGGTCGCGCTCGCCGCCGTCCTGGCCGGCCGGCTGCCGCTCCGCGGCCGGACCACGGCGATCCTCGTGACCGGCGGCAACGTGGACCCGGAGACCTTCTGCAAGGCCCTAGGCCGGTAGGGTTTCCTCGAGAAACCGCACCCGCCCTGTTTCCAGCTCGTACCAGGCGCCGACGATCATCAGGCCATCGCGACCGATCAGCCCTTCGATGGTGCGCGAGCCGTGCCGCAACTGCTGCACGGAGGCCAGGATGTTGGCGCGCATCGCATCGCGTTCGTCGCCGAGCCCCTCCACTGCCGGGCGGATGCGATCGACGATGTCCTTGAGGTTGGGTGACTGGTTCGCGGACGACCGGCGCAGCTCCTCGAGCGTCGCCGCGATCGCGCCGCAGGAGGAATGGCCGAGCACGACCACGAGCCGTGTGCCGAAGCGCTCGACCGCGAATTCCACACTGCCGATCAGCGAGGGCGCCACGATGTTGCCGGCCACGCGGATCACGAACAGGTCCCCGGGCCCCTGGTCGAAGACGATCTCGACCGGCACGCGGGAATCCGAGCAGCCGAGCACGATGGCGAAGGGTTTCTGCGCGGCCGCGAGCGCGGCGCGCCGCTCGGCGGAGAGGAGCGATCCGGGGCCGCGCACGTTCGCGGCGAAGCGCGCATTGCCCTCGCGCAGGCGCACGAGCGCCTCGGTGGCCGTGACGCCGCGGCTCATGGGGCGACCTCCGAGCGCAGCTGCCGCAGGAACGACTCCAGGAACCCGGTGCGCCGGGCGGCCTCGCGGCGCCCCGCCTCCGTCTGCATCGTGGCGGCGAGCTTGAGCAGCTTCGTGTAGAAGTGGTCGACCGAAGCGCCGCGGTCATCCGGCTGGCGCCTCTCGCAGAAGGGATCCTTCGGCTCGTACAGGGGCCGCCCGAGCACGGCGCCCACCGCGATGCAGCGCGCGAGGCCGATGGCGCCCAGCGCATCCAGCCGGTCGGCATCCTGCACGACGCGCGCCTCGATCGTCCGGGGCGCGATGCCTGCCGAGTAGCTGTGCGCCTCGATGGCGTGCGCGATGCCATCCAGGAATTCGGGCGCGTAGCCGGCATTCCTGAGGAAGCGCACGGCATGCTCCGCCGCGATGCGAGACGCGCCCGGGCGATCCGGCGAGTCTTTCGGCACGTTCACGCAGTCGTGCAGCCAGGCGGCCGGGAACACGACCTCGAGCCGGGCGCCCTCCACCTGCGCGAGTTGGAGCGCCGTCGCCACCACGCGCCTCAGGTGCGCGACGCCGTGGCCGGGGTCCGGGTCCGGGTGACCGTCGAGGAAGCCGATGAAGCGCGGCTCCCATTCCCGCCGCAGGCGCTCGAGGGTGGTCACTTGGGCTTGCGCGGCCGCGCGCGCCTCGCCGGCCGCTTGCCGGGCCTGGGGGCAGATCTCGACCGCAACGCGACCGCCATCGCCTCGCGCGCCCAGGCTTTCAGTTCATCCGCCTCCTCGAGCACCTCCGCCGGCACCTGCCAGTATCCCATCTGGTAGTCGGGCCGGTCGGGGAAAGGGCAGAACGGCCGGGAGCCGGCACGCTGGAAGCGGGCGCGGGTCGCATCGTCGGCCTTGAAGTAGAGCGTGTCCCCGTCGATCAGCGCGAAGAAGAGCCCGTCGAGGTACAGTCCGACGCCGCCGAACATGCGCCGTGCGGTCACGCGCCCCGCGGGCGCGAGCTGCTCGAGCACGAAATCGCGATAGTCGTCGCTGACGCTCATCCCGCCCCGCCCAGTGCCGCATGGATCCGGTCGCGCAGCTCGCGGTGCCGCTCCGCGTCGAAGGCCGGCGCCAGTCGCCAATCGTAGCTCCACGGGTGCGAGGTGACGTAGGGCGCCGGCTCGTCGTGGTAGCGCGGGATCACGTGCGCGTGCAGCGCCGGGTCCTGGTTGCCGAAGATCGCATAGTTGATGCGCACCGCGCGAGTGGCCGCGAGCACGGCGTCGCCGAGCGCCGCCATGTCGGCGAGGAAGGCGGCGCGGCCGGCCCCCGCGAGCGCGTTCAGCGCGGGCACGACCGGGTCGGGCAGCAGCAGGCAGTAGCCGGGCAGCACCTGTCGATCGCCGAGCACGGCCCAGCCGGAGGAGAGCCGCGCGACGAAGGTCGGGTCGGTCCCGGCGCGCAGTGCGTCCACGCGGCGATGGATGGCCGTCGTCACGAGTCGCGGAAGATGAAGTACACGGCGCCCGTCAGGCAGAGCGCGGCCCACAGGTAATCGAGCTTGAGGCCCTGGCGCATGTAGAACACGACGAAGGGCGCGAACACGAGGAGCGTGATGACTTCCTGCAGGATCTTGAGCTGCGGCAGCGTCATCACGGTGAAGCCGACGCGGTTGCCCGGCACCTGGAACAGGTACTCCACGAGCGCGATGCCCCAGGAGACCAGGGCGGCGACGTACCAGGGCTTGTGGTTCAGCTCCTTCAGGTGCGCGTACCAGGCGAACGTCATGAACACGTTCGACAGGATCAGCAGGCCGGTGGCCTGCCAGAATGCGGCGGGCATGGACGCCTCCCCTAGCCGGTCCGCGCCACGTTGACGGCCAGCACTTTCGCGCGCGGAAAGAAGTTGAAGTCGGTCGCGGTCGCGATGGTGTAGGCGCCGATCTGGCGCGCGACCACGAGGTCCCCGATGTCGAGTTCCGGCAGCATGATGTCCTCGGAGACGACGTCGATGCTGTCGCAGGTGGGGCCCGCGACGACGCAATGCTCGGGCTCCCCATCGTGCGGCAGCACGGGCTCGACCGGAAACCGCGAGTGGTCGTACAGCTGGCCGCTGAACGTGCCATAGAGCCCGTCGTCGAGGTAATACCACCAGCGGCCATCCCGCTTCGCGCGGCCCATGACGGTCGCGAGCCCGATCGCGGCCGGCCCGCAGATGAAGCGCCCGGGCTCCGCGATGACGCGGATCGTCTTCGGCAGCCGCGCGAGTGCCTCGCGGATGGGCGCGCAGAACTCGTCGATCGGGGCGGCCGGCTCCAGGTAGTCGATCGGGAAGCCGCCGCCGATGTCCAGCACCTCGAACGGGCCGAGCCCGCGGCGGCCAGTGCCGGTCATGAGCCGGGCGCAGGTCGCGATCGCCTCCACGTATTTCTCCGCGCGGGCGACCTGCGAACCGACGTGGAACGAGAAGCCGGCAACGCGGATGCCGGCCCGGGCCGCGCGCGTCGCGAGCCCGAGCGCGGATTCCGTGTCGCAGCCGAACTTGCGCGACAGGTCCACGACCGCCTCGGGGCTCCTGAAGGAGAGCCGCAGCAGCAGACGTACGCGGTCGCGGTAGGAGACGAACTTGTCGATCTCGTCCGGGTTGTCCGCGACGAAGGTCGTCACGCCGTAGTCGAGCGTGTGGCGGATGTCGGCGTCGCGCTTGATCGGGTGCGTGTGGATGCAGCGCTCGGGCGGAATGCCCGCCTTGCGCACCAGGTCCACCTCGCCATTGGTCGCGAGGTCGAACCAGGCGCCCTCCTTCGCCAGCACCCGTACGACCGTCCGGTCCGGCAGCGGCTTCAGCGCATAGTGCAGGTCCACGCCCGGCAGCGCCGCGGCGAGGGCCCGGTACTGGCGCCGGATCACGTCGCAGTCGATCACGAAGAGCGGCGAGCCGAACTTGCCCACGAGCGCCGAGAGCGCCGCGGGCGTATACGGGGATGCGAGCCGCAGGTTGGTGTTCATGCCGGGGGCGTCAGTCTAGCAGCGGATCCACGAGCGCCAGCAGCCGGTCGATGGCGCCGCGGTTGGCATCGAGCACGGCCCGGCCCGCGGCGCCCATCGCGGCGCGCCGCCCTGCGTCGCCGAGGAGTTCCGCGACGCCCAGGGCGAGCTCCGCGCTGTCCGCGACCGTTCGCGCTGCGCCCGCCTCGAGGAACAGCCGTGCGATCTCCTCGCTGTTGAAGTTGTGCGGGCCCGTCAGCACGGGCCGGCCCAGCGAGGCCGGCTCCAGCAGGTTGTGTCCGCCGACGGGGACCAGGCTGCCGGCGACGAAGGCGACGTCGGAGGCCGCGTAGAACATCATGAGCTCGCCCATGGTGTCGCCGAGTAGCACCTGCACGGCGGGGGCGATCGCATCGCCCGCGGAACGGCTCGCGAAGGCCTCGCCACGCCGGCCCAGCAGGTCGCGGACCGTGTCGAAGCGCTGCGGGTGGCGCGGCACGAGGATGAGGAGCGCCTCCGGGAAGCGCCCGAGCACGCGCCGGTGGGCGTCCAGCACGGCCTCCTCCTCGCCCTCGTGCGTGCTGCCGGCGACCCAGACCGCCCGGCCGGGCACCGCGCGCTCCCGCCACCGCCGGCCGCGCGCCTCGACGTCTGCCGGTGGCTCGAAGTCGAACTTGATGTTGCCGGTGACGTGCGTGCGCCCGGGCGCGGCGCCGATCGAGCGGAAGCGCCCGGCGTCCGCCTCGCTCTGCGCCGCGATGACGATGCCGTGCGAGAGCGCCTGCCGGAACAGCGGCACCAGGCGGCGATAGCGGCCGACCGAGCGCGGCGACAGGCGCGCGCTCGCGAGCACGAGCGGCACGTCCCGCCTGCCGCATTCCGAGTAGAGGTTGGGCCACAGTTCGGTCTCGAGGATCATCGCCAGGCGCGGTTGCACGCGGTCGAAGAAGCGTCGCACCGAGCCGGGCAGGTCGAAGGGAACGTAGGAGTGCTGCACGCTGTCCCGGTAGAGCTGCCGCGCGCGCTGGGCGCCGGTCGGCGTGACCGTGGTGAGCACGATCTGCTGGCCCGGGTGGCGTTCCAGCAGGCGGCGCACCAGCGGCTCCGCGGCCTGCACCTCTCCGACCGACACCGCGTGGATCCAGATCGGCCGCCCGTCCACGGCCGCGCCGAAGCCGAAGCGCTCGCCGATGCGCTCGCGATAGCTCGGGTCGCGCAGGCCGCGCCAGAAGTGCATCGCCAGCGCCACGGGCGCGGCGAGCAGGTAGATGAGCACGTTGTAGAGGAATCGCATCGCGGCTCAGGTGTCGTGGGCGGCACGGAGCTCCGCGAACCCGTCCCGCCAGGCGATGCTGCCGCCGCTCACCTTGGCAAGGCTGCGCGCCAGGCGATCGAGCACGCGCTCGCGCCAGGGGCCGGGCTCGCGCATCCGCCCCCGGTCGAAGTCCACGACCCAGATCTGCCCGTCGCCGTCCAGCAGGACGTTGTGCGCATTGAGGTCGGCGTGCTGCACGCCGGCGTCGTGGAAGCGCCGCAGGCAACGGCCGACGGCCTGCCAGTGCGCGCCGTCCATGCACCCGCGGCGCAGCGCTTCCGCGAGCGATTGCGTGCCCGGCAGCCGCTCGGTGACCAGCTCCGCGGCGTAGGTCAGCCGGCCGCGTCGATAGCCGGCCGCGACCGGGACCGGCACCGGCAGGGCGAGCGCGCAGAGCCTTCCGAGCAGGCGGAGCTCGAGGAATGGCCGCGTGCGGTCCTCGCCGAGGAACAGGTAACGGTCGCGCGCGACCGAGGCGGCCAGGCCTCCGCGCAGGTAGCGCCGCAGCACCCAGTGGCGCGCGCCGTCGTCGATGAAATGGATGGAGCCGCGTCCGCCCGGCTGGGCCGTCAGCGCACCGCGCGCGCGCCAGTGGTCACGGTCGAACAGCCGCCAGTCCGGGGCCTGGACTCGCTCGGGATCGAACAGGATCGCGCCGCGGTCGACTGCCAGACGCTCGAACATCGAGCGCCAGTCTACAGTTCCTCGAAGCGGGCCGTGAAATGCCTGAGCACGGGCGGTTCGTGCACCATGCGAAGCCCGCGCAGCGAGTTGCGCTCCGACGCCAGCGCCGCGCAAACCTCGACCACGTAGTCCATGTGGCTCTGCGTGTAGACACGCCGCGGCATTGCCAGGCGCACGAGCTCGAGCGCGGGCGGCGGACGCTCGCCGAACATGACCGAGCCGATCTCGACGGCGCGGACCCCGCCGATGCGGTACAGGCCGCAGACCACCGCCTGGCCCGGGAACTGCGCGCGCGGGATGTGCGGGCAGAGCGCGGCGGCGTCGATGTAGACGGCATGGCCGCCGGGCGGCTGCACGATCGGGATGCCCGCGGCCACGAGCCCCTCGCCCACATACTCGACGCTGCGCAGGCGGTAGCCGAGGTAGTCCTCGTGCAACACTTCCTCGAAGCCCTGGGCCATCGCCTCGAGGTCGCGGCCGGCCAGGCCGCCGTAGGTGACGAATCCCTCGGTCAGGATCAGCAGGTTGCTCGCGCGGTACAGGAGCGCCGGGTCGCGCAGCAGCAGGAGCCCGCCGATGTTGACCAGCCCGTCCTTCTGGGCGCTGATCGTCGCGCCGTCCGCGAGATCGAACATCTCGCGGACGATGTCGCGCACCGCCCGGCCGGACTGGCCGGGCTCGCGCAGCTTGATGAACCAGGCGTTTTCGGCGAAGCGGCAGGCATCGAGGAAGAGCGGCAGGCGATGCCGGTCGCAGACCGCGCGCACGGCGCGCAGGTTCCCGAGGCTGACGGGCTGCCCGCCGCCGCTGTTGTTGGTCACCGTCACCATGACGAGCGGGATGCGCTCGCGGCCGACCTCGGCGATGAGCCGCTCGAGCCCCGCCACGTCGAGGTTTCCCTTGAACGGGTGCAGCCGTGCCGGATCGAGGGCCTCGGCGACCGGCAGGTCCACGGCCCGCGCGCCCGAGTGCTCGATGTTGGCGCGGGTCGTGTCGAAGTGCGCGTTGTTCGGGATCACCTTGCCGGGCCCGCCCACGAGCTCGAACAGGATGCGCTCGCTGGCGCGGCCCTGGTGCGTCGGCAGGATGTGCTCGAACCCGGTCACCTCCTGCAGCCGCGCCTGGAACCGGTAGAAGCTGGGGGACCCGGCGTAGGATTCGTCCCCGCGCATGATGCCGGCCCACTGCTCGGACGACATCGCACCGGTGCCGCTGTCCGTCAGCAGGTCGATGATGACGTCGTCGGCATGGACCCGGAACAGGTTGAAGCCGGCCTCGCGCAGGATCGCCTCGCGCCGCTCGCGCGTGGTCATGCGGATCGGCTCGACCGACTTGATGCGGAACGGCTCGATGATCGTCTTCATGGGCGACGTCAGTGGCGCAGCACGGCGCCGCCCTCGACCGGCTCGAAGCGCGCCTGGAAGAAGCGCAGGCTCTTCGGCTCGTAGCTGAAGCGCAGCCCCATGATGCGCTCGCGCTGCTCGTGGAGCGCGATCACCGACTCCGCCGTGACGTCCATGTGCGCCTGCGTGTAGACGCGGCGCGGAATCGTCAGGCGCACCAGCTCGAGCCGCGGGTAGCGGTTCTCGCCGGTCTCCGGGTCGCGGCCCGCCGACACCGCCCCGCGCTCCATGGCGCGCACCCCGGAATCCACGTACAGCGCAGCGGCCAGCGCCTGCGCCGGAAACTGCTCCCGCGGCAGCTGCGGCAGGAAGCGAAGCGCGTCGAGGAAGACACCGTGCCCGCCGACCGGGCGCACGATCGGCACGCCAGCGCCGCCGATCAGCTCGCCGAGGTATTGCACCTGGCCGATGCGCGCTCGCATGTGGTCGTCGCTGACCGATTCGCGGATGCCGATCGCCATCGCCTCCATGTCCCGCCCGGCCAGTCCGCCGTAGGTGTGCAGGCCCTCGTAGAGCACGACCATGTTGCGGGCTGCCTCCGCGAGCCCGTCGTCGTTGACGGCGAGGAAGCCGCCGATGTTGACCAGGCAGTCCTTCTTGCCGGACATCGTGCAGCCGTCGGTGTACGAGCAGAGCTCGCGCAGGATCTCCGCGAGGGTCCGGCCCGCCTGCCCCGGCTCGAGCGCCTGGATGAAGTAGCAGTTCTCCACGGCCCGCGTCGCGTCCATGAAGATGCGGATGCCATGCCGGCGGCAGAGCGCGGATACCTCGCGCGCGTTCGCCAGGCTGATCGGCTGGCCGCCCGCCATGTTCACCGTCGCATGCAGTGCAAGGTAGGGAATACGCGCAGCCCCGACGCGCGCGATGAGCCGCGACAGCTTGTCGAGGTCCACGTTGCCCTTGAACGGATGCTCCGAGGCGGGGTCGTGCGCCTCGTCGATGATGACGTCCACGAACTGCCCGCCCGCGAGCTCCTGGTGGGCGCGGGTCGTCGTGAAGTACATGTTGCCCGGCACGGTATCGCCCGGCCGGATGCAGCACTTGCTCAGGATGTGCTCGGCGCCTCGTCCCTGGTGCGTGGGGATCAGGTGCCGGTAGCCGTAGAACTCCCGCACCGCGCTCTCGAGGTGATAGAAGTTCGCCGAGCCCGCGTACGCCTCGTCGCCCATCATCATGCCCGCCCACTGCCGGTCGCTCATCGCGGAGGTCCCGGAGTCCGTAAGCAGGTCGATGTAGACGTCCTCGCTCCGGAGCAGGAAGGTGTTGTAGCCGGCATCCATGATCGCGCGCGCGCGCTCGGCGCGCGTGGTCATGCGCAGGTGCTCGACGACCTTGATCTTGAAAGGCTCGGCCCAGGAACGGCGTCGCATGTCGCGGCCTCCCGGCCGACATGCTGCGGCAGCCGGGCCGCCGCGGCCCTGATCCAGGTCAAGCGCCGCGGATCAGCGCTTCAGCACGAACTCCGCGCTGCAGTACGGGCACTTGGCATGGCCTGTCGCCTCGATGGGCAGGTAGACGCGCGGGTGGCTGTTCCACAGCGACATCGACGGCATCGGGCAGGACAGCGGCAGGTCGGCGGCCGTGACCTCGTAGCGGCCCTGGGCGTTCGGCGGGATCGGCTCGCGCTGCTCTCTGGCGGACACTTCGGTTTCCACGGATGGATACGGCGATTATAGCGGTCCGGCCTCGCGGCCGGCGACCATCACCTGTTCCCAGACCGCAGCGACCGCGGCGCGCTGCTCCGCGAACCGCGCCTCCTCCACGAGCGGCGGACGCTGCTCCAGCGAGAGGTGATGCGCGGCCTCGCGATAGCGGCGGTAGGCGTCCACCAGCCGGTCGATGACGCCGTGATCGACGAGCGCGGCCGACCCGACCGACTCCAGGTGCCGGATCGTGTCGGCGAACTCGGCGAGCGGCGGATGTTCCCGGACCCACCGCAGTACCCAGTACTGGGCCAGGAACTCGATGTCGGCGATGCCGCCGCGGCCCTGCTTGAGGTCGAACTGCCCGGCCGGCGCCTTGGCGTGCTCCGTGCGCATGCGTTCGCGCATCTCGCGGATCTCCTCTCGGAGCGTGTCGCGGCGCACCGCCTGCATCAGCACGTCGCGGCGGATCGCCTCGAAGCGCGCGCCGAGCGCGGCGTCGCCCGCGACCCAGCGCGAGTGCAGCAGCGCCTGGTGCTCCCAGGTCCAGGCCTCCTTCAGCTGGTATTCCGCGAACGCGCCGATCTGCGTGAATGCGAGCCCGCCCTTGCCGGAGGGCCGCAGCCGCACGTCCACCTCGTAGAGCCGGCCGGCCGGCGTGTGCACCGTCAGCAGGTGCACGAGCCTCTGCGCCAGGCGCAGAAAGAACACCTCGTTGTCCACGACCCTGGGGCCGGCCGTCTGCTGCCCCTCGCCCGCCGAGTCGTGCAGGAACACGAGGTCGAGGTCGGAGCCGTAGCCGAGCTCCATGCCGCCGAGCTTGCCGTAGCCGGCGATCGCGACACGCGCGGTGCGCGGCGTGGCGCCCCCCTCGGAGCAGCGCGGCTCGCCGTGCACCGCGACGGTGCGGCTCCAGCCGAGCGCGAGCGCCTCCTCGAGGATCAGCTCGGCGACGTCCGTCAGCCGGTCGCTCACCTGCATCAGCGGCAGGCGGCCGGTCAGGTCCAGCATCGCGATGCGGAACATCGCGGCGCGGCGGAACTGCCGGAGCGCGTCCACCTGCCGCTCCTCGTCGCCGCCGGCGTGCCCGAGGCGCACGGCGAGCTCGCGCGCGAACTGCTGGCGGTCCGGGAGCTCCTCGAACACGCGCTCGTCGAGCAGCTCGTCGAGCAGCAGCGGATACGCGGCCACCTGGCGCGCCAGGTAGTCGCCCATGCCGCAGGTGCGCACGAGCCTGCCGAGCGCGGGCGCGTTCTCGTTCAGCAGCGCGAGGTAGGCGGTGCGGCCGCCGATGGACTCGACGATGCGCAGCAACCGCGCGAGCACCGTCTTGCCGTCGGCGCGGCGCCCGCCCGCCGTCCGCGCGATCTCCGCGACCATCCGCGGCAGCAGCGTCGCGAGCCGCCGGCGGCCGAATTCGTCGAGCCGCCGGTAGTATGCGGACCCGCGCAGCTCCAGCAGCATGCGCGAGGCGCCCGCGGCATCGTCCATCCCGAGCGCGGCGACCTCGTCCGCGACGCGTGCGAGGTCCGGCTCCGCGGCCCACAGCGACTCGAGGGCCGCGGGCTGCGTGCCGCGGCCGCCGGGCCCGAGGACCACGCCCTCGAACTGCGCGGTCACGGCCGCGCGCTTCGCCGCGAGCTCGCGCGCGAACGCGTCCCACGAGCCCGCGCCCATCGCCGCCGCGAGGCGTTCGCGCCCGAGCGGGTCCCCCGGCAGCCGATGCACCTGGTGGTCCTCCGCCATCTGCAGCCGGTTCTCGACGCGGCGGAGGTATCCGTAGGCGTCCAGCAGCAGGGCGACCGCCGCCGGCGGCAGCAGCTTCGCGCCGGCGAGCCGCGGCAGCGTGGCGAGCAGCGACGGCGACTGCAGCGCCGGCTCCGACCCGCCGCGGATCAGCTGCTGCGCCTGCACGATGAACTCGATCTCGCGGATGCCGCCGGGCCCCAGCTTGATGTCGTCCACGAGCTCGCGGCGCGCGACCTCGCGCGCGATCATGCCCTTCATCTCGCGCAGGCTCTCGTACACGCCGAAATCGAGGTAGCGGCGGTACACGAACGGGCGCACGACCTCGTCGAAGAGGCCGCGATAGGCCGTCTCGCCCGTCACTGCCCGCGCCTTGACCCAGGCATAGCGTTCCCAGTCACGGCCGTGCTTCTGCAGGTATTCCTCGAATGCCGCGAAGCTGACGACGAGCGGCCCGGGCTCGCCGAGCGGCCGCAGCCGCATGTCCACGCGGAACACGAAGCCTTCCGCCGTGCGCGCGTCGAGCAGCCTGATCAGCGCCTGGCCGAGACGCGTGAAGTACTCCTCGTTCGCCACCGGGCGGCGGCCGTCGGTCTCGCCCGATTCCGGGTAGAGGAACACGAGGTCGATGTCGGACGAGAAGTTGAGCTCGCGCCCGCCGAGCTTGCCCATGGCGAGCACGACGAGTTCCTGCGGCGCGCCTTCCGCGGAGCGCGGCGTGCCGTAGCGGGGTTCGAGCGATCGCGAGGCGAAGGCGAGCGCCGTGCGGATCGCAGCGTCGGCGAGGTCCGAGAGCTCGCGCAGCACTTCGTCCACGGGCGCTGCACCGGTCAGGTCGCGCCAGGCGATGCGCGCCATCTCGCGCCGGCGCAGCCGGCGCAGCGCATCCATGCAGGCGCCCTCGTCGCCCGCCTCCGCGAGCCCGAGCGCGAGGCGCCCGAGCTCGCCCGGCTCGCGCGCCCGCGCGAGGTGCCCCCCGGACGCAAGTTCCTCGAGCATCGCGGGCTCGCGGCTGGCCGCCTCGGCGACGAACTCGCTGTATCCGAAGACCTCGCCGACGCGCGCCGCGACCGCGGGCGGCAGGCGCGCGTCACCGCCGCCGGCCTCGAGCCAGCGCGCGAGCAGGGCGTCGGCGCGCTGTCGCAGGCC
>Ga0114938_1001290_pt1 | contig 17360 bp, 16 predicted proteins | sample AshMeaBigSpring_FD_88675 | JGI IMG/M metagenome (GOLD analysis project Ga0114938, IMG submission 88675) | Groundwater microbial communities from Big Spring, Nevada to study Microbial Dark Matter (Phase II) - Ash Meadows Big Spring | ecosystem: Environmental > Aquatic > Deep subsurface >...
CATGTTGCCGATGGAGACGAAGTATGAAAAGCCGATGCCGCGTTGCAGCGCCCAGTCGAGCACCGAGGTACACAGCGCGCCGGATTGTGAGATGAAGGCGATGCTGCCGTTCTCGGGCATGGCGGCGTTGGCGAAGCTGAGGTTGATCTTCAAGCGCGGCACGATCAGGCCGAGGCAGTTCGGGCCGATGATGCGCATGCCATCGAACCTGGCCTGCTCGGCGCGCACCCGGTCTTCGAGCGCAATGCCCTCCGTGCCGATTTCCCGAAAGCCCGCCGAGATGATGACGATGGCGCGCGTGCCCTGCTCACCGGCCTGCCGCACCAAATCGGGCACGGTGGGCGCCGGCGTGCAGATGACGGCCAGGTCGGGCACTTTCGGCAGGCTGTCAAGACTGTTGAAGGCCGGAACGCCCTGCACCGCCTCGCGCCTGGGGTTGATCGGATACACCGCGCCTTTGTAGCCCGCGCCGATCATGTTGCGCAGCACGCTGTAACCCACCCCGGTCGGGTTGTCGCTCGCGCCGATGACGGCGATCCGCTCGGGGTGAAAAATCTTGTCGAGATTGCGGATGGACATGGGGCCTCAAGATGGTGGCATCGAATGGCGCGAACTTCACGAAGCGCCCTTCGCGTCAATTCGTTCCATTGGATGCGATGTTTTGATGTGGCTCAAGCTAAGGCTGCCTGCGGTGGGATTCTAGCACCGCCCGCATTGTCAGCGCAGGGCCTGAGCACTATACTTGCCCAAGGTTTCAAAGGGATACCCATGAGCCGTTCACCCTTCCCCGGCATGGACCCATATCTTGAAGGCGAGATGTGGCAGGAGTTTCACAACACACTCGCTACCCAAATCCGCGCCCAGCTTCTGCCTCGGCTCAAGCCCAAATACGTCGCCTTGCTCGAAAAGCGCTTCGCGCTCGATCAACCCACCCTGGGTATCACCGCCGGTTCAGCGGTCTATCCCGGCGTGGCCGTCGCCCGCACGCTGAGGGAGGCCGCAACGATCCCGTACCCGGCCACCGTCACCCCGCCCTCCACCGAAGTCCTCAGCCCGCTGCTCGAAGAAGTGCCGCTCACCACGGTGGAGATCCGCGATGTAGCCGAGCGCCGGCTCGTGACTATCATTGAAATCCTCTCGCCGGTGAACAAACGCGGCGATGGATGGCGTGACTACCACCAACGCCGGATGCGGCTGTTGCGGACCGACACCCACCTGCTGGAACTTGATCTATTGCGCGGCGGGCAGCGCCTCATGGTGGAGGGTGAGCTGCCGCCCGCACCGTACTACCTCTACCTCAGCCGCTTCACGCAGCGCCCACGCACACAGGTGTGGGGCGTTCAACTCCGCGACCGGCTGCCGACCGTGCCCGTGCCGCTCCTCCCGCCCGACGCCGATGTGTTGCTCGATGTGCAGGCTGCCGTGGCCGCATGCTTCGATCTGGTCGAATACGACCGGTTGCTCGACTACGGGCAGGCCGCACCGCCCCCGCCGCTGAGCGATGACGAGGCGGCCTGGGCGCGCAACCGGATCGCGCAGCACATCCCCGCCAACACCGCGTAGGGGCGACCCTTGCGGCCGCCACGATCGTGGACGCCCACGCCGCCGTCACCGCATCCCCCACCACGCAATCGCCGCGATGAGCGCGGCTTGCGCCAGCGTCGCCACGCCGACGAAGAGAAAGGCGTGAAACCAGAACGTCAGCGGGAACAAGCGGATAAACGAATCCGACCACAAGAAGACCCACGTGCCCTCGGCGAAGAAAATCTGGTGAAAGAGCGTGAAGAACTGATTGAAGCCGAGGCCGATGAAGGCCACGAGGAAGATCAAGATGCCCCACGTGAGCGCGGCTCCGTTCAATAACCCCATCCGCAGACTGGCGGTGTGCCCGGTGAAGCTCAACACGCCGACGGCGAGCAACGCCAGGATCGCCGTCACAATCCACACGCCAAGGACCTGCGCGACGATGACGCGCACGTCGAGCATGTGCTGCACCTCGCGGTCGTTGTAAAAGTAGGTGCAGTCGCGCTGGCCGTATTGATTCCCGTAATACGGGCACGACTCATCCGGCGCGGGTAGGCCCAGCGGCGCGCGACCATCATCCGAGAACTTCCACCCCTCCACCGGCCCAACCGCCGGGTCGCCGAGGATGTATTGGATGCTGCGCCTGGCCCAGTACAGCCGGTCTTCCCTGGTGAAGCCATACGGGTCGGGCGGAAAGCCGGGCACGTTGTACTCGATGTCGGGGAAGAGCGGCGTCATCAGCAGCCGCACGTTGGTCAGGGTCAACGCCACCGGGATGCAGAGCATCAGCACTATTCGCAAAGTCGTTACCAGCCAGTCGGGCATAGGGCGCATTGAATATCCAACATGAAACGTGAAGCGTGAAGCGTGATTTTAGTCATTGACCGGCCGCTCACGTTTCACGTTTTACGCATCACGAAAACACATCGTGCTTTACCGGAATAACCCCAACCCACCCTCCAAGAAGAAATTCAACACGATGGAGTTCGAGATCCACTCCACCGGGGCGAGGTCGTCGGTGAAAACCGTGTCGGAACGCGGCGTAGGCACGAGGTTGGCCAGCGTGCGCGCCAGCGCGTTGCGCAGCAGCGGGGGCGCGTCGTCGGGCAACGCTTCGAGGTTGGCGCGCAAAGTCTCGGCCTGCGTCGGTTGCACGGTGGCGTACACGATGCTGTTGAAGGTGTCGGGGATATCGACGACGTGCACCGAAGGGAAGACGCTGCCGATGGTGCCAGCCATCGCCGCCACCAGCCGGTGATCGGTCGGCGTGCGCCCCACGTTGACGACGAGCGCGCCGTCGTCCGACAGCTTGCCGCGCACTTCCTCGAAGAACTCGCGCGTCGTCAACTGCCACGGGATGTACGGCACGCGATACGCATCCACCCCCACCACCGAATAGCGCCGCGACGAGCGCGCCAACTCCACCCGCCCATCGCCGATGATGGCGTTGATGTTCGGCTCGGTCAGCCCCATGAACTTACGCCCGGTCTCGACGATCGCGCCGTCAATTTCGTAGCCGTCAATCGGGATCGGGCCGAAGACCGCCGTGTACTGCCGCGCCGCCGTGCCGCCCGCCAGGCCGATGTTGGCGAAGCTCTCGACGCGCGGGGCCGGATTGAAGTACGCGGCCGTCAGAAAATAATCCCACACCATCCCGGTCTCGATCTGCGTGGGATGATAGACCGAGTGGATGCCCTGCCCCTCGTTGAGCAGCAGATAGCGCCACTCGCCGCGCTGCACGACCTGGATGAAGTTGTATTCGGATTCGATTTCGGATTCGGGGATGAGGCCGGGGATGGGGCGTTGCGAGCCGCTGAGACTCAGGGACGCCGCCGCCGCGATGAGGAGCGGCAGCAACAGGGAGGCCGCGGCTCGCCGAGGGTCAAGGGGCGTCAGTCCAATCAGCGCCACCACGAACAGCAATCCCGCGAAAGACAGAAACGTCCACGTCGTGCCGATGGTCGGGATCAGAATCAACACCGGCAAAAACGTGCCGAGCAACGAGCCGAGCGTGCTGAGGGCGTAGATGCGGCCCGCGATGCGGCCGGCCTGGCGCGAGTCGGTGACGGCCAATCGAATCGCGAACGGCGAGGCGCAACCGAGCAACGTCACCGGCACGGCGAACAGAATCAGCACGCCGAGGAACGAACCACCGGCGACCAGCGCGTTCAGCCCGGCCATCGCCTCAGCCGCGAAGCGCAACACCGGCCGCGCCACCAGCGGCACGAGCGCGGTGAGAAAGGCAGCGACGATCAGGATTGAATAGAACGTGCGCGGGTACGGCGAGCGGTCGGCCCAGCGCCCGCCGATGAAATAACCGGCGGCGAGGTAAAGCAGCATCAACCCGATGATGTTGGCCCAGACCAGGTTGCTGGTGCCGAAGATGTTGCCCAGCAGCCGCGAGGCTGAAATCTCCACCGCCAGCGTCGTCATGCCGGAGACAAAGACGGTTACTAACAATTGGAGGTTGGAAGAAGTTTTCAATTGGGGATGGGCCGGGCACGGAAGTCGGGACTTGGATTGACATTATAATCCGCTCCAGTCGGATCTAATGCCACATGGACTCTTCCAAAAGCGACCCCCGAAAGTGTCCAAAATGAGGGTTTCTGCGCGTCATTAGGGTGAAGGTCGACTTGACCATCAGAACCCAGGAAAGGAAACATCATGCCTAAGTACCTCTGCATCCGTAGGAGCCAACCAGTTTTGCCGGTGAAAGGGGAAGGGCCATCTCCAGCCCAAATGGAGGAGATGTATGCGCAATTCACCGCCTGGAAGACGAAGTTCCAGCAAAACATCGTTGACCTGGGCGGCAGACTGAACGACGGCGGAAAGATCCTCACCACAGAAGGCGCAATGGACGGGCCGTTCGTGGAGGCGAAGGAGGTGATCGGCGGTTTTATGATTCTATCAGCCGAGAATATGGAAGAGGCGATGGAAGTCGCCCGTCAGTGCCCCGGAGTCATCGCACCGGGGGCCAGCCTTGAAATCAGGGAGTTCAACAATCCTTGACCACACCCCAACTGGTTGAGCATTTCTTCCGGCACGAGTATGGCCGGCTGGTTGCCATACTCTCGTGCCGGGTGGGAGTGCGCGACATCGAGGCGGTTGAGGACGCCGTTCAAACCGCCTTGATGACCGCGCTTGAGGCCTGGATGGTGGCGGATTTGCCTGACAACCCGTCGGCCTGGCTCTTTCGGGTGGCGCACAACAAACTCATCGGAGACTTACGGCAACAGACGCGCCGCCGTCGCATCCTCGAGCAAAGCGCGATGGAAGTTACCGATACGCGGGAGAACGCCTCAGATGTGTTCCTGGCGGGCGAGGTGAGCGACGACCAGCTGCGGATGCTGTTTGTCTGCTGTGACGAAGTAATCCCTGTCGAGTCACAGTTGGTGCTGGCCCTGAAGATCCTCTGCGGCTTCGATGTTCGGGAGATTGCACTGCGGTTGTTCTCCAGCGAGGCAAACGTATACAAACGCCTCAGTCGAGCGCGCAGCCGATTGCGGGAACTACCCTGCCACCTGGGGGAACTTACGGAGGAGCAACTCGCCGCCCGACTTCCGGCGGTGCACCGAATCCTATATCTGCTATTTACGGAGGGCTATCTTTCCGCTCACTCCGCGGTGGCGATCCGTCGCGAACTGTGTAATGAGGCAATCCGGCTGGCGACCATCCTTGCGGAACATCCGGTAGGCCAGACTCCGGAAACATTTGCGTTGTTGGCTCTGATGCACCTCCACGCTGCGCGAATGACCGCACGCCAGGACGCCTCCGGCGGATTGCTCCTGCTGGAGGAACAGGACCGAGATCGCTGGGACCGGCGAGGCATTCAGATCGGAATGGGGTGGCTGGCAAAGTCCGCACAGGGGGATCGCTTCTCACGATATCACGCCGAGGCCGGGATCGCGGCGGAACACTGCCTGGCCGCCTCGTTTTCAGAGACTCGGTGGGATCGAGTCGTCGAGTGCTACTCACTCTTAGAGCAGTTCGCCCCCTCCGCGCTCCACAAATTGAACCGCGCGGTAGCGGTTGCCGAGTGGCAAGGGCCGGCGGCAGGCCTGGCTATGCTTGCGGGCTTTGAGCCACCGACCTGGTTGGCCGGCTCCTACTTATGGGCGGCTGTGCTGTCCGATTTGCATCGGCGCAGCGGAAACGTCGACACGGCAAAGCGCTATCGCGATGCCGCATTGCAGTCGGCGCCTTCCCCGGCAGTGCGGGAGCTTCTGCAGCGACGACTCCGGCTTGATCCCTCTACGCCGATAGATGAAAGGGCGGTGAAGAGCAAATAGAAACTGGGAGGGGATTTCAAGACAGGGCCTCGAGGGTGAGCGCGGCCCGGCGGGTTTGGCCGTTGACCCGACTGTGACTTCGGGTATAGTGCCCCAACTTGCAGGTTGAAAATGGCGCTGGCCCACGTCAGCCCCGAGAATCGCCCATGACCCAGGCTCAACTCCTCGAAATCCTCGGCTATGTCGCCTCCGTGCTGGTGGCCGTGTCGCTGATGATGCGCTCCATTCTGCGACTACGCGTCATCAACCTGATCGGCGCGGTTTGCTTCACCGTGTATGGGGTGCTGATCAGCGCGTACCCGGTGGCCGCCGTCAACGGCGTCATCGCCCTCATCAACGTCTACTTCCTGTTTCAGATGACGCGCGCCCGGGAACACTTCGTGCTGGCCGAGGTGCGGCCCATCTCCGATTATCTGGCTCAGTTTCTGAAGTTCTACGCCGGCGAGATCAGGCGCTTCCAGCCGGACTTCACCCACGATCCGGCGCGCGCGCAATTTGTCTTTTTCATCCTGCGCGATATGGTGCCGGCCGGGCTCGTCATCCTTGAGCCGCGCGCAGCGGGCAGCGCGTGGGTGACGCTGGACTTTGTCACGCCGGCGTATCGCGACTTCCGCGTCGCCGACTTCCTCTTTCGCCGGAACACCGCCGCCTTTCGCGCCAAAGGGCTGACGACGCTCCACAGCGCGCCGGGCACGCCGCAGCACGAGGCCTATCTGCGGCGCCTTGGCTTCGTCGCGGCCAACGGCGCGTATCGCTACGACCTCGCGGCAGGATGATGCAGCGCCTGCGCCTGACCTTCGCCAAGACGGCGGCGATGAAGTACACCGGCCACCTCGACCTGCACACGGTTTGGGAACGGACGTTGCGCCGCGCGCGACTGCCGCTGGCCTATTCGCAAGGCTTCAACCCGCAACCAAAATTGCAGTTGGCCTCGGCCCTGCCCCTCGGCTTCACCAGTGAGTGTGAACTGGCGGATGTGTGGCTGGAGTCGCCGCAGGATTTGACGCTGGCCCGCGCCGCCCTCAAGGCCGCCGCGCCACCCGGGATCCAAATCACCGCCGTGACCGAGGCCGCGCTGGATGAGCCGGCGCTTCAGATGCAGCTGCGCTCGGCGGGGTATCGGGTCACCCTGGGCATGCCGCTGGCCGGGCCGGAGGCGGCGACCCGCATCGAGGCGTTACTCGCGCAGACCGGAATCCCCCGCGTGCGCCGCGATAAATCGTACGACCTGCGGCCCCTCATCGAAGACCTCGCGTTCGCCAATGAAGCGCTGCTGATGATGCTGGCCGCGCGCGAGGGGGCCACGGGCCGCCCGGAGGAAGTGGTCGCCGCCCTCGGCCTGGACCCGGCGCCGGCCAGATATCACCGCACCCGATTGGTCCTCGCCGGACCTCCGGCCCACGAATGAAGCGTCACTGCCCCGCCGCCAGGACAGGGCATGTGCAGAGTCGCCGAGCCCGCCCTCCTCCTCCGGCCCCTTCTCCCGCTGGGAGTAAGGGGAGCCGGCCCTGACGATTGGGAGTGGCGTTCCACTGGTGCGATCCACTCCCTCCCCCAGCACGAGAGGGCAGGGGTGAGGGCGAAATGTCGGCATCGTTTGGACTTTGCACACGCCCTGGCCGCCGGGACGCCGGGAAGGGTGCATTCCAGATTATTGGCCGCTCCTTCGACTGCGGCCCGCAAAAGCGGCTGGCCTCCGCTCAGGATGCGGCCCCGCCAAAATGTAGAAATGCACCCGCCGGGAATTCGCTTTTGACAAACGGCAGTCGGCTGAATATAATCTCGTTCCGCTGCCCCGGGTGCTGGTGCCGGGGTAGTTTGTTGCTCGGATCACGCTTTTTGATCCGCCCTTTCCCGCAAGTACCCATCTTCATTGAGGGAACGCGGTGAAGCAAAGGAGAAACAGGATGAAGTACGCCATTGTGCAAAGCGGCGGCAACCAATACCGCTGCGAAGAAGGGGCCACGGTTGAGATTCAGCGCATCACGGCTGAAGCCGGCAGCACCTACGCCTTCAAGGAAGTGTTGCTCATCTCCGATGACGGCGCCGTGAAAGTCGGCAAGCCCCATGTGGCTGGCGCGCAGGTGACGGCTAGGGTGCTCGGCGAGATGAAGGGCGACAAAACCTACTCGTTCCGCTACAAAGCCAAGGAGCGCCAGCGCAGCCGCCGCGGCCACCGGCAGATTTACACCAAACTCCAGATTGAGAAGATCGAAGGATAACGACCATGGCACACAAAAAAGGCGCCGGCTCCAGCCGCAACGGTCGCGACAGCAACTCCCAACGCCTGGGGGTGAAGAAGTACGGCGGCGAGGCCGTGCGCTCCGGCCACATCCTCGTCCGCCAGCGCGGCACCAAAATCAAGCCCGGCCTGAACGTGATGGTCGGCAAGGATGACACGCTGTTCGCCGTCATCGACGGGGTGGTGAAGTACGACGAATTGCCCACCGGGCAGAAGAAGGTCAGTGTGCTGCCGGCCTCGGCGTAGCGACACCTCCCTGTATCCACCGGGCACGAGGATTCGTGAATGACAGACTGGTTGCCCGTTCCGAAGAGTGATGTGAGTCGCGCCCCGGATCACACCATCGAAGGAACATCATCGGCTCGCTGGGGCAAGAGGACATTATGAAAGAGAAAATTCATCCGAAGTATTACGCCGAGGCCAGGGTGACCTGCGCATGCGGCAACACGTGGACGACGGGTTCGACCAGGGGCGAAATCCACACCGACGTGTGCTACAAGTGCCACCCGTTCTTCACCGGCGAGCAGCGCATCGTGGACACCGAAGGCCAGGTGGATCGCTTCTACAAGAAGCTCGAGGCCCGCACCCAATTTCAGCAGCAGCAAACGGCGCGCGAGGCGGCCAAAGTCTCGGCCGACCAATCCATCACCGGGCTGGGGCTGGATGAGCGCGTGGTCGGTGTGTTGACGTCTGCCGGCCTCAACACCGTGACCGACGTCGTCGAGAAGCTCAAGGCCGGCGACGATGAGGTGCTGGCCCTCGACGGCATGGGCCGCAAGAACCTGATCGATGTGAAGAAGCGTCTGCGCGCGCGCGGCTTCCTCAAGGACGAGGCCGAGGGCGAAGCGGCCTGACCCGGGCAGGATCAACTTAAGGCAGATGTTCCGCGAGGACATCTGCCTTTTTGTTTTGCGACGGATTGGCTACAATCGGCCCATTCCAGATCACCCCATTCACCAAACCTGCCAGGGCCTCATGAAACATACCAACGGCTCAATTGAAGTCATCACCGGCTCGATGTTCAGCGGCAAGACCGAGGAGCTGATCCGCCGGCTGCGCCGCGCCCGCATCGCCCGCCAGAGTGTTCAGGTCTTCAAGCCCGTTATCGACAATCGCTATTCGATCGAGAAAGTGAAATCACACGCCGGCAGCGAGTTCGAGGCCACGCCGGTGGCGCTGGTGACGGAGATCCTGCCGCTGGTGAAAGCGGAGACCACGGTGGTGGCGCTGGATGAGGCCCAGTTTTTTCCGCCGGAAATCGTCGGCGTGGCGCGGGCGCTGGCGGCGCGCGGGGTGCGCGTCATCATCGCCGGGCTCGATCAGGATTTTCGCGGGGAACCGTTTGGGGCCATGCCCGACTTCTTCTCGCTGGCCGAGAGCGTGGATAAGCTGCACGCCATCTGCGCGGTATGCGGCGATGAGGCCTCGCGCACGCAGCGGCTGATCAACGGCAACCCGGCCTCATACGACGATCCGGTGGTCGTCGTCGGCGCCAGCGAGATGTACGAAGCCCGCTGCCGCGAGCACCACATCGTCCCGCGCAAGCCGAAGGAAGCGAGCGCCATCCAGCCGGCGCCCGACGGGCAGCCGGAGATGCTGGCCGGCATCCTCATCAGCGAGGAACAACTCCGGGCGCGCGTGGTCGAGCTGGGCGCTGAGATCAGCCGCGACTACGAGGGCAAAGAGGTGATGTTGCTCTGCATCCTGCGCGGGGCGGTGATCTTCCTGACAGATTTGATGCGCGCGCTCACCATCAACCCGGTCGTGGATTTCATGGCCATCAGCTCGTACGATCCCGGCGTCCGCAAATCGTCGGGGCAGGTGCGCATCGCCATGGATGTCGTGCAAGACATTGAAGATCGCCACGTGCTCGTCATCGAAGACATCGTCGACACCGGCCACACCATTGCCAAGGTGATGGATTTGCTCGCCGCGCGCAGACCGGCCTCGCTCAAAATCTGCGCGCTGCTCGATAAGGCCGAACGCCGCGTGACGCCCGTGCCGCTCGACTACGTCGGCTTCACCATCCCCAATCACTTTGTCGTCGGTTACGGGCTGGACGTGGACGAATACTATCGCCACTTGCCCTACATCGGGATTGTCAAGAGTGGTTTCACCATCCACTGACGGAGCGACGATTTCCGCCCATCGGCCACCCACCCCACCGGGCGCGTTCGAGCTGGGTCTGTACTCGTTTGTCGAATTGACGCCCGACCCCGCCACCGGGCAGCTCCTCAGCCCGGCGCTGCGAATGCGGAACCTCATCGAGACCATCGAGCTGGCCGATCAGGTCGGGCTGGATGTCTTCGGCATTGGCGAGCACCATCGCCCCGATTTCCTCTCGTCCGCGCCGGAGGTCATCCTGGCGATGGCGGCGGCGCGCACCAAAACCATCCGCCTCACCAGCGCGGTGACGGTGCTCAGCTCCGACGACCCGGTGCGCGTCTTTCAGCGCTTCGCCACGCTCGACCTGCTCTCGAACGGTCGCGCCGAGATCATGGCCGGGCGCGGCTCGTTCATCGAATCGTTCCCGCTCTTCGGCTACGACCTGCACGACTACGACTCGCTCTTCTCCGAAAAGCTGGAGTTGCTGCTGCGACTGCGCGAGGCCGAGCGGATGACGTGGTCGGGCCGGCACCGCGCGCCGCTGAGCGACTCCGGCGTGTATCCGCGCCCGGTTCAGCAGCCATTGCCGATCTGGGTCGCCGTCGGCGGCACGCCCGAGTCGGTGGTGCGCGCGGCGGGCCTCGGGCTGCCGATGGCGCTGGCCATCATCGGCGGCATGCCCGAGCGCTTCACCCCCCTGGTCGAGTTGTATCGCGAGGCGGCGCGGCGCGGCGGGCATGACCCGGCCCAATTGCCGCTCAGCATCAATTCGCACGGCTTCATCGCCGATGAGTCGCGCCAGGCCGCCGACGACTACTTCCCGTCGTATGCCGCCATGATGAGCAAGATCGGGCGCGAGCGCGGCTGGCCGCCGGTGACGCGCCAGCAGTTCGAGGCCGCACGCACCCTGCGCGGCGCGGAGTTCGTCGGCAGCCCCGCTGAGATCATCGAGAAGATTCTGTTTCAGCATCGCCTCTTCGGCCATCGGCGACTGCTGCTGCAACTCGGCGTCGGCACGCTGCCCCACGCCAGGATGATGCGGGCCATCGAGTTGCTCGGCACGCGCGTCGCTCCGGCCGTGCGCGCCGAGCTCCGGTCGCCCGTCGCGCCATGACGCCGTCACTGGCCGAATACGCCGGGCGCTGGGTCGCCCTCGTCCGCGAGGAAGTGATCGCCGTGGGGGCGACCGCCGAGGCGGCCCGCGCCAGCGCCCAACTCTCCCAGCCCAAAGCCCAGCCGCAGGTCGTCTTCGTCCCCGAGCCGTTCGATTACGAACTGCCGGCCATCGTCCACGTGGTGGGGCGCGCCCTCCCCGATCCCGCCAAGGTGTGGCTGGTGGGCGGCGCAGTGCGCGATGTGATCCTCAACCGGCGCGTGCGGGATGTGGATTTTGCCGTGGATGGGGATGGGCTGGCGGCGGCCCGCGCGGTCGGCGACTCACTGCGGGCGGCGTTCTACCCGCTGGACGCCGAACGCGGCACCGGGCGCGTCATCCTGCGCGCGGCGGACGGACTCACCCACACGCTCGACTTCGCCACGTTGCGCGGCCACGACTTGTACGCCGACCTCGCCGCGCGCGACTTCACCCTCAACGCCATGGCGCTTTCGCTGACGGCGCTCGACTCACTCATTGACCCGTTGCGCGGCCAACAGGATCTGCGCGCGAAGGTGATCCGCGCCTGCGGGCCGGCGGCCATCGCCGATGACCCATTGCGCGGCCTGCGCGCCGTGCGGCATGCAGCGGAACTCGGCTTCACGATCGATAAGGCCACGCGCGAAGCCATCAGGGCCGAGGCCGCTGCGCTCGCTCGCGTTTCAGCGGAGCGTATTCGCGATGAGTTCATCCGTTGCCTCGGCGGCCCGCAACCAGCCGCCAGTCTGCGCGCGCTCGATCTGCTCGGCCTGCTCAAGCCTATCGTGCCCGAGCTGGGCGCGTTGAAGGGCGTGACGCAATCGCCCCCGCACACGCTGGATGTGTGGGAACACACGCTGGCCGTTCTCACCCGGCTCGAAGAAGTGCTGCGCGTCCTTGGCCTGCGGCACGATGTGGACGCAGCCTCCGATCTCATCCTCGGCCTGGTCGCGGTGCGGTTCGGTCGTTACCGCCAGCAACTCAACGACCATCTGTCGGCCTCGCTATCGAGCGAACGCCCGGTGCGTTGGGTGCTGATGCTGGCCGCATTGCTGCACGACGCCGCCAAACCGGGGACCCGCAGCGTCGAGGCCGATGGCCGCATCCGCTTCCTCGATCACGAAAACCTCAGCGCCGAGCTGACCCAAGTTGTGATGACGCGTCTGCGCTTCAGCACGGATGAGATCAAGCACGCGCGGACTATCGTAGCGGATCACATGCGCCCGCGCTTGCTGTCGAAGGCGGGCGAGCCGTCGTCGCGTGCGGTGTACCGCTTCTGGCGCGACGCGGGCGCGGCCGGCGTGGACATCGTGTTGCTCTCGCTGGCCGATTATCTCGGCAAGTTCGGCGGGAGCCCGCCGCCGCAGGATGAGTGGGCGCAACACCTCGCCGGCTGCTTCAAATTGCTCGAGGCGTATTTCGAGAAACGCGCGACGCACGTCGCGCCGCCCGCGCTCGTCAACGGCGATGATTTGATCTCAGAGTTGGGGCTGAAGCCCGGCCCGAAGATCGGGGAACTGCTCGAGGCGATCCGCGAGGCGCAGGCCGCCGGCGAGGTGAGCGACCGCGAGGCGGCGCTGCGGTTGGCGCGGCATGTGTTGGGGATGAACGGGGCGTAGCGATGATGCGCCGGCCCCGGCCGAGGTCGCGACAAAACAACCGCGCGTCCCCGACCGGGGCATCACCCTCGCGGGCAGCGGGCGAGTCAGAGGGAAGATCAGTGTGCATCCCCCGGCTACGCCACGCGATTGAAACGATAGGTGATCTCGTAGCGGCTGTCCTCATCGTCGCTGACGTATTCGCGCCGCTCGCGGTACTGCTGCGGCGTCTTCTCCAGCGGGGTTACTATGACCTTGATGCCCTGCGGGCTGATGTGCTCGCTAGGCAACGGCAGCGGGAAGTTGACGCTGGTCAATTGCACCAGATCAGGGAGGTGGGGCCGATCATATCTTCGATGATCAGATCGGCGGGCGCCCACAGCGCGACGATGACATCAATCGCCAGCACCACCGCCACTGCAATCGCGCCGGCGATCAGGCCCGCCCAGCCGGCCTCGATCAGTTTGGAGATGACACTCGCGACTTCCTTGAGATGATCCAACAGGAATTTGAGCTGGTCTTTGAGGATTTCGACAAAGGCCTCGGTGAAGCTTTCGATCTGTTTCTCAAACGCCTCTTCACCATCCACCTCATAACCGAGGATGGAGAGCGCCACGCCGATGATCGGCTGCTGGTGCGAGAACAGCAGATGATCCAGCCCGCGCGTCTCGCCGCTATCCACGTCGCCGAAGCGCAGCGGCTGCCCACCGTTCGGCGACTGCGCCTCGCCGCCCGTCAAATCCGGGAACAGCGGCACGGCGAGGAACTTGAGACCGACTTCATCCGAACCAAATGACGCCGGGGAGGTCTCGGCCCGGCAGCGCAATTGCTCGGTGGCGATTTGAAAGCGCGCGGTCGAGGGCGGCAGGACGACGAGCCGCTCGCTGTTGGAGCCCAGCGTGTCGCCCCAGCCCGGCACGTTGCCGACGTTCGGCACGAGAACTTGAAAGTCGTACAGACCCGGCGGCAGGTCATCGGGCACGCGGAAGGTGAGGCGGTCGTGCACGCGGCAATCGGTGATCGGAACTTCCGCCCCGTTGACGATCTCCGTCAGCGGCGTTTCTTCGTCGCCGCACACGTGTGCGTCAACCAACCGGGTGATGGAGAAAGTCGCCACGTCCGTCAGCCGCACCTTCGTCTCCACGCTGGAGAAGTTCACGCCCTCCAGCAGCACCGAGTTGCCCGCTTCCACCTCCTGCACGCGCAGGCACGCGCCAATCAGGTCGGCGCCGGGGCAATTGGTGGTCTGTAGCTCGCACACCTGCTTGGGCTGGCCGCCCTCCAGCACCACGTGGCAGCGCTGCTGCAATTCAGCCGGCGTGTACTCGCCCAGTGACAGGGGCGGCCGGAAATTGGCGGTGCGCAGGCCGTTGATGCGGCACACGCTCACCTGGGCCGGCGGGAACTCGCCGCCGGGAAATGGCTGGGTGCGCACCAGGCCCGGATGCTCTGTGGTGGTGCAACTCGGGTCGTTGAAGAGCTGTACGCCGAGGTGGCCGGCGATCTCCTCGGCGAAGGCCTGCGTCAGTTGCGCCGGGTCGAGCGGCTGGTCAACGTCACCCAGCCCGGCGGCAGCAAACAAGCGGTCACGCTCACCGGCGGACAGCGAGTCGAACGAGTCGAGGGCGCAGGCCAGCACCCGCTGCAACTCCGGCGGCAGCCGCCGCAACCGCGCAAAGCCGCGCTCCTCCAGTGTGTTGGCCGCGGCTTTGCCCGCCAGGTAGCGCCGCGTGAGATGAAAGAACGACGCGCCCAATGTGCTGGGCACGCGAACATTCGCCAGCAGCTTGTTGAGCTTGCGCCGCCGGCTTTGCTTGGGCTTCGACCCGAGCGAAACCGGCACGCACGCGCCCTCGGCCGTGGGCGGGCAATCACACTCGTCTTTCGGCGGCGGGCAGGGGTCCGGGCTTGAGCCGGGCGCGGCGCAGTTGTAGATATTCACATCGCCGCGATTGTCAATGTGGATGTCAATATCGCAACACTCCTTGTCGCGCGGTTTGCGGCTCACGCCCTCGCGGGTGGTGGAAAGTGATGTCATAGCGGTCATGGTGTGCTCCTTGTGTGAGTAGTTGAAAGGGATGCGCCGCTACCGAGTGATGAGCGGCAAATAGACGGGCGGCGGCGCTTCGGCCCCATCGCTCGCACGCAGTTCGCGTGTACGGGGGGGGGTAGAACTCTCAACTTCGAACACCACCCACTGCCCATTCGGGCTGACGGCTTTATCCACCACCTGGGCATTGGTCCCGACCCGACTCAGGTTGCGCCGGTCCCCGCCAAAGATTTGCTGGCTGAACAAATCGTAGTTGCCGGAGAGTTGATTGGTCGTGTACAGCACTCGGCTGCTATCCGGCGTGATGATTGGATCGAAGCCATGCCCCAGCCCAACGGGGGCCCCGCCCCCCGGCGGGATCGAGTAATTGGCGTTTGCCGGAGAGACGCTAAACAACACCCACTGGGCGTTCGCGCTAAGCGCTTTGAAGAAGACGCTATCACCTGCGGTTGGGGCGTACAGCGTTGCCCGCCCCGTCCCGGTCAGCCCTACGGATTCCAGTATCGTGGCGGACGCGGCGGTGCGCTGATAGCGGTAAACGACTCGCTGGCTGTCGGAGGTGATATGGAACAGTGCGCCATAAACGCCGTAGCCCGGATCGGCGGTGGTGAGCTGAGTAGAGGCCCCACCCCCGATGAGCACGCTGTACAGATTGCCGTGGGTGACAAACAAAGTGGACGTCATCGTGGTGACGTTATAGATCACCCGCGCGCCATCGGGGGTGATATGAAAACCAAAGACATCTTGATTAGCGGCCAGCGAGAAGTTCAATGGGGTGAGCAGCCCGCCGGCAGTGGCATTCATGTACAACTGGTCTGAGGTGGAGCCGCTGGGCGTGGCGCTGAAGACCACGACCTGGACGCTGGGATTGATTTGGAAATACGGATAGGCGCGCGCGCCGTCAGGACTGAGCTTAACTGCCGCGCCGCCGGCGATTGGTACGCCATAGATTTCAGTGCGGTCACTCACCTCTTGATCAGCGGAGTACACCACGCGGTTGCTGATGGGGTCAATCTCAAAAACGCTGACATCGCCGCCGGCCACCAGCGCCCCGTTGAGCTTGACCGCCGCCCCACCCGCAATCGGCACACTGAAAATCTCGAAAACGTCATTCGATTGTTGATCGGCGTAGTACACCACGCGCACGTTGTCCGGATCCAATTTCACATCCATCACATTGCCACCCGCCACCAGCGCGCTGCTGAGCTTCACTGCCGGCCCGCCGCTAATCGGCACGCGGTACAGTTCCTGCCGGTTATCCACCTCCTGCTCGGCGATGTAAATGACGTATTGGCTGTCCAAGGTCACGACGAATCGCTGCACATAGCCGCCCGTAACCAGCGGCGGGTTGAGTTTGATGGGGGTCGTGCCGGTGATGGGCACGCTGTACAGCTCGTAACCGCTGCCGGCCTCCGCATCAGCGGTGTAAACCACGTAGCGCGAGTTCGGGCTGATCTGCCAATCGCTAAACCGGGCATCGGCGCGCAACACGCCCGTGAGTGAACGCCAGCCCGCCTCGGCTGGCGCCGCGGGCGGCAGCGCCGCCAGCAGCACGGCCAGGCTGAGGGTGAGGCGACCGAGAGTGCGAAGCGAAAATGTGCGCATGGGAAACCTCCTGAGTGTCGCTGCGCTTAGCGGGTGAGCAGCGGCAGATACACGACCGGCAGCAGCCCGCCAAACTCGGCCGCGCCGATGTCGCAGGCATCGGGCCGCAACGCACCGCGCTGATCGCGCACCGGACAGTTGCTGTATCCCGCGTTGATGAGCGGGCTGCCGGCCAGCGGTAGATGAAAGGAAGTGTTGTTGCTGCCGGTTTGCGACGGGCCAAGCTGCGGGTCGCCCAAATTGGTGAACTGCAAGCCGCAACTGTTATCGCTGACGTGATTGGCGGCGTCGTTGCTGATCTGCGCCGTGCCGTCACCGTCACAATTGAGCGAGCCGGGGTTGTGCAGGGCCGCGTTGCGGAAACGTGTGTTGCCGCCCAGCGTGCTATAGACGCCGTTGGTGTTGCTGACGAGGGTGGTGAAGTACAGTTCGACCCTGCCCTCGTTGTAGACTCCGCCGCCGCGATTGTTAACTGCCTCGTTGGCGCTGAAGGTCACGCTGCGCGCTTGCACGTAAGTGGATCCCGGCCCGACGTACAGCCCGCCGCCCGTGCTGGCTGTATTTTGGCGGAATGATGAGTTCGAAATCTGTAGTTGCCCATCAGAGCGCGCCAGGCCGCCGCCGCTCCCAACCGCAACATTTCCAAAGAACGTGCTGTTCGTCACGGTAATGACGGTGGCATTGAAATTCGTATAAAGACCACCGCCCAAGACCCCGGCAGTGTTGTAACTGAAGATCGTCCCCTGCACTTGGGCGCGTGCCGTGCCGGCGTTGCCGCCGACGAACAACCCGCCGCCAAAGCGCCCTCGGTTCA
>Ga0114938_1001292_pt1 | contig 17349 bp, 13 predicted proteins | sample AshMeaBigSpring_FD_88675 | JGI IMG/M metagenome (GOLD analysis project Ga0114938, IMG submission 88675) | Groundwater microbial communities from Big Spring, Nevada to study Microbial Dark Matter (Phase II) - Ash Meadows Big Spring | ecosystem: Environmental > Aquatic > Deep subsurface >...
TCCGCGGGCAAGACCGAGCTGAAGTTCAACCGCGAGCAGGAATACTCGTCGCGCGATTTCCTGCCCTTCGAGCGCACGGCGCTGGGCAACATGTTCTACGGCGGCGAGCTTTCCGGCGCGTGGGTCAGCGGCAAGGACATCGCCGGCGGATGGCTCTACGAACTTGGCGTTTACAGCAACGACCGAGTGGACGAATGGTCCGAATTCACCGGCGGCGCGATGATTCTCTCGAAGCTCGGTTACAACTACACCACGCGCACCTCTCTCGACCTCGCCGAGGTCAAGTTCCAGTACCTCCACAACACCGAGCCCGGCTACGCGGAGTCGGCCGCTTGCCTGCCCTCGCCCTCATACTCGGACTGCATCTCGGTTTCCAACCAGATCGCCGAGGGGCCATACGGCCTGACGACCGAGTTTCTCTGGGGAAATGGAGTGAACGGCCGGCCTGACGTCTGGGGGCTGATGGCGATGCCGACCTGGTCGTTTTCCGAGAAGCTGCAACTGGTCACCACCTTGGAGGTCGCCGGCAGCCAGGACGACAACGGAGTGTATCTGCCCAAGCGCTATGAGGCGCTCTCGCCCGGGGTGGGGGATGCCCGGGGCGATCTCTACTTCGCCGGATACGCCGGGCTGAATTACTATTTCCACGGCCAGAAGCTCAAGCTGATGTCCGGCGTCAAATACAGCTACCTCGACGGTGGCCCCGGCGGCGGCGATTTCGACGGTTGGACCTGGCTGGCGGGCTGCCGGATCGCGTTCTAACAGGAGCGCCGCCGGGGAGCGGGAAAAATCGCAGGAATTCGCGAAAATCCCCGCAAGCCTTGTTGCCATCCGCGGAGAAAGTTGCTAACCGTCACCGCAATGGGCCGGAGCACCCCGCAACTCGAATTCCGCTGGACCTCGTGGTTCCGCGTGTTGAAGGCTCCCGCTCCGCCGAAAGTCAGGCCCGTCAGGGAGGACGGCGGTCTCACCGTGTGGTGTGCGGAAACCTCCGCGGGCCTCGCCCTGCCGGAGCTCGCCCGCAAGGTGCGCGTCACCTGGAACCCCCGCATGCAGACCACCGCCGGCCGCGCGTGGTGGCCGGACCGCTCCATCGAACTCAATCCCAAGCTCCGCGAGTGCGGGCCCGAGGAGCTCTGGCGCACGCTCAAGCACGAACTCGCCCACCTCGTCGCCTTCGAACGCTGCGGCCGCCGCCACATCGATCCCCACGGGCCGGAATGGCGTGCCGCCTGCGCGGACCTCGGCATCCCCGGCGAGCAGCCCTTCCACACGCTGCCTTTCAAGCGCCGCCGGATGAAGCGCAACCACGCCTACATCTGCCCGAACTGCTTCGCCACCATCCACCGCGTCAAACCCATCACGCGGGCCGTCGCCTGCTACGATTGCTGCCGGAAGTTCAACCGCGGCGATTACCATGACCGATTCCGGCTCATCAAGAAAACGCCGGTCCAGCCAACGGGCGGGCCCTCCCGTTGAGCATTGACCTCCAAACCGCCTCCCGGACAGGCCACCGTGCGTAGAACCGTTGCCTCATGCCTCTCGATGGCCGTCACGCTGACCATCGGCATGGCGGACGAACTTCATTCCGAGAGAGTCTGGCGCGGCAAGAACGGAAGCAGCCTGACGGGCACTTTCATCCGCTCCAACCCACGAGATGGCCGGATTGAGATCCTCACCGCGGGAGGCAAGGTCGTCTCCATCCAAATCGGCAATCTGAGCGAAGCGGACCGATCACTTGTCACCGCGCCCAATGCCTCCGTGGCCGCGGCGGACAAACCCGGCGACCTTTCCGATTTTAAATCCATTCCCGTTCCGGACCGCGACCGGCTGCCCGTCATCTCGCAGGAGGATTACGGCAACAAGGCCAGCGATTGCGTCCCGAGCTCATTCTGCAATTTCCTCCTGTGGTGGGACCAGACCGGCATTCTTGAAATCCCGAAACGTGGGGATTTCGACGCCAAGGCGGAATGGATTCACAGCCGCCTTTCCCGTTACTGCGTCACCCGCAACAACAGTGGCACGGGTGTGGAAAATGCCTTGGAGGGCTTCAAAAAATATTTTGAGGAGGATTTGGCCGGGCTCGCCACGATGAAAACCAAAGTGGACTATGACCTCCGTCCGCAGAATCTCGCCCGATATGTCACGCGGGAGAATGCCACCATGCTGGATTTGACCATTCGCGAGGCCCCCCGGCATGATTTCGGCCATTGGGTTGCCTTGGTGTCGGCCTCGCCGGACGGCGAAATCGTCTTCCACACATGGGGAGCCCGCTTCACGGGCAGGATCGAAGTGTTGGACGCCAAGCCCTTCAGGGTCGTCCACTTGGGAAACATCATCGTCCCGGACATCACCTACCAGATCCGCATCAGCAACCCCAATGACTTGCCCGAGTGGTTCCGCAACGGCAACCGGCAGCTCATTCTCGATCCCGCCAACTGGAATTCAATCGTCGTGCTCAAGCCCTACATCTACGCGCAAAAGGGTGGGCGTGCCAAAGCTCCTGCGGATCCTTTGCTCGATCCCACCCCCAAATGACGGTTTTTGCCGGATCAGCCCCCGAACCCCGGGAAATTTCCCCGGAATTCCCCCAAAATCCCGAAACGTGCGACTTTGTGCTTGCAAGCCCGCCTCCATCCCGTAACACCTCCGCCCCGAATTATGGCTAAGAAAAGTTGGATTGCCCGCAACGAGCGCAAAAAGCGCACCGTCGAAAAATACGCCGAACTCCGTCTCAAACTGAAGGCTGAGAAGGATTACGTCGGCCTTTCGATGTTGCCGCGTGATGCCAGCCCGACCCGGCTGATCAACCGTTGCGAAATCACCGGACGCCGCCGCGCCTTCCTCCGCCGCTTCCGCCTTTCCCGGATCACTTTCCGCGAACTCGCATCCGCGGGGATGATCCCCGGCGTGACCAAGTCGAGCTGGTAAGCTGGCACGGTTCTCGCTAATTGCGGCGTGGGACGGAAATCACCCGGCCCGCGCCTTTCTCATGCCCATTTACGAATACGTTTCAGAAAACCCGGAGGATCCCGAGCATTCGTGCCGCGTCTGCGCGCGCGGCTTCGAACTCAGGCGCCCCGTGGACCGTGCCCCGCTGCTGGTCTGCCCGCTCTGCAAACACCCGGTGAAGAAGGTCATCTCGCGCGTCAACACGCCCACCGTGACCAAGCCGCTTTCGATTTCGGACGCCAAGAAAGCCGGCTTCACCATCCTCGAACGCCGCGACAAGGGGGTTTACGAGAAACTCTGACGCCGTGAACGTGGATTTCGCCAACTCGCTGCTGACCGTGGCGGCAGAGCCGACCTTCCCGTCCCTCGGGCAGTCGATTCTCTACATCCTGGGTATTGTTTTCTTCCTGCTTCTCAACGCGTTTTTCGTCGCGTCGGAGTTCGCCATCGTCAAGGTGCGCCCGAGCCAGATCGAGGCCCAAGCCAAGGAATCGGGAAGGGATCCCAAGCTGGCCCTGCACGTGGTCGGCAACCTCGACGGCTACCTCTCCGCCAACCAGCTCGGCATCACCATTTCCTCGCTGGCACTCGGTTTCCTCGGCGAGCCCTTCGTCAAGGCGCTGGTCTATCCGCTGCTCGCCTACACCGGAATGCCGGAGAAGGGCATTTACTGGACCTCGCTCATCCTCGCATACGCCTCGTTCACCTACCTTCACGTGGTCATCGGAGAGCTGGTGCCAAAGTCCATCGCCATCCGCAAATCCCTGGCCGTCACCACCGCTCTGGTCGCCCCGCTCCACCTGTTCTTCAAAGGCTTCCATTGGATCATCGTCTTCTTCAACGGCACCGCGAACTGGCTCCTCAAACATCTTTTCCGCATCGAGCCGGTCAGCGAGACCGAGCACATCCACTCCGCCGAGGAACTGGCCCTGCTCGTCACCCAGAGCGGCCAGTCCCAGGAGGTCACCGAAACCGAACGCGAGATCCTCATCAACGCCCTCGGCCTCAACGAACTCTGGGTGCGCGACGTGATGACCCCGCGCAACAAGGTGGTCGTGCTCGACGCCGACGAACCCTTCGAGAAAACCCTGGAAATCGCCCTGCGCAGCAAGCATACCCGCTTCCCTCTGGTCAAAGGCCACCTCGACAACGCCATCGGCCTGATCCACATCAAGGATCTCTTCAAGCTCATCAACGACCGCGATCCGGACCTGATGCGCATCAAGCGTGAGCTCAAGATCGTGCCGGACACGATGCCGCTCGACACCCTGTTGAAATTCTTCCTCCGCGAGCACGCGCATCTCGCCATGGCCGTCGATGAATTCGGCACGCCGGTGGGCATCGTGTTTCTCGACAACATCATGGAGGAACTCGTCGGCGACATTCAGGACGAGTTCGACAACGAGCGATCCTCCTTCACCCGCGTCAACGAATCCGAATTCGTCGTCGAGGGAACCATGACGCTCAACGACCTCGGCGGGCACGTTCCGGACCTGGTGTTGGAGAGCGGCGAGGTCACTACCGTGGGTGGCTACGTCACCCAGCAGCTCGGACGTTTTCCCGAGGTGGGCGAGACCCTCGAAGTGCTCGGCTATGAGGCGCGGGTGACCAGCACCGACGGCCGCCGGGTGGGTCAGATCCACTTCCGCAAACTCGTGCCGGTGCTGGCCGAGGACGAGGAGGAGGAGACGGTGGCCTGAGCGGTGTGGAGCGCGGACTTCAGTCCGCCAGGATTCTCCACACAGGCTGTGGCGGACTGAAGTCCGCGCTCCAATTCGCTGATGTGCAAGCGTTACCTGATTCGGGGAAACAAGGTCACTTCTTCTCGACCGGATCCGGGCGGGCCGGCAGCTTGCGTGGCAGCCCGGGTGGCGGAGTCGCTTGGCTTGCGGGGGCCGTGGTCTCGCCGAACGAGAGCCGGAATGACCAGCGGTAGGGCTTGTCGGCGGGGATGCGGTATTGCGGCAGTGCCAGCGCTCCCCACGAATTCGTTCCGCCGACACCGGACTGGCGGTGATCGATGTTCAGCGTGAAGAAATCCCGGGCCGGAAGTTCGGAAGGGTGCATGGCGAGCGAGATGTCGTCCGCCGAGCACGGATAGAGGCCCATTTCCAGGAGGGATTCCCCGGTGGCGTCGATGCGGAGGCTGCCACCGCCCATCGGGCTGGTCAGCGTCGCCCAGCGGATGTCCGTGCGGTTGCCGGATTCCTGGGGGTCCGCGTAACGGTGGAACATGCTTGGAACGAGAAGTTCGTGCACCGTGGTCCATGCGCCCGTGTTGCGGTCGATGTAATTCTCGTGCGGGCCGCGGCCGTACCATTTGCAGACCGGGGTGCGGTTGGGGATCCGGCACTGATAGCCGATGCGCGGGAGGTCCGGCAGCCTGCCGCCCGGCCGGAACTCGGTTTGCATGGAGATTTCACCCCCGCCGGTGATGCGGCAGGTGAGGGTCGCCGAGCTGTCGTTCGCGGGAATTTTCAACTCGGAGACGACGACCACGTCATTTCCGTCCTGGGTGGCGTTCACCGCGTTTGCGGTGGAGCGGGCTCCGGCGTGTTGCCAGATCCTGAGGGCGTGATGGAGTTTCGCCCCCTCGTCATTGTTGGTCGCGGGGCGCCAGAAGTTCAGGTGCAGCGGGGAAACCAGCCATTCCTGCTCCTTATGGCGGATGGAGGTCAGGACGCCGCCGACCTTGTCGATCACGGCCGTGAGATCCCCGGTCTTGACCGTGACGGCCGCCGCATCCGCGGTGAAGGTGGCGGGCTTGTCCGAAGTCTTTGGTGCCGGAACCGTGCGTCTACCCCATGGCAGGGGGATTTCGTCCCATGCGATGGGCATACCGGCGGGATGCCACTCGGTCTTCTCGGTCAGGTCATAGCGGACGCGGAGGAAGTATTCGCCCTTGGGGTCCGGCGTGTGGCCCGTGGCCACGGTGGTTTCCGCGCTCTCGCCCGGCGCGATGTCGGGCAAGTTGAGTTTCCCCTCCGCGGCGGCGGTTCCGTCCTTCATGAGTTTCCATGAGGCGTTCACCGGCTTGATGCCGCGGAAGAAATTCTCGTTGAGAACCCGGATCCTCACGTTCGGCCCGGAGACGTCCACCGCCGAGGTGTGGATGTTCTGATAGGCCTTCTTCACCTCCTCGAACTGGGGCGAGGGCGTGAGGGTGGACATCACGATGCCGTTGCAGCAGAAGGAATAGTCAGTGGGGCGCTCGTTGAAATCGCCACCGTATGCGAGGAAACGCTGGGTCTTCGGCTTTTCCGCATCCTTGGTGAAGTCCAGGAGCAGCACCACTTCCGGACCATTCTGGAGCGTTTTCTCAAGCTTCATCGCCCCAGAGTAAGCCGCCGCGCGGCGCACCGATCCCCGCAGCCGACGGGCGGTCTCCTCGGTATCGATGCCGACGGCGAATTCCCAGGAACTTTTGTCCGCCGCGACATTGCAGGGCTTGGCGGCCACGACCTGGCCGTCGATGGAGATCACCAACTGCGTGCCGTCATGCATTCCCGCATAGGTGTGGAACTTCGAGGCGGCGTCGTCCGGGAGCTTCGCCTCCACGACATGGCGGGTTCCCGCGGACTGGATGGAAAACCCGATGCTTCCGCCGTCTTCGGTGATTCCGAGCGAGTAGGCCCCGCCCTTTCCGATCAGTGGCTGGCCGCCCGGTTCGGGGCCGGTTTGGTTGAACCTGGCCTCCGCGACCAAGGTGAATGCGCCGGTGAAATCGAGCTTCGCCGTCCTTTCCGCCACGGCGGAGCCGCCGAAGAGGCCTTCGTCGCCATCGAGCGATCCCAGCAGGCGGATGGGAAGCTTGTTCACGGAACGATCCTCGACATCGGTGATCTTGTGCTTCTGATGGAGGATCGATTGATCCTTCCAATCCCAGATGAAGCCTCCCTGGAGCAGGCGTTCCCTGCGGAAAAGTTTCCAGTAATCCGCGAGATTGCCCGACGAGTTGCCCATGGCGTGGTTGTACTCGCACTGGATGAGGGGCCGTTGCTTATCGGCGGGTTTTTTCTCCTCGGAGCGGCAGTATGCCTCGCAGCTTTCCAGGGTCTCGTACATCGGCGAGAAAAGGTCCGCGTGGGGCTTGTGCGCGGCCTGCTCATAGTGGACCGGGCGCGAAGGATCGCGCTGCTTGACCCACTGTGAGCACTTCACGAAGTTCTCGCCGTCGCCGGCCTCGTTGCCGAGCGACCACATGATGATGCAGGGATGGTTCTTGTCGCGCTCCACCATGTTCTTCACGCGGTCGAGGTGGGCCTCGAACCATCTGGGATCCTTTGCGAGGGATTGCTCCTTGTAGTCCATGCCGTGGGATTCGATGTTCGCCTCGTCGATGACATAGAAGCCGAGTTCGTCGCACTGTTCGAGCAAAGCCGGATCGTTCGGGTAGTGGGAGGTGCGGACGGCGTTGATGTTGGCGCGCTTCATCTGCAGCAGGTCGGCGCGGATGTCGGCGCGGGTGACGTAATGTCCGGTGCGCGGGTTGTGGTCGTGGCGGTTGACGCCCTTGATGAGGACGGGCTTGCCGTTGTGGAGGAACTGGCCGTTCTTGATCTCGTTGCGGCGGAAGCCGGTCTTGCCTCTGTAGTGGGCGATTTCCTTGCCGGAGGCATCGGCCAGCGTGATGTGATACGTGTAGAGGTTGGGCGCCTCGGCGGACCATGCCTTGACGGCGGGGATGGCGTCGATCCGGACGGTTGCTGCGGACTCCCCCTTGGCGGCGGCTTTCGCGGTGACGGAGGGGGCGGCGATGATCGATCCATCCGGAGCGGTAAGGGAGACGGTGACCTTGGTTTCCGCTGCCGAAGCGCCGCGGTTGGCAAGATTGGAGACGAATTCAAGAGTGCCGGTCTGATAGTCGTCGGCGAGGCCCGCCTTGATTTCGAAATCGCGCAGATCGACATCCGCGGCGGACCACAGGTAGACATCGCGGAAAATGCCGGAGAGCCGGAACATGTCCTGGTCTTCGAGGTAGGAGCCGTCGGAATACTGATAGACCTCGGCGGCCAGCAGGTTTTCCCCGTCCTTGAGATACGGCGTGATGTCGAACTCCGCCGGGGTGCGGGAATCCTGCGAATAGCCGACCTTTTTGCCGTTGATCCAGAGGTAGAACGCGGAATCCACCCCGCCGAAGACGATGAAGGTATGGCGGCTTTTCCAATTCTCCGGCAAGCTGAACTTGTGCCGGTAGGAGCCGACCTGGTTGCGGCGCTCCTCCGGGAAGTTCCAGAAATGTTGCGGAGGCCTGCCCATCACCTTCGGCGGGTCCTTCGCGAACGGATAGGTGATGTTGGTATAGGCGGGCACTCCATAGCCGTGGAGTTGCCAGTTGGACGGCACCGGGATCTCCTTCCATGACGAGTCGTCGAAGTCCGGCGCCTCGAAACCCGCGGGCTTGGCGGACGGGTTGCCGACGTGGTGGAACTTCCAGTTGCCGTTGAGCAGCTTGCACCATGGGGATTCCAGACGCGGCTTGGCGGCCGCATCGTCCTTGGCCGGAAACGGCATCGAGGTGGCGCGCGGAGCTTCCTTGTGAATGCGGAAAACCGCGGGGTTCTCCCAGTCCGGCTGCTGGGCGAGGAGTAGGGAGGTCGAGAGGACTGCGATCAGTGGGATTTTCATGAGAGGAAGGGGATGGGTTGTCAGGATTTCGCCGCAGCGCGGCGCAGACGGTCCATGATGGCGACGCCGAGGCCGGTCTCGCTGACAGGTTCGGCGATGATGGCGTCGAGGCCGGACTCATCGAGCAGGCGCATCACGAAGAACAGGCGGATGGCGGCTTCGGCGAGTTTGCCGCTGCCAGGGCTGAGGGCTTCGACGACTTCCCAGTCGTGGAGGGTGACGTAGGGGCTGTCATCCTCACCGCGGTAGCTGAGCAGGCCGTATTTTTTTCCGGGCTCGGGTTTGAAATCGGCAGGGCTTTCCAGCAGAACCAGCGGGGTGAGGGGCGCGTAATGGCTCGGAAGTTGGCCGGGCGCGTGCGGGAGGTCGCCGGCTCTCTCCTTGACCTTCTCGACCTTGCCGAAGTCCTGGAGCATCTCCTTGGTGACGGGTCCGGCGCGGTGCAGGCGGAAGACCGGCTTTTTCCCCTCGCGGGGCTCGATGGAAATGATGGTGCTCTCCACGCCCTCGCTGCACGCCCCGGCATCCACGATGAGGGGGATGCGGCCACCGAGCTCCTTCATCACGGCGGAGGCGGAAGTCGGGGAAATGCGGCCGAAGCGGTTGGCGCTGGGCGCGGCGATGGGGCGACCGAGTTCCTTGTTGATGGCGCGGAACACGGGATGCGCGCTCTGCCGGACCGCCACGGTGGGCAGCCCGCTGGTCACCAGATCCGGAACGTCCGGGTGCTTCGGCAGGATCAGCGTGAGCGGACCGGGCCAGAATGCGGAAGTGAGCTTCTGGACCGTTTCCGCGATCTCCTCCGGAACGACGGCCACGGTCTTCAAATCCCCGCGCGAGGCGATGTGCACGATGAGCGGATCAAACGACGGGCGCTCCTTCGCGGCGAAGACCTTGGCGACTGCAGCCGGGTTGAAGGCGTCGGCGGCGAGGCCATAGACGGTCTCGGTGGGCAGCGCGACGATCTCCCCCGCGCGCAGCAGGGCGCAGGCCTCGCGGACGGCGTCCTGCATGTCGTCATCGGCGGCTTGAACGATGTGGGTCTCGGGCACGCCGGATTTTTTGACAGACCCCGCGGCGGGATGCGACACCGATTTTCCTGTTCCTACTGACTGTCAGGCAGGCTAGGGTTGTCCCATGAACGAATCGACCACCCCGCCGGAGAACATCGTTCTCATCGGCTTCATGGGATGCGGCAAGTCCACCGTCGGGCGAGAGCTCCAGCAACGCCTCGGTTATCCCTTGGTGGACATGGACCAGGTGATCGAGCAACGGGCTGGGAAATCCATCACCCGGATCTTCGCGGAGGACGGCGAGGCCGCGTTCCGCGACATGGAGACCGAGCTTCTCCGCGAACTCGGCGATCCCTCGGCGCCGCGGCGCATCATTTCCACCGGTGGCGGCGTGGTGGGCCGCCCGGAAAACCGCGGACTCCTCAGGGGGCTTGGCTACGTCGTCTGGCTGCATGCGCCTCCCGCGGTGATCTTGGAGCGCACCTCGAAAAACCGCTCCCGACCGCTCCTTCAGACCGAAGACCCCGCCGCCCGCATCCAGTCCCTCATGGAGGAGCGGCGGCCGCTCTATCAGGAAACCGCCCACCTCAAGCTGGACACTTCCGGCCTCTGCTGTGACGAGGTCGCCACCGGCATCCTGGAATGCGCCCGCTACTTTTTCACCCACAGCCCATGAGCGGCGACGCCCCACGCATCATCAAGTCCTGGGCGGCGGAACTCGGCTTCGACGACTGCCGCATCGCCCGCGCCGCCGAAGCCACCCACGCGGAGGACTTCCGCCGGTGGCTCGCCGATGGAAACCATGCGGAAATGGCCTGGATGGAGCGGACCCCCGAGCGCCGCTGCGATCCGCGCGAGGTCCTGCCGGGCTGCCGGTCGCTCATTTGCCTGGCGATGAACTATTTCCCCGGTGATTCCCCGTTTCCGCAAAATCATCCCGGCGGATACCGCATCGCCCGCTATGCGTGGAACGAGGATTACCATGATCTCATCGATCTTCGGCTCAAGGAATTCGTTGGAAAACTTTCCTCCCTCGGCGGAAACCACAAACCCTACGTCGACACCGGCCCGGTGCTCGAGCGCGACTTCGCCACCGACGCCGGCCTTGGATGGAACGGCAAGTCCACCCTGCAGATCCACCGCCGCCTCGGGACCTGGTTCTTTCTCGCGGAAATCCTCACCACCCTCGACCTCACGCCCGACCCGCCCTTTGGCGACCACTGCGGCAAATGCACTCGCTGCATCACCGCCTGCCCCACGCAGGCCATCACCGCTCCCCACCGGCTGGACGCGCGGCGCTGCATCTCCTACCTCACCATCGAGCACAAGGGTGCGATTCCGGAAGAGTTCAGCGAAGCCATCGGCGACCGCATCTACGGCTGCGATGATTGCCTCGACGCCTGCCCATGGAACCGCTTCGCGGAAACCTCCCGCGAGGCATCGTTCCACGCCCGCGAGCGGGTCTTCACGAACCGCCTCCGCGATTTCCTCGATCTCGACGACGAGGCGTTCCGCAGTCTCTTCGCCAAGTCCCCGATCAAGCGCATCAAGCGCGCCCGTTTCCTGCGCAATGTCTGCATCGCCCTCGGCAACACCGGCTCCCAAGGGGACCTTCCCGCGCTCGAACGAGCTGCGGCCGATCCCGATCCCCTCATTTCAGAACACGCGGCCTGGGCGCTCGGGAAAATCCGCGGGCTTACTTTGCCGGGATGTCCTTGAAGTCCTCAGGCAGCTTGGTGATGAGGTAGGCGGTGACCTCGGCGATCTGTTTGGGGCTGAGAGTCTGGCCCCAGACCTGCATTTTCGCGCCGTTGTGGCCGGTGCTCTCGGGTGGCGACCCTTCGTTGATGAGCTTGAAGATCTGCATGGGCTTGCCGCCGAATTTCCATTGGCGGTCGTTGAGCGGAAGGCCGGGGAGCGGGACCTTGGCGGTGCCGACCGTCATGGTGGCGCTGAGGTCCGCGCCGTGGCAGGCGGTGCAGTTGGTGAGGAAGGTGGCCTCGCCGGCGGCGACGACTTCCGGCTTGGTGGCCCAGTCGTGGACGAGGGTGGCGTCGTCAAGAGACGCCAGGGTCTTCTCGAGTTCCGCGGCCTTGGCTTTCTGGACGGCGACGATGCCGTCCTTGACGCGTTGCTGCGGGCTCTTGAAGAGGTCGGTCTGATAGTAGGCGAACCAGAGGGCGACAAACCAGACGACCGCGCCGTAGAAGGTGAAGAGCCACCAGTTCGGCAGTTTCTGGTCGTATTCCTGGATGCCGTCGTATTCGTGCTCCCGGAGGATGATCTCCCCTTTTTCTTTGGCGAAGTGTCCGCGTTTTGGTTCCTGGTTCATGGCGGTGTGGTCAGCGATTGAGGTTTTCCGGGTTGTCTTGGAGTGGCAGTGAGGCGAGGCGCTGGCGCTCGGCCTTGCCGAGGCGCATGGCGCGGAGTGTGACGAGCACGAAGACGGTGGCGAAGATGAAGAAGGAGACGAAGGGAACGATGTGGGCCCAGTCTTCGATGATGACGCGTTTGAACATGGTGGTCCGGCGTTGGGGTGGGGCTCAGTTGGCGGCGGACCGGTTGGAATCCGGATCGAGGACGGCGGGCTTGGTCTTGCCGTTCTTGTCGATCTCACGGTAGGCTCCGAGTTTTTGGAGGTAGGAAATGAGGGCGACGACCTGGGACTTGGCGAGGTGGTTGCGAAGAGCGTCGTCCTTGAGGTCCGGCTTGGCGGGCAGATAGACTCCCGCTCCGACGAGGGACTTGGCGATTTCCTGGGACTGGGTTTCGATCGAGTCGCGGATTTCGTGTTGGTTCATGGCGGGCCACGGGACGCCGAGTTTCGCCTGGGCGGCGATGCGGGCGGGGACGGATTTCACGTCGGTTTCCTTTTCGAATAGCCAGGTGTAGGCGGGCATGTTGGAGCCGGGCGAGGTCTGGCGGGGATTGAGGAAGTGGTTGAAGTGCCAGTCGTTGCCGCGTTTGCCGACGCGCATGTATTTGGCTCCGGTGGCGAGCGGGCCTCCCTCGCGTGCGAGGTCCGGGCCGGTGCGCTTGGAACCCCACTGGTACGGGTGGTCGAAGAGCGACTCGCCGAGGTGGGAGAAGTCATCGGCCACGCCGGAGCGGCCGTAGCGCATGACTTCCGGGACGAGGGTGCGGATCATCTGCGAGTGGCAGTTGTAGCAACCCTCGGAGACGTAGATGTCGCGGCCGGCGAGTTCGAGCGGGGTGTAGAGTTCCTGGAGGCGGCCCTCGATGTTCTTCTCGCGGTTGACGATGAGGGAGGGGACGATTTGGACGGCACCGCCGATGGCGACTGCGACGAAGACGAGCACGGTGAAGGGCAGGTAGTTCTCGATGAGGCGCTCATGCCAGTTGGTCCACTTGTCCTTGGAGGCCTTGAAGGCGGTGACGGCCTTCCAGGAGAGGAGCAGGGCGACGACGAGGGCGGCCTTGTCCGCGTGGCGCGGGAGGAAGAACCAGAGGATGACGAAGGCCATTGCGAGGAAGATGTGGGCGAGGGGGTCGTTGAAGAGGGCTTCTCCCCAGGCCATTCCGTCCTTCTGTTTCTTTTCCAGCAGGGTGACTTCCACCGATTCGTCGTGAGGCTGGCCGGAGCGGGCGGTTTTCCAGACGTTCACGGCGCAGAGGATGAAGCCGACGAGGTAAAGCAGTCCGCCGAAGGAGCGCAGCCAGTAGAAGATCTGGATGCTTTCGAGGGTTTCGAGGAACTCGTATTTGAGGGTGGTGCCGCCCGGGGCGACCTGGCCGAGCATGAGGCCCTGCATGATGCCGGCGCACCACATGGCGGCGACGTAGAGGAGGATGCCGGTGAGGCCGATCCAGAAGTGCATGTTGGCGAGGGCCTTGGACCAGAGCTGGGTTTTCCAGAGGCGCGGGGCGAGCCAGTAGAACATGCCGGCGGCCATGAAGCCGTTCCAGCCGAGGGCTCCGGAGTGGACGTGGCCGATGGTCCAGTCCGTGTAGTGGGAGAGGGCGTTGACCTTGGTGATGGCGAGCAGCGGGCCCTCGAAGGTGGCCATGCCGTAGAAGGTCACGCCGGCGGCGAAGAACTTGATGACGGGATCGGTGCGGAGCTTGTCCCACGCGCCGCGGAGGGTGAGCAGGCCGTTGAGCATGCCGCCCCATGAGGGAGCCCAGAGCATCAGGGAGAAAAGCATGCCGAGGTATTGCAGCCAGTTGGGCAGGGCGGTGTTGAGCAGGTGGTGGGGGCCGGCCCAGATGTAGATGAAGACGAGCGACCAGAAATGGACGATGGAGAGCCGGTAGGAGTAAACCGGACGGTTCGCGGCCTTCGGCAGGAAGTAATACATGATGCCGAGGATGGGCGTGGTGAGGAAGAAGGCCACGGCGTTGTGGCCGTACCACCACTGGACCAGTCCGTCCTGCAGGCCGCCGAAGATCGGGTAGGAGTGGGTGAGGGAGGTGGGCAGCGAGAGGTGGTTGACGATGTAGAGCATTGCCACCGTGACGATGGTGGAGATGTAGAACCAGAGGGCGACGTAGAGGCTGGGCTCGTTGCGTTTCGCCAGTGTCCAGAGGAAGTTGACGGCGAAGACCACCCACATGAGCACGACGGCGATGTTGATGGGCCAGATGAGTTCGGCGTATTCCTTGCCGCGGGTGAAGCCGGCGGGCAGGGTGACGGCGGCGGCCACGATGATGAGCTGCCAGCCCCAGAAGTGGATCCTGGAGAGCAGGTCCGAGGCCATGCGGCACTTGCAGAGCCGCTGGGTGGAGTAATAGACGCCGGCGAACATCATGTTTCCGACGAAGGCGAAGATGACCGCGTTCGTATGGAGCGGACGCAGGCGGCCGAAGGTGAGGAAGGAGATTCCGTCCGCCTTGATCCATCCTCCGGTGACCATTTCCAGCCAGTGGCCGTTCATTTCCCAGCGTGAGAGCTGGGTGGCGATGATGACGCCAACGAGCATGCCGACGATGCCCCATAGGATCGAGGCGATCATGAAATGGCGGACCGACTTGTCGTCGTAGGTGATGGTGGTGGTCATGGGAGTTGGTGTTGGAGAGAGGCTTGTTCCGGGGTTCCGATGGCGGAGTTGGATTCGGGATCGAGGGGTAGCAGGGAGTCACGCTCCGGGCTGGTCCGCCGGGCGCGAAGGATTTCCATCGTGAAGCAGGCGATGAAAATGCCGGCGAGGCAGGAGGACACCAGGATGGTGAGGGCGAGGACGTTCATTCGAGGGCCGGGGAGGCAAGCAGGGTGTGCGCCGGAGTTCTGGGCGTATTCTGGCAGAAAGCACGCGTATTTTATCGGATGTCCTGAATTATCGGATGTCCTGAATGGGGCCGCCGCGGCGGGTTTCGCAATGCAGCCATTCGAGGAAAACATCGCCGATGACGTGGGCGACGCATTTCCGGTCCATCAGTTCGGGGTTGAGGATGACGTGGCACTTTTCCCGGATGGCCCGGGAGTCGATCGCGACGCCGGCGTGGAAGGTGTTGGCGAGGCTGAGGGATTCATCGGAAATGCCGGGCGAGCGGAGGACGACGTGGCCGCGCTGGCCGAGGGCGGATAGGGTCTTGCGGAATTCCGCCTGCGGATCCTCGTCGCCGGCGAGTTCGCTGCATTCCATGCCGAGGAGGCGGCGGTGGTTGGGGTCCCGCGAGATCTTGGAAATCAACTCCTCGGTGGCGGGAAGCCAGCGGCCATCCCCGTCGTCATCATATTCGTTGAGATAATCGGTGATTTCGCGGATCAAGCGGACATCGGCCCACGAGTCATCTCCATGGAGGATGATGGCGCAGGCCGAGGTCTGGCTGGCAGGATCGGCGAGGAGCCATTGATGGAAGACGGACATCGAGGTGGTTGCGGTCATGGAACAGAACGGATTCAGTCTGAACGTGGCGGGCTTGCCATGATCACGCTCCGCATCCCGTCTGGAAGGATGCGCGGATTTTCCGGGGGGCTTTTCCGCATATCTTCGCGCGGAAGGGTTCCGCAAGGAACTCAAGCAGCCGCGGATGCGGACGGATGCGGGTTGTTCGGATGGTTTTTCCCGGGTCTCACTCCAGTGTCACGCGCAGTCTGGCGTATCCCGAGGTCTCCGAAATACCGGGCTGGTTCTGAAGGTTCCCGAATCTCAGGATTTCGCGACCCGGCTCCGCGGGTTCCACCATTGGCACCGGCGCGAGGTTCCAAGTGGAAAGGTTCCCGCTGGTGAGGACCTCCCACTTCAGGCCTCTCAGGCCGGAGGGTCGTTTGACCGTGAATTCGAACCGGCCGGCGGATTTCGTGAGCGCGATCACATCGGCGGAGGGCGATGCGGCGTTGTCGGGAAGTCCGCCGAGAGCGAACTCCAACAGATCCGGGAATGCGTCGCCGTCGGCATTCGACTGTGGATTGCCATCGGTGCCGGGCGTGACTTCCGCCCAACCGGCGAAGGTGGTCGTCGGCAGCGGCGCGGCGGCGGGTTGGTCGTCGATGCTTTCCAGATAGGCGGTTAGATCGGCGAGATCGTTGCCGGGGATTGCGGTCTGCGCGTGAGCGGCGACCGCCTCGCCAAGCGTGGCCGCGGAGCCGTCGTGAAGGTAGGGGGCGGTGTTCCAAAGGCCGCGGAGGGTCGGGATATCGAGTCCGGTCAGAGGGCCGCCGAGACGTTTGCCGGAGGATGGCTTGAGGGTTCCGACGTCGGGGAGGTTGCCTGATGCGCCGAGCGTGAATTCCGGGCCGCCGTGGCAGCGCGCGCAGTCGTGGGCGCGGAAGACCCTCTCTCCGGCGCGCGCGGCCGGGGTGAGGCCGCCATCGGATTCGCGCCGCGGGCTGTCGCCGTGCGTGTCGAGCGATTGCAGGTAGGCAGCGAGCGCGTCGAGATCGGCGCTGCGGCCGCTGTTAGGAGTTCCGAGCGGTGGATGGGGTGAGCCTCCGGAGATGAGTCCCAGTCCGCCGGCGAAGCTCCGGATCTGGTTTTCAAAGTCCTGGACCTCGTCGAAGTTTCCGCTCCAGTGCAGGGGGCCCTGGCCGCTGCCGTGGCCGCGCAGGGAGATGGTGTTCCGCAGGCCCTCGCCGAAGCCGGTGAAATCCCAGACGCGCCCGTCGTGGCCGCCGTCATTGTGGCATGCCGCGCAGGAGAGGTATTCCTGGCTCGCGAGCCGCTCGTCCTTCGCGTCGTAGAAGAGCTGTTTTCCTAACAACACCTGCGGCGGCAGCTTCTCGGTGTTGACCGCCGGCACGACGGACGCGGCGGGCGGAGGGCTGGTGATCCCGTCGATCAACGCGCCGACGTCATGGATGCTGACGCTGCGGTCCATGAAGTTGTGGACGAAAAGCGTGCGTCCATCCGGGGCGAGCGCGAGGCCCTGCGGCGCGCGACCGGCATCGAAGCGGAGGATTTCCCGGTGGTTCCAGACATCGATGACGGCGATCATGCGGCTGGCTTCAAGCGCGACGAAGGCGTGGATGCCCCAGGGGTCGAACGCGACCGCCGATGGCACGCCGGCGTTGTCGAAATCGACCCGCGCCGGAAGGTCCTCGGCTTGCAGCGTGAGATCGATTCGCGAGGCGATGGCGCGGACGCTCATGTCGTGGGTGAGATCCTGGTTGTCGCGGAGTTTGCCGCGTTTGATGTTATCCTGCTTGGAGGGAACCCACGCACTGAGTCCGTCCGGGGAGACGGCCGGAGGGCCGAGGTAGTTCGGAATGCCGCGGGCGGAAACGGAGGTGTCCATCTGTTCGCTGTGGTGGAGCAGGATCGTCCGCTCGATGCCGCCGGTCGCGGGATCGACCACA
>Ga0114938_1001293_pt1 | contig 17345 bp, 20 predicted proteins | sample AshMeaBigSpring_FD_88675 | JGI IMG/M metagenome (GOLD analysis project Ga0114938, IMG submission 88675) | Groundwater microbial communities from Big Spring, Nevada to study Microbial Dark Matter (Phase II) - Ash Meadows Big Spring | ecosystem: Environmental > Aquatic > Deep subsurface >...
CATCAAGCGCCACCGGCCGCGCTTCAACGTCATCCTGCGTGACGACAAGAGCTTCCCGTACGTGCACCTGTCCGCGCACGAGTTCCCCCGGCTCTCCTTCTACCGCGGCAGCCGCCGCGTGCCCGGGCGCCTGTTCGGCCCATACCCGAGCGCGAGCGCGGTGCACGAGGCGCAGAACCAGCTGCACAAGCTGTTCCGGCTGCGCAGCTGCAAGGACAGCTATTTCGCCAACCGCTCGCGGCCCTGCCTCGAGTACCAGATCGGGCGCTGTTCGGCGCCCTGCGTCGGCCTGGTGTCGAAGGAGGCCTACGCGCGGGACGTGCAATCGGCGGTCATGGTGCTGGAAGGCCGCGCCGCGGACGTCACCGGCCGGCTCGGCCGCGAGATGGATGCGGCGGCCACGCGGCTGGACTTCGAGCGCGCCGCCATCCTGCGCGACCAGCTCGCCGCGCTCACCGACATCCAGGCCCGGCAGGTCGTGAGCCGCGCACGCGCGGGCGACGCCGACGTGATCGCCGTGGCGGAGGAGGGTGGTGAGTTCTGCATCGCGCTCATGTTCATCCGCGGCGGGCAGCTGCTGGGCAGTTCCACGTTCCACCCGCGCGCCCCGATCGCGGACGCTCCCGAGGTGCTCTCCGCCTTCGTAGCCCAGCATTACCTCGAGCGCGAGGCACCGCCACGTATCCTGCTCTCGCATGCGATCGAGGATGCCGATACGCTGGCGGCGTCGCTGGCGCAGCGCGCCGGCCGGCAGGTGCGGATCGGCCGCGCAAGCCGCGGCCTGCCGCAGCGCTGGGTGCAGCTTGCGCTCCAGAATGCGGAGAATGCCCTCAGAATGCGTCGCGCGAGCCAGGCGAGCCTGGACACGCAGTTTGCCGAGCTGGGGGCGTTCCTGCGTCTGCCGCGGCCGCCTGTGCGCGTCGAGTGCTTCGACGTCAGCCACACGCAAGGCGAGGCGACGGTCGCCTCCTGCGTCGTGTTCGGTGCCGAGGGACCGCAGAAGGCTGACTACCGGCGCTACAACATCGCGGATGTCGGGCGCGGCGACGACTACGGCGCGCTGCGGCAGGCGATCGCGCGCCGCTTCCGCCGCCGCAAGGAGGAACAGGCGCCATTGCCGGATCTCCTGCTGATCGACGGCGGCGCGGGCCAGCTCGCCGAGGCGCGCCGCGCACTCGACGAACTCGCGATCGTCATTCCTGCGGTCGCCGCGGTCGCCAAAGGCGCAGATCGACGCGCCGGCCAGGAGCGCATTTTCTTGGCGGAAGGGGAGGCGCCCTCTATACTGCCGCCCGACTCGAAGGCGCTGCACCTGATCCAGCGCGTACGCGACGAGGCGCACCGCTTCGCCATCAGCGGGCATCGCCGCAGCCGCGCGCGCTCGCGGCAGACGTCGATGCTGGAGGCGGTGGCGGGGCTTGGACCCGCGCGGCGGCGGGCATTGCTCAAGCAGTTCGGCGGGCTGCAGGGCGTGCTCAAGGCGGGCATCGAGGACCTGGCGCGCGCGCCCGGGATCGGACCGGCGCTCGCGCAGTCGATCTTCGAGCACCTGCACCCGGGAGCCGGATGACCAGTCCCTACACGATCCCGAACCTGCTCACGGGCCTGCGGATCACGCTGATCCCGGTGATCGTCGGCCTGTTCTACCTGCCGTACCACTGGTCGAACATGGCCTGCGGGATCCTGTTCGCGCTGGTCGGCATCACGGACGCCTTCGACGGCTACCTGGCGCGAAAGCTCGGCCAGGTCTCGCCGCTCGGCGCCTTCCTCGACCCCGTCGCCGACAAGCTGATCGTGGCGACCGCGCTCGTGCTGATCGTCAGCAAGGACCCGCGCTGGTTCGTGACGCTCACCGCGGCCGTCATCATCGGACGCGAAATCGGTATCTCGGCGCTGCGCGAGTGGATGGCCCAGATCGGCGCCCACGCGAAGCTCCAGGTCACGGGTGTGGCCAAGTTCAAGACGATCGTGCAGATCGTCGGGCTCTCGATGATGTTGTTCCAGGAAGATCTGCTGGGCTTTCCGATCTACTGGATCGGCCTCGCACTGACGGTCCTGGCGGCGGTGCTGACGCTCTGGTCCATGGTCACCTACCTTGCGAGCGCATGGCCGGAATTGCGGGGATTCCGTCAAACTTGACACCCCCGACCCCGGTCATAGAATGACGGCCCCGTGCGGGAATAGCTCAGTTGGTAGAGCGCAACCTTGCCAAGGTTGAGGTCGCGAGTTCGAGCCTCGTTTCCCGCTCCAGATTACGCTGAAACCCCGGGACGCCGTTCCGGGGTTTCGTGTTGAATGCCCCGAAGGCTAGGTGGCAGAGTGGTCATGCAGCGGCCTGCAAAGCCGTGTACGCCGGTTCGATTCCGACCCTAGCCTCCACTGGAGGGCGTCGACCCGCCAGGGAGGGGATCATGATCGCAGGCGCAGGCGCCGCCGTGCCGGCCGTCACGGGCCGCTTCTTTTTCTGGTCATGGCGACGGTCGTGCACCTGCACGGGCTGCTCTTCTCGGCCTGGAGCCTCTTCTTCGTCGCGCAGGCCGTGCTGATCGCGAATGGCCGCGCGGCGCAGCACCGCGCCATGAGACTGCTCGGCGACGCGCTCACGAGCGCGATGCTGTCCGTGGGTCTCGCCACCGCGATCCACTCGGCCGGTGCGCTAATCGCCGCGGGCTTTGGCGACCGGGCACGCGGCTTCATGATCGTGCCGGTCACGACGATCCTGTTCTTTGCCGTCGCGGTCACCGTTGCGATCGCGAACCGCCGCCGGCCGGAGGTGCACAAGCGCTGGATGCTGGTCGCGAGCATCGCGATCCTCATGGCGGCGGCGGCGCGGATCGTGCGCTTCCTCAGGTTCGGAACGGAAATTCCGCCGGGTCCTCCGCCGATAGAGACGAGTGTCGTACCGGCGCTCGGGACGGACCTGCTGATCGTCGCGGCGATCCTGTACGACTGGCGCAGCCGCGGCCGGCCCCATCCGGCCTACTGGATCGCCGGCGGCGCCTGGCTCGCCATCCAGCTGCTGCGGATCCCGTTCTCAAAGACTCCCGCGTGGCAGGCGATCGCGGACTGGCTCCTGGCATTCGCGGGCTAGCGGTCAGGTTTCCTTGGGCGGCGGGAAGTCGTGGCCGCGCAACGGCAGCACGACCTCGGCTCCATTTTCGCCGTTCGCCGGTGCCGAATAGACGGCCGGCATGAACAGGTTGGCGCCGCAATGCGGGCAGGTGCTCCAGCCCTGGCGATAGTCAGCGATCGGCGTCATCCAACGCTTGAGGCACGAGCCGCAGGTGATGACGGTGGCGACCGAGACGACCGCGAGCGCGTCGTCATCGCCGCTCTCCACGGTCATGCCTTCCATCATGACGACGTGCCGGCCCGTGTCCGGGTCGTCGAATTCGACGACCCCGTTGCGGTGGATCCGCCTTTCTACGCCGCGTCCTGCCATGCGCATCTCCCCGTGAAGCGCCACCGGACATCGTTATCCGTGGCCCTGTCGCCGGGCCTTGTCGGCCACCATACTCCGCCAGAGCCTGAGAGGCCAATCGGAGGCTTGCGGGGGTCCTGTACCAGCGTCTAGCCTCACGCTGGCCGCTGCGGACCTGCCCCGGTGGCGGAACGGGTAGACGCTACGGACTTAAAATCCGTTGGCCGCGAGGCCGTGGAGGTTCGAATCCTCCCCGGGGCACCAGCAGCGCTCAGTCGATCGACTGGAGCTCCATCGTGGAGGTCCATTTCGGCAGGCGCGAGACCTGCCGGACGACGACCCCATGCCTGATTGAGCGCCAGTAGTCGTCCACCGAGGGGCCGCCCTGGACGTCGAGCGTGCGCCGGTAGTGCACGCACTCGAAGGTGCCGGCCGGCACCGTGATCGTCTCGCGCAGCGACACGACTTCCATCTTCCCGCCGGGCATCGGCGCCGTATGCCGGCGGCCACCGGCATCATTGGTGACGCTGACCGGCGGTATCCGCCACGAGCGCCCGGCGCAGACCCGGAACAACGGCTCGCCCATCGCGCGCGGGCTGAACGTGGTCCGGTGGCTGCCCTTGGGTCCCGAGGACGTCGTGGACTCGATCATCGTCACGTCATCCACCACGCGATGACTGTTGACGACGTCCTCGTTGCCGGCGCTCCCGCGCACGCTGAAGCGAGCCGTCCGGTCCGTGTACTCGTGCCACTGCAGCGAGTAGCGCAGGGCGGCGTTCGCGTCGCTGCGCCTGTAATGGAACCTGTCGTCCGCGCCCGGCTTGCCGAGCGTGACGCAGGCGCCGCCCGCGGCCTGCTGCTCCGCAATCGCCGGCCCGGCGAGAAGCGCCAGCACCGCCGCGAGCGCAGCCCTCATTTCGGATAGATGCCCATCTGAATCAGGCGCCAGTTGCCGCCTTCCTTGATGTACTCGATCTCGCCGTAGACCTGCGCGCGGTCGCCGGCCTTGTGCTCCGTTTGGAAATAGGTGTCGGCGGTGAACTCGAGTTCGGCCTCGTAGCTCACGATCGCGCCCTGCATCTCGGCCGGGCCCTCGTAGCGCACGCCGGTCTCGTTGTAGGAGACGATGCGCGCCGCATCGGGCGTGATCATGTTGGCATTCGCGAGCAGGCGCTCCTGCGCTTGCGCCGGATCGGGTCCGCTGCCGGACGATTGCGCCGGGGCCGGCGTGCCGCCGGCGACGGGCGGGGTCGGCGAAATCCCCGGATCCCGGCCCCCGCAGCCCGCAGCCAGCCAGCCGCACGTGAGTATTGCGGAAAGGCACGCCATCGGGACCGTATCGAATCGCATGACTCGTCTCCCTTCGACAAGAAAAATAGGAATCGCTGCCCGCTCAGCCGCCGAGGCTGCCAATGAAGCCAATCAGCACGAGAGCGAGGAGGGCAAGTCCGAACGCCAGCAGCATGATACCCAGGATCTTCGAGCCAAGCGTCATGCGCGCCGACGGGACATCCACCAGGTATTTCTCGAGCTCGCCGCCCGCGACCAGTTCGTCGAACTCCAGCGCGTGCTCATGCCGGAATTTTTCGAGGGGCATGGAGCCCGTGAACATCACGATATCCGGCGGCGGCAGCTTGTCCGGCCGGAAATGGTTGTTGAAGAAGTGCACCGTGAACAGGAACAGGATGGCGAGGAACGCCTCTTCGCCATGCGCGAGCGAGGCGATGTTGAACACCCACCCCGGGAAGATCGAGGCGGTCCACTCCTTGAACCACAGCATGAGGCCGCTGCCGCCGACGATCGTCAGGCCCCAGAACGGCGCCCAGTAGTCGAAGCGTTCCCAGTAGGTCCAGCGGCCGAACACCGGCCGTGGCCCCTTGCCGAAGAACCACCGGAACATCGCGGTGATGTCCTTCAGGTCCTGCAGGCTCGGCACCAGCGAAGTGTGACCGAACCAGTTGAACGTGCGCCTGCGCGGGGCGAACCGGATCATGAAATAGGCCACATGTCCGACGAACAGGGCGAGAATCACGACCGCCGCCACGCGGTGAATGATGGCCGCGACCTGCGGCCCACCGAGCGCCTGCATCACCGCGGCCGCCCATCCGGTTCCGGCGTAGAACGCGGCCATGCCGGTCAGCGACAGGATCATGAGGGCCAGCGCAAAGAACAGGTGCACGAGACGCCAGCCAAGCCCGAACCTGCGGATCTCCCTGCCCTGGAACCTGCGCAGTTCTGCCGTCTGCACGTGCGGCCGGGACTTCTGCATTCGGCGGTCTCGGTACTCGCGGTAAAACCAGAGCGCGGAATGCGTCCAGAAGAAGAGGAACACGCCGATGATCAGCGCGCCCATGAACTTCGAGGCAATCCACATCTGCGGGTAGCGCTCGAAGTCGTCCGTCGTCGCATGCGGCTCAAAAGTCACGAACCCGGCGGTCGCGTTCTCGTGGCAGCTGCGGCACGTCCCGAGACGATTGTCAGGATGCACTCTGGATGCCGGGTGGTCCACGCGCTGGATGCCGTGGCTGCCGTGGCAGTCGAAGCACTTGGCGGTGTAGGCGTAGCCGAGCGCCGTGACCTTTCCGTGGTACGTCTGCCGATAGGACCTGAGTCGGTCCGCATGGCAATTGCCGCAGTTGCCCGTGATCGAGAGCCGGGTCGAGTCGAGCGCGGCGCTCTCGACGTCGTGCGTCGTGTGGCAGTCGGAACAGACGGCGGCGCCCGGATGACCCTGCTTCAGCACCAGCTCGCCATGCACGGAGCCTGCGTACTCGGCCAGCGCGCCGGCATGGCACCTGCCGCAGGTGTTCGGGATCCCGCGACGCCACTCGGCCCGTTCGGTGCTGCCTTGTGGATAGGCGTAGTGCGCGTCGTGGCAGTCGTTGCAGGTCGCGTTGGTTTGCGACTGATCCGCCGTGCTCGGGCGCGCATGGATCGAATGCATGTAGCGCTCGACCTGCGTGACGACGCCACCAAGCTTCTCGACGTCGCGTGCCCTGTTCTCGCGCTGCGCCTCCGCGAACAGGTCCTGGTGGCACTTGACGCAGCCGACCTGGAACCGTCCCTCCTTGCCGTGCGGGATCTCGGTGATGTCCTGATGGCAACCGGTGCAGGACTGTTGTCCGTGCGCGCTGGCCGCGAACTTCTCCGGTGCCACGAACAGCGGCCGCACCTCCCCGTCGGCGCCCGGCATGGCGAAGTCCTCCAAGCCGTGGCATGCGAGGCACATGGAATTGTCCGGTCCGGCGTCTCCCTGTGCCATCGCCTGGGTCGCGCACATGACGCCCAGAACAGTTGCCGCGGCGATTCGCGCAGTCAATCGTCCAGGCCGTGTTGCGGCGGGCATCATCACGTGGATGGAGTGCGGCTAGTTGTTCTTGGCGCCTTCCTGCACCCAGACTCTCAGAACCTCGACCTCGTCGCCGGTCAGCGTGCCGCGTCCATGCGGCATCCGGATTGAAGGATGTGCGCGTCCCTCGACCAGTACATTGAGCGTGCTGGCCAGGGGATCGCCCGGGATCACGAATGGGCCGTACCTGCCGCCTTTCATGAGCGATTCGTACGTGCTCATGTCGAACCCGCTCGCCGCATGCCCCGCGCCCCCGGGAACGTGGCAGTCCTGGCAATACTGCCTGAGGATCGGCTGGACGTCGGCAGAGAAGCTGACGTCACGAGGCGAGCAGGCGGCGAGCAGCATGCACGGCCCGAGCACCAAGAAGACACAACAGCGTCGCTTCATTCCCGAACCTCCCCGTCCGGCGAAGCCGGGCAGCTACTTCATCAGGTCGAGGATGTACTCGACGGATGCCCTGACTTCCGCCTCCGTCTTCGCGCCTCCCATCGGACGCATCACGCCTTTGCCCTTGATAACCGAGGCGGTCACCTGGTCCACGCCCATCTTGATGAAAGGAGCCCAGGCTGCCTTGTCGCTGGTCTTGGGCGCCATCATCGCGTGGCAACCTGCGCAGGCTCTGTCCCAGACCTTCTTGCCGTCGATGGCCGTCGCATCGTCGCTCGCGAACGTGGGAGCGGCCGGCAGCAGTGCGATAATTGCCCCAAGGAAGTACCGTGAATACCGAGTCATGCCATTCTCCTCTTCGAACCCGTCCGGTCGATGCTGCGAGCCGTTGTAGCGGCAGTTCCTGGGGAGAACCGCTGTCATTGTATCCCGGGAATTGGCGTAACGGCGTGACCGCGACATCCGGGTATATACTTATTGGCGTTCATGAGCCGGCACCGCATCGTGCAACAGGAGTTTCGCCGGCCATTGAGCCACGTCAAGTCAACCAGTGCGGCACCTGACGCTGTTGTCGTCGAACAGGACGCAGCCATCGCCCTCCCGGACTATCTCGTCGAAACCTATTCGTGGGCCTACCTGCGTCCGCGCAGCCTGCACCTGCTCGACCGCCACGTGGTCATCAACAGCATCCTGTGGGGCAATTACCGGCGCCTCGTCAGGGCCGCCTGCAGCGAATTCGCCCCGGGCGAGCGGATCCTGCAGGCCGCCAGCGTGTACGGGAATCTCTCCAGCCGGCTGGCGGAGAAGGTCGGCGACCGGGGATTCCTCGACATCATCGACATCGCCCCGCTGCAGGTAGCGCACTGCCGGCGCAAGCTGGCGGGGCGAAGCAACGCACGCGTGCGCGTCGCCGATGCCACGGTCGTCGGCGAGCGCGACTACGACGGCGTCTGCTGCTTCTTCCTGCTGCACGAGGTGCCGGACCTGCAGAAGCGCCGCATCGTCAATTCGCTGCTGGCCTCGGTCCGGGCCGGCGGCAAGGTCGTGTTCGTGGACTACCACCGCCCCGTTCGCTGGCATCCGCTGCGGCCCGTGATGGCGCTCATCTTCCGCACGCTTGAGCCTTATGCAGCGGGCCTGATCTCCGGCTCGATCATGGGCCTCGCCGAATCCCCGCAGGATTTCGCGTGGCGCAAGGAAACCCGGTTCGGCGACCTCTACCAGCTGGTCGTCGCCACGAAACGGCTCCAAGACGGCGTCCAGAAAGCGATTGCAAGCTCTTAAGTTTTCAGGGCTTTCCGTACAAGGCCTGCACGTATGGCGCGGCGAGCGCCATGTGCTTCGCGGCGTGTCATTCGCGGCCGCCGCGGGCGAGCTGCTGCATGTCGCGGGGCCGAATGGCGCCGGCAAGACTACGCTCCTGCGCGTCTGCGCCGGCCTGCTGACGCCGGAGCAGGGCGCCGTGACGTGGCGCGGCAAGCCGATTGCTGCCGATCGCGATGCGTACGCGGCCGCCTTCAGCTACCTCGGCCACAGCGACGGACTCAAGCCCGATTTCACGTCGCGCGAGAATCTCGCATTCGAGGTCGGTTTGCGCCGTGTGGTCGCCGCGGCCGAGGCCGATGCCACGCTGGCCCAGGTCGGTCTGGCCGGGGCGGAGGACCAGCTGGCACGCTCGCTGTCCGCCGGGCAGCGGCGGCGCCTGGCCCTCGCGCGCGTGATGCTGGCCGGCACTGCGCTCTGGATCCTCGACGAGCCATTCACGAATCTCGACGCCGCGGGAGTCGCGATGGTCGCCGGCATCGTCGCGGAACACGCCGAGGCAGGCGGCGCCGTGATGTTCGCCGCACACCAGGCGCCTGCGATCCCGCGCCGCCCGGTGCGCCGCGTGGAGCTCGCCTGATGACCCGCACGCCGGCCTCGGCGATGCTGCTCATGTACCGGCGCGACCTCGTGCTCGCGTTCCGGCACTGGGACCAGATCGCTCAGCCGGTCGTCTTCTTCGCGATGGTGACGACGCTGTTTCCACTCGCGATCAGCCCCGAGCTCGGCCAGCTGCGCGAGCTCGCGGGAGGAATCCTGTGGGTCGCCGCGCTGCTCGCGGCGCTGCTCGGCCTCGAGTTCCTGTTCCGCGCGGATCACGCCGACGGCACGCTCGAGCAGATGATGATCTCCGGCCAGCCACTCGCGCTCCTCGCGATCGCCAAGGGCGCCGCACACTGGACCGCCTGCGGCCTGCCGCTCGTGCTGGTGTCGCCCCTGCTCGCCGTCAGTCTCGGCGTGCCGGGAGCGGCCTTATGTACGGTGGTGGTGTCACTCGCCCTCGGCACGGGCATACTGAGCGCGCTCGGGGCGATAGGCGCGGCGCTGACGCTCGGACTGCGCCGCGGCAGCGTGCTGCTGTCGTTGCTGGTATTGCCGCTCGCGATGCCTGCCCTTATCTTCGGCGCGCGGGCGATCGACATGGCGATCCGCGGCGAGGAAGCTGGCGGGCCGCTCCTGCTGCTGGCGGCGATGCTGGTGCTGGCGATGACGCTAGCGCCGCTCGCGATCGCCGCGGCGCTCCGGATCAGCGCGGAATGAAGTCATGAACTGGACCTGGCTGCACAAGTTCGCCTCGCCACCGCACGCGTACCGACTCGCGGGCCGCCTGGCACCGTGGGTCGGCTGGCCGGCATTCGCGCTGATCGTGGTCGGACTTTACGGCGGCTTCGTGCTGGCGCCGCCGGACTACCAGCAGGGGGAGGGGTTCCGCATCCTCTACGTGCACGCGCCTTCCGCGTGGATGTCGATGTTCGTCTACGCGACCATGGCGGTGGCGGCGGCGATCGGCCTGGTCTGGCGCATCAAGCTGGCGCACGCGGTCGCCGCGGCCTCGGCGCCGATCGGGGCCTGGTTCACCTTCGCCGCGCTCGCAACCGGCTCGCTCTGGGGCAAGCCCATGTGGGGCACCTGGTGGGTATGGGACGCCCGTCTCACGTCCGAGCTCATACTGCTGTTCCTGTACCTGGGCTACATGGCGCTGCGCGCCTCGATCGACGACCGCGACCGTGCGGACCGCGCGAGCGCCGTGCTCGCGGTGGTCGGCGTCGTAAACCTTCCGGTCATCCACTACTCCGTATTCTGGTGGAATACGCTGCACCAGGGTGCGACCATCAGCAAGATCGGCAAGCCCTCGATCACCGGGGACATGCTGTGGCCGCTCCTGACGATGTTCCTGGCGTTCACCCTTTATTATGGGGCGGTGATGCTGGTGCGCCTGCGCGCCGAGATCCTCCGGCGCGAGCGCGACGCAACCTGGCTGCGGGAGGAGCTGCGACTGTGAACCTGGGCGAGTTTCTGGAGATGGGCGGCTACGCGGTCTACGTCTGGCCGAGCCTCGGCCTCGTCGTGTTCGCGCTGGTCTGGAACGTGTTCGCGGCACGGCGCCTGCACGCGACTGCGCGTGCCGAGGCGCTGCGGCGGCTCGCCGCCGGAGGCCGTCCGTGACGCCACGGCGCAAGCGGCTGCTGGCCGTGATCGCGATCGTCGCCGGCGTCGGCAGCGCGGTCGCGCTCGCCATGTTCGCCTTCGAGGACAACCTGCTCTACTTCTACAACCCGACGCAGGTCATGGCGGGCGAGGCGCCCGCCGGCCGGACGTTCCGCATCGGCGGCGTGGTCACGCGGGGGAGCGTGCAGCGCGCGGACGGTTCGCTCAAGGTGCGCTTCGTCGTCACCGACTACCAGAAGTCCATCCCGGTCAGCTACGAAGGCCTGCTGCCCGACCTGTTCCGGGAGGGGCAGGGCGTCATCGCGCACGGTCGCCTGACGGAGTCGGGCGAGTTCGTCGCCGACGAGGTGCTTGCCAAGCACGACGAGAACTACATGCCGCCCGAGGTCGCCGATTCGCTGCACCCGCCGCCACCGGAGCCCGCCGGATGATTCCCGAGATCGGCCACTTCGCGCTGATCCTCGCGCTGCTGCTCGCCATCTCGCAGGCGTTCTTCGGCCTGGCGGGCGCCGCGCGCCGCCATGCCGGCTGGATGGCGGCCGGGCGCTCCGCCGTCGTCGGCCAGTTCGTGTTCACCGCGCTCGCGTTCGGGGCGCTGACGTACGCATTCGTGCAGAAGGACTTCTCGGTGCTCTACGTCGCGACCAACTCCAACTCGGAGCTGCCGCTCTTCTACCGGGTTGCGGCCACCTGGGGCGGCCATGAGGGTTCGCTGCTGCTGTGGGCGCTCAGCCTCGCCGGCTGGTCGGTCGCGGTCACCGCACTGTCGGCGAGCCTCGACGCGCCATTCCGGGCACGGGTGATCGGCATTCTCGGGCTCATCAGCATCGGCTTCCTGCTGTTCATGCTGACCACGTCGAACCCCTTCGATCGGCTGGTGCCGGCCGCGGCCGACGGCAACGACCTCAATCCGCTGTTGCAGGATTTCGCGCTTGCGGTGCACCCGCCGATCCTCTACCTGGGCTACGTCGGCTTCGCCGTCGCCTTTGCGTTCGCCTGCGCGACGCTGCTCGAGGGCCGGCTCGACGCCGCCTGGGCGAAGTGGACGCGCCCCTGGACGCTCGCCGCCTGGATGTTCCTCACCGTCGGCATCGCGCTCGGCAGCTGGTGGGCCTACTACGAGCTCGGCTGGGGCGGCTGGTGGTTCTGGGATCCGGTCGAGAACGCCTCGTTCATGCCCTGGCTCGCGGGCACCGCCCTGATCCACTCGCTCGCCGTCACCGAGAAGCGGGGCCTGTTCAAGAGCTGGACGCTGCTGCTCGCAGTGACGGCGTTCTCCCTGTCGCTGCTCGGCACGTTCCTGGTCCGTTCGGGCGTGCTGATCTCGGTGCATGCCTTTGCGACCGATCCGGCGCGCGGCATCTTCATCCTCGGCTTCCTCACCGCCGTCATCGGCGGGGCGCTCGTGCTCTATGCCTGGCGTGCACCGGGACTCAAGTCCGCGGCCGGCTTCGAGATCACCTCGCGCGAGAGTTTCCTGCTGTTCAACAACGCGCTGCTGGTCGCGGCACTCGGCCTGATCCTGCTCGGCACGCTGTACCCGCTGTTCATGGATGCGCTCGAGCTCGGCAAGATCTCCGTCGGGCCGCCGTACTTCGAGCTGGTATTCCTGGTGCCGATGCTCCCGCTGCTCGCGCTGCTCGGCGTCGGCATGCACGCGGCCTGGAAGCGCGGGCTGCTGCAATCGAAGCGCCGGCGCCTGATGGCGGTCGCCGGGGCATCGCTCGCGCTCGCGGTCGTGGTCGGCGCCGCGGCCTATGGGGCGCTGCGGCCGCTGACGACCATCGGTCTGGCGCTCGCCCTCTGGGTCATGGGCGCCTCGCTCCTGGAGCTCGTCCAGCGCCTGCGCGGCCGGCAGGGCCTGCCGGGCGCCGTGCTTGGCATGGTCATCGCGCACTTCGGCCTCGGGCTGGCGACGCTCGGCGTCACGGGCGTGCAGTCGTTCAAGATCGAGAAGGACGTCGCACTCGGCGTCGGCGACGCGGCGACGATCGCCGGCTACGAGTTCCGCCTCGCGGCGATGCGCGACGTGCGCGGCCCGAACTACATCGGCGTCGAGGCGGACGTGCTCGTCTCGCGTGATGGCCGCGCCGTCACGACGCTCAAGCCGCAGAAGCGGCTGTACAACTCCGGCGGCAACCCGATGACCGAGGCCGGCATCGAGGTGGGAGCGGCGCGCGACCTGTTCGCCGCGCTCGGGGACGATCTCGGGCAGGGCCGCTGGAGCCTGCGCCTGCAGTACAAGCCGCTCATCCGCTACATCTGGCTGGGCGCGCTGCTGATTGCGCTCGGCGGAGGCATCGCGGCCCTCGACCGGCGCTACCGGCGCCGCGCGGAGGCGAGCGAGCCGGCGATGGTGGCCACGGCGGACGCCTCCGGATGAAGCTGCCGCTCCGCTTCCTGCTGCCGGCGGTTGCCTTCGCGGCGCTGGTCGGCTTCTTCATCGTCGGGCTGCAGAAGGACCCGGGCGAGATCCGCTCGCCGCTGATCGGCAAGCCCGCGCCAGCCTTCTCGCTCGAGTCGCTCGGCGACCCCGCCTGGCGCGTCGGCTCGGCGGACTTCGCGGGAAGGCCGTGGCTGCTAAACGTCTGGGCCACGTGGTGCGGAGGCTGCCGCGAGGAACACCAGACGCTGCTCGCGATCGCGCGCGAGAACCGGCTGCCGATGATGGGCCTCAACTGGCGGGACGACCGCAACCTCGCGCTGCGCTGGCTCGAGCAGCTCGGCAATCCCTACGTCGCCGTCGCCTACGATCCCGAGGGCCGTACCGCCATTGACTGGGGAGTGTACGGCGCGCCGGAAACGTTCCTGATCGGCGCGGACGGCCGGGTACTGCAGAAGCAGATCGGCCCGATCACGCCGGAGATCTGGCAGCGCGATTTCGTGCCGCACCTGCAGGCCGCGGGCGGGGAGGGCTGATGCGCATCGTCACGCTGGCCGCCGCCGGCCTGCTCGCGTTCCAGGCGCTGGCCGTCGACACCGGGCAGGCATTCACCGATCCCGCGCAGCAGGCGCGCTACGAGCACCTGATCCGCGAACTGCGCTGCCTCGTGTGCCAGAACCAGAGCATCGCCGATTCGAACGCCTCGCTTGCGAGCGACCTGCGACGCGAAGTGCGCGAGATGATGCTGGCGGGCAGGAGCGACGCGGAGATCCGTGCCTTCATGACCGAGCGCTACGGCGACTTCGTGCTCTACAAGCCGCCCGTCGCGCCGCGCACCTGGCTCCTGTGGCTCGCGCCCGCGCTGCTGCTGCTCGGCGGCATCGGCGTGGCCGGCATGGTGGTCCTGCGGCGCGCCCGCGCTGCGAAATCGGATCCGGCGGCGCTCGACGAGGAACCGGGCCCCTCGTGACCCTCTTCATTGTCATCTCCGCGTTGCTCGCGGTCGCGGCCGTGGCGCTGCTCGCCTGGCCGTTGCTGAAGCCGCCCTCCACGGAGACCGATGCGCCGCCGCGGCGTGACAGCGTGACGGCGACGGTCGTCGCCGCGGGCCTGCCGCTGGCAGCGTTCCTCGCGTACTTCCTCGCGACCAACTGGTCATGGCAATCAGGCCCGCACGCGGCCTCGCCGGCGGCGCCGGAGCTGCAGCAGATGGTGGCGCAGTTGCAGACCCGGCTGCAGGGCCAGCCCGACGACATCGAGGGCTGGAAGCTGCTGGGACGCTCGGCAACCGTGGTCGGCGACTATGCCCTGGCCCGCGATGCCTTCAGTGAGGCTTACACGCGCACGCAGGGGCAGGATGCCGACGCCGTGGCCGGTTTCGCGGAGTCGCTGGTGCTCAACGACGAGCGCGAGATCGACGGCCAGGCGGCCGCACTCTTCGAACGCGCGCTCGAACTCGATCCGGACAACGCGCGCGCGCTCTGGTATGGCGGCATCGTCGCGTTCCGGCGCGGCGACCTGCCGGTCGCGCAGCAGCGCTGGGTGGAACTGCAGAATCACGACCTGCCTCCGGACTTGCGACAGGTGGTCGCCGAGCGCCTCGCGGAAATCGAACGCACGCAGGGCGGAGCGCCGGCCCCGGCCATCGCCGCCGCGGCGCCACCTGCGGGCGCGGTCGCCGGCGCGGGGGGCAACCTGTCGATCAGCATCGCCCCGTCGCTGGCGCCGCAAGTGCCGCCGGGAGCGACGCTCTTCGTGATCGCACGCCGCGGCGAGGGCGGCCCGCCGATCGCGGTCGTGCGGCGTACCGCGGGGCCGTTCCCCATGTCCATCCAGATGACCGACGCGAATGCGATGCTGCCCGGTACCTCCCTGGCTTCGGCGGGACCACTGCGCATCGTCGCCCGGATCTCCCTCCAGGGCGGCCCGGTGGCCGCGAGCGGCGATCTCTTCGGCGAGGTCGGTTATGATTTCTCCTCGGCCAGTCCGGCAACCGTGACCATCGACCGGATCGTCCCGTAGATCAGCGGCCGGAGGAGAGCGATGGGTCGCCCCGCCGCCGTCAGCTACCGGTTCCGCCACCTGCCTTCCACATTCCGCTACTACCCGCGGGCCGTGTTCGGCCGGCGCGCCGCGCTCGTGCCGGAGGGGCGCACGGTCCCGCGCCTGGAGGGCAGCGCGGAATCGGTGTCCGCGCGCGCCGGGCATCTTGCGCATTACCGGCGGGTCTGCGGCTTCGCGGATGGCGCCGTCCTTCCGATCACCTATCCGCACGTGCTCGCCATGCCGCTGCACGTGGCGCTCCTCACCCACCCGAAATTCGTGGTGCGGCTCATGGGGCTCATTCACGTCGGCAACGAGATCCACCAGTCGCGGCCCCTGCCGGCGGGCGCGATCTACCGCATCCGCACCTGGATCGAGGGCCACCGCGACGGCGACCGCGGCCATGAGTTCGACCTGTACACGGAACTCGACGACGCCGCCGGCGTCGCCTGGCACGAGAAATCCACGCTGCTCGCCCGCCGCGCCGCGGGCGGCGCGCAGGCCGCCCGCAGTGCGCGGCAGACATTGCGTTACGAGAAACCGCAGGAATCGGATGCACCCGCGGTCGCGGAGATCGAGGCCTCGCGCTCGGTCGGCCGCCGTTACGGCTGGCTGGCGGGCGACCTGAACCCGATCCACCTCGGCGACCGCGGGGCGAGGCTGTTCGGCTTCGAGCGCGCGGTCGCGCACGGGATGTGGTCGATGGCGCGTTCGCTGGCGGCGCTCGGGCGCGGCCCGCTCACGCCGCCCGTGCGCGTGCACGTCGAGTTCAAGCTGCCACTGTTCCTGCCATCCACGGCCCGGCTCGAGCACTGGCCGCGGGAAGGGCGCCACGTGTTCGTGCTGAAGGACGCCGAGGGCCAGCGGCCGCACCTGGCCGGCTCGGCGCGCCCGGGCTGAGGCGATGCTGCGCTCGCTCGACTGGCTGATGCGGAACGTGCTGCGCGCGAAGCCCGGCGAGGAGCGGGCAGTCGGCCTCGCGTTCCTGTACTTCTTCATGCTGCTGTGCGCCTACTACCTGCTGCGCCCGCTGCGGGACGCGATGGCGATCAGTGCGGGCGTCGAGAACCAGCGCTGGCTCTACATCGCCACCTTCATCTCGATGCTGGTGCTGACGCCTTTCTTCGGCGTGCTGGTGTCGCGCGTGCAGAAGAAGCTGCTGCTGCCGGTCACCTACGGCTTCTTCGCCTCCAACCTGCTCGTGTACTACGTGCTGTTCAAGGTCGTTCCGGAGTCGTTCTGGGTCGCCACCTCGTTCTTCGTCTGGCTCTCGGTCTTCAACATGTTCGTGGTCTCCGTGTTCTGGAGCTTCATGGCGGACGTGTTCCGGGACGAGGAGGCGAAGCGCCTGTTCGGGCCGATCGCGGCCGGCGGCGGCACGGGCGCGATCGTCGGGCCCTCGCTGATGCAGCTGCTCGTGCCCTGGATCGGCGTGGACGCCGTCGTGTTCCTCGCCATGCTGCTCCTGCTCGGCACGCTGCCCTGCATCCGCGGGCTCGCGCACTGGGCGGAGCGGCGCCACGGGCACTTCGAGCTGCCGCCCGACGACCCGGAAGCGCGCATCGGCGGGCGCATGATGGCGGGCGCGCTGCTCGTGGCGCGCTCGCCCTACCTGCTCGGTATCTTCGCGATCATCGGCATCGGGTCCATGGCGGGCGTCTTCATGTACCAGGAGCTGCTGCAGCTCGTGGGCGACACCTACCCCGACCTCGAGACCCGCTCGCAGTTCTTCGCGCGGCTCGACACGGCCGTGAACGTGCTGGCGTGGGTGTTCCAGGGCTTCGTCGTCGCCTGGCTGATCCGCGCGGTCGGGCTGTCGGGCGCGCTGATCGCTACGCCGGTGGCGGCATTCCTGTCGTTCGCCGCCCTGGCCTTCGCGTTCGTCGCCGCGATGCCGATCCTCGCCGTGCTCGGCGCGGGACAGGTCATCCGCCGGGCGGGGGAGTTCGGCATCGCGAAGCCGAGCCGGGACGTGCTGTACACGATCGTGGACGCCGAGACCAAGTACAAGGCCAAGAATTTCATCGACACCGTGATGCAGCGCGGCAGCGACCTGGCGGGTGTCTGGCTGCACGTCGGCCTGCAGTCCCTCGGCGTCGGCCTGTTCGGCTTCTCGCTGCTCTGCGGGGCCGGCATGATTGCGGCCGGCGCGATTTCCTGGGGTCTCGGGCGCTCGTTCGAGCGGCGGCGGGCCGGCACTTCCTGACGGCCTTGCGGTCGGATGACGCATGGCGTCCATGACCCGCCGAGAGTCCCTGGCCCTCCTC
>Ga0114938_1001296_pt1 | contig 17284 bp, 16 predicted proteins | sample AshMeaBigSpring_FD_88675 | JGI IMG/M metagenome (GOLD analysis project Ga0114938, IMG submission 88675) | Groundwater microbial communities from Big Spring, Nevada to study Microbial Dark Matter (Phase II) - Ash Meadows Big Spring | ecosystem: Environmental > Aquatic > Deep subsurface >...
CCGAGCCTGGGTCTCCGCTCTCCAAGGGGTGCCAGTCCGGCAACGGCTTGCCCTCGGCAACCAGACGATAGGCGCAGGTCTCCGGCAGCCACCTAGGGTCCTCTAGTACCGCTGGGACCAGGGCGATGCAGTCCGGGACCTGATTAGCCCTGTTCTGATAGTCGCCGCAGCGACAGGTGACCGTGTCCAACAGGACGCAGGCGACGTTGCTGTAGACGATGTCCCCGGTCTCCTCGTCCTCGAACTTCTCCAGGCAGCACTTCCCGCAGCCATCGCACAGGGACTCCCATTGGTCGGGATTCAAGGCCCCTAGTAGGGTCGTCTCCCAGAATCGACGGGGACCATGCTCCAACGTCGGCCCCGCTGTCGTGCCGCTCCCCCGATCGTTTTGCACAGGCCCGGAGTCGGGCAACCCCCGCCGTTCCGTCTGGTGAGTATCCTGAGATCCCATTTGGTTGTGGATGTCAAGCATCTGAGTTTCCAAATTCCTAGCGCCGGCCTTTGCCGGGGCACGAGCCGGGCTTGGCGTGTCACAACCCCGGACGGAGCCGGCTTTCCACAGACTTATCCACAGTTCCGTGCCAGAATGAAGTTGGCGGACCGGCGCCCAAACACTCGCCGGTCTTTGCAGCACCGCGAGGCCCAACCATGAACCAAACCCCGTCCCCCTACCCGACGCGCTATTGGCATCGGCTCCCAGACGGCCGGGTGCAGTGCGACGTCTGCCCTCGCCTCTGCCAGCTCAAGGATGGCCAGCGTGGCCTCTGCTTCATCCGCGGCTGCGAGGGCGGTGAGATCGTCCTGTACACCTATGGGCGCTCCAGCGGCTTCTGCGTCGACCCCATCGAGAAGAAGCCGCTCAACCATTTCCTCCCGGGGACCCCCATCCTCTCCTTCGGCACGGCTGGGTGCAACCTGGCGTGCCGATTTTGCCAGAACTGGGACATGAGCAAGTCCCGGGAGATGGATACCCTGGCCGCCGCTGCAAGCCCCACCGCCATCGCCCGCACCGCCCGATCCCTGGGCTGTCGCAGCGTTGCCTACACATACAACGATCCGGTCCCGTTCCTGGAATACGCCCGCGACACCGCCCTGGCCTGCCGGGAGCTGGGGATCAAGAACGTCGCCGTGACCGCGGGCTACGTCAGCCCTGGCGCCCGGGAGGAGCTGTTCGGGGCCATGGACGCGGCCAATGTAGACCTCAAGGCCTTCACGGACGACTTCTATCACCGCCTGTGCGGTGGCCACCTGGCGCCCGTGCTGGAGACCCTCGAATACCTCAAACAGGAGACCAGCGTCTGGGTGGAGCTGACCACCCTCATCATCCCAGGACACAATGACTCGGATGTGGAGCTGGATGCCATGACGACCTGGGTCGTCGAGCACCTCGGACCCGATGTCCCCATGCACTTCACGGCATTCCACCCCGATTGGAAGATGCTTGACACCCCGCCGACCCCGCCCGCCACCCTCACGCGTGCCAGGGCCCTGGCTCGGCGCAACGGGGTGCGCCATGCCTACACGGGCAACGTGCATGACCGCGACGGCGGCAGCACCTGGTGCCACACCTGCGGACACAGACTCATCGAGCGCGACTGGTATCGCATCGGCGCCTGGGGCCTGGATCCGCAAGGCCGCTGCGCGGCCTGCGGCACTCCCTGTCCCGGTGTCTTCGAAGCTGGCCCTGGGACCTGGGGCGACCGACGCCTACCGGTTCGCATCCCAGCCGAACCATCGGTGACCCGTTGAGGACGCCGACTCGGGCAAAAGAAACCCCGGTGCCGAGGGGTCGGCGCCGGGGTAATTCGCTTCCCCGGCAGGGGCGGCCGGGGTAGGCTGCCGGGGTCGTTGGGGGAACCGAGCGACCCGACCTTGCCTATCGCACCCTGTTAGTCGGCCGCGGCGGCCAGAAGTTCACCCCGGCCCGTTTCACAGCGCCTCAACGCCCCCCACATCGCAGCCCGACACCGACAGCCAGGAGAAGAAATGCTGACCCCCGTCGTCCAATGGCTGTTGTTGATCAACGCCGCCCTCTACCTAGCCCAGCAGATCTACTTCGGCCCGCTGCTGGCCTGGCTCGCCCTGTGGCCCCAAGGGCTCGTCGACGCCGGTGGCCTGACCCAGGGGGTGCCGAGGTTCTGGCCATGGCAGCTCGTTACCTACGGTTTCCTCCATGGAGGGCTCTGGCACCTGGTGCTCAACATGTACGCCCTATGGCTCTTCGGTACCCGTCTGGAGTCCCTCTGGGGGCCGCGACGATTCCTGACCTACTACCTGGTCTGCATCGTCGGCGCCGCCCTGGCCCAGATGGTGGTCTCGGAAATCAGTTTGGCCCAGGGAGGCGCTGCCTACCCTGTCCTGGGGGCCTCGGGCGGCGTCTTCGGCGTCCTCCTCGCCTTCGGCCTGACCTTCCCCGAGACCCGCCTGATGCTCCTGCTCCCCCCCATCCCGATCAAGGCGAAGTGGTTCGTGCTCATCTACGGGGTCATCGAGCTGGCCGCCGGGGTCACCGGGACCCTGGAGGGCGTCGCCCACTTCGCCCACCTGGGCGGCATGCTCACCGGGGTCGTCCTGCTCCACCGGTGGCGGCTCGGTCCCTGGGCGTGATGGGGCCCGTCAGTACCCCTCCATGCCAGGAGGGACCTTGGACCAGGGGTAGCCGTCCTTCGCCATCCGGTGGCCGAGATCGTAGAGGGCTCGCATGTAAGTCGGATCGAAGGCCTCCTTGAGGGGCACATTGAAGGCGTCCGGAACATAGGCCAGGTTATAGTCCAGACCGTCGCGCTTCGCGCCGATATACATCTTGTACATATCCCCGATCCCCTGGGTACGGATGAGCGAGGACACCGAACGTCCGGCGATCTTGGGCAGCCAGGGCTCGACACCCTCCCAGTCTGCCTGGAGCTTCGAGTTGCGGATGATGTAGGCATGCGGGCGCTCAGGGACCTTGAGCATCTGCAGCACCCGCTTCCAGTCGAGCCCCACCGGGTAGAGGAAGACCTGCTGGGCCGTACCGCCGTCGACGTGCATCTCCTCGTAACTCTTCCCGTCGGCTGCAACCTCCACGTGAACAGGAGGAAAGGCCCCGGGGATGGACGCGGAGGCGAGCATGAGGTCGCGGATCAGGTCCGGTGCCTCGGGCCTGCCGCTGGCTGCTATGGCCCCGAGGTTCCAAATCACCGGGCGGGCCACGTCGAGATTCACCGTGCCGATGAACAGCCGCCGGCCGGCCTTGTGGGCGGCGGCGATCTCTGCCACGACCTCAGGGGTTACGTAGTGGGCGATCTTGGCCCGCAGCAGCCGGGTATCGGCAACGGAAGGCCCCAGGGCGGCGGCGATGTAGCTGCGCCGCTCCACCAGGTCCTTGGTGGAGTTCTTCGTGTAGACATCCTTCAGGACGTGGTCGTACTTGGGGCCCAGGAAGGCGAAGGGGGCGCTGAGGGCCCCGGTGCTGATGCCAGTGACGATGTTGAACTCGGGGCGGTTCCCGGTCTCGGTCCAGCCATTCAGCAGCCCGGCACCGAAGGCCCCATCCGGTCCACCGCCGGAGATGGCCAGGTAGTTGTGCGGCTTCCCGTAGGAGGCACCCAGTTGCGCCCTGAGCTCCTCCGGGCTCATGGCGGCGAGGGTGCTGACCCAGGGCGGCGGCTGGTCGCCCCAGATGCGGGCCAGGGGTATGCCAGGGACCTCGGCCTTGGCGGTCAGCTCCGGGGGCACGGGCCGGCGCTCCGCCGTGCCGGCGCAGCCGGCCAGCGTTGCCGCGATCAGGGCGGCGGCGAGGGCCAGCCAGCGGCTGCTGCCGCCAGGCACCCGGGGGCGATGAACGATCCGCGGGACAATCGGCATCTGGGAATTCCTCGGGTTCGTGGGGCCGGTCGGCCTGGTTCGTCCTCAATCGATCCACGAAGAACGCGAATGAACCAGAACGTGATGAGCGGGTTATGGCGGATTTCCAGAACTGTCAGTTGCTATTGCCGCCCAACTCCCTGTTCCTTTTTGCGTTTTTCGCGCTTTTCGCGCTTTTCTCGGACTAACCGATCTGTCTGGGCCCATTGTACTACGGACCCGTTGGGGGCAGTGCCGAGCATCGCTCGGCAGATGGCCAGGGCACCGCCTTGTGGGTTCGGGCCGCGCATCAATCCCTGCGCAGGGCGTCCGACACGGCGATGGGGGTCGGAAAGCGCAGCACCACCAGGTAGGAGGAGACCAGGAAGCTCAGGACCGTCGCGAGCTGCAGGGTCAGGGAGGCGCGCTCTCCGATGGCCCCGACCTCCAGCGCCAAGGCGGCGATCAGGAGGGAGAACTCCGAGAGCTGGCCCAGGCGGAAGCCGACCTCCCGCGAGCGCCCCGGTGACTCCCCGGTACGTTCCAACAGACGCCGAAAGACCCAGGGTTTCACCGCCAGGGCAAACCCGGCCGCCAGGGTCGCCGGGACCAGCACCTCCCCCAGCATCCCCAGATTGAACCGCGCCCCCAGGGTGAAGAAGAACAGGATCAGGAAGAAATCCCGCAGAGGCCTCAGACTCTCGGCGATGTACATGGCGATCGGACTCGACGCCAGCGCGATCCCGGCGATGAAGGCGCCGATCTCCGCGGAGAGCCCCAGGGCGGCGGACAGTTGTGAAAGCCCCAGACACCAGCCGATGGCCGCGAGGAAGACATACTCGCGGATGGTGTCAAACCGCTGCATGAGCCTGAGCAGGACATACCGCGCCCCCAAGCCCGCCACGCCGATCAGTGCGGGTAGGGCGAGCAGGACCAGCGCCATGTTGGGCAAGATCTGCCCGTCGCCCGCCTGGACGCCCTCCAGCACCAGCAGCAGGGAGATGGCGATAAGGTCCTGCAGCAGCAGGACACTGATCATGATCTCGCCCAGACGCTGGTGGTGCAGCACGGTGGTCGGCAGCAGCTTCAGCCCGATGATGGTACTGGAAAAGACCATGGCCCCACCAAGGACCGCGGACTCGATGCCGGTGAAGCCAGAGACGAGACCGATAGTCACCCCGGCCGCGGCGAAGACCAGCGCGCTGGCGAGGGTGACCAGGGTGGTGCGGCGCACGCTGTGGAGCAGGTCCTGGGGGTGGAGGTCAAGACCCAGGAGAAAAAGGAGGAACATGATCCCGATGCTGGACGCCTCGGAGACCACTGCGGCATCTTCGACCAATGCCAGGCCCCAGGGCCCGAAGAGCGCACCCAGGACGATGTAGGCCACCAGGAGGGACTGGCGAGCGAACAGGGCCAGCGTAGCCAGGGCGGCGGCGCCGGTGAAGACCAGGAAGATCGCAAAGGCGAAGGGATCGTGGGACACGCCTGCCCTGGTCCTACAGCCGTTGTCGGGGAACCGGCGTCGGGCCGGGGGTTTTCGCTTTCTTGTCCGGACCGTCCGGCAGGGCAAGCCGGGCGTCGTCCCCGAGATCCCTTCGGGTCCGGGGTCACATGTCCGAATGGGCTCGGGGCAGGGAGCCGTGCGGCGGGTACTGCCTCTACTGACGCCCTGTCATTCTCTTGGCACCCGACTCTACCGACGGACCGGGCCAACCCCAGCTCGGGAGGAAAACTCTGGCGGTTCCGTGGACGACGAGCTGACGACACCCTGTCGCGGCGATGCCGCCGCTCCAACCAGGCGATCACCGGGTTCCATCGCAGGGCCCACCGACGCCAACAGGTCAAGCGGACCCGGCGAAAACGACCGCCCACTAGCCCAGAATCCCGCGGGCGGCCTCGGGCCAATGGGCTGTCCGGTCGGTAAAGGCCGCTTACTTGTAAGCCCCGACGCCGCAGAAGACCCCTGCCTTGTTGTTCATGATGTAGCTGGTCTTCGGCTTGATCTCCTCGGTACCGGGGTAGGGCCAGTTGTAGTCCACCCAGCCCTCGCCCTTGTCCTTCGCCAGGGCAACCATGTTCTTGAACAGGAAGTCCCCGTACTTGTTGAACTCCAGCAGATTCTTGCCGACCAGCTCGGGTTTCTTGGCGTGGGCCGTCATGACCCCGTTCATATCCATGCAAAAGACATAAAGGTCCTTGACCTGGAAGCCCCCTTTGGGATCGGCGAAGGCTGCGTACGCCTTTTCCGCACCCATGCCGTCGACCGCGGCCTTGGCCTTCTGGCTCATGGCCTTGGCCTCGTCCGGAGTCGCCACATCGGCGGCGATGGCGGTGGAGGCCAGGGCGGCCGCGGCCAGGGCGATGATGAGTCTGCGCATACGTATTCTCCTTTGGTGCCGCTGTCGGCGATGGACTGGTGGCAAACCGGGGTGGGTGCCGGGCTTTGCCTGGGGACGTGGGGAACATAGGGCATCGCGGGGCCGCAGTCCAGTGGTGTCGGCTCGACCCGTCATCGGGGCGGCACTCGGGCCCGGCGGACGGTCTGGGTCCTGGTCACGGGGGCTTCGGAGATAACCAGGGGCGGGATCCCTGGCCCCTGAGATCAGGGCCTACCATCGACCGACCGCTTTAACCCCGTCGCCGAGGCACCCCGGTCTCCCTTGCGCCCTCAGTGACGACCGACCAGACCCCCAGGTCCCTGCGCGCGGCCAGGATGCGTTGAGCTCGTTCCCCATGCGTCCGTTCTTGAATCCCGGACGATTGGCGCGCGCGGTCAACAAAATTGGCGCCCCAGGTCAAGCCACCCATCAGACCCGCCGGTAAACTGTTTGCACATCGTAATTGCCAGTAAGCGGCCGCCCCCCAGGACCGATCTGGCCAAACCCCAAGGTAAACACCATGCCCAACCACCCTGCCCCACAGATCCAAGTTCCCGATTGGTTTTTCGAGACCATCAAGGTCGTGCAGCATTCCGCTAGCGCCCTGCGCGACATGGAGTTTGAGCTGCGCCGTACCCTCGGACTGGACGGCCTGGATCCTCGGCTGGGAACCGAGATCGATAAGGCACTGGAGGCGATCAGCCTGGTGAAGGCCCATGTTGCGCACCTTTACGCCGCCGAGGCGGAGGTGCTGAAAGGGCTGAGCGGCACCAATGCACACGACGGGCAACGGCGCGCGGCCTGAGCGCGTCCAGCCCAGGAGCCTGCCCGTGTCTGATACCGAGCCCGCTATTGCTCTGTTGGACGAAGAGGTCACCTTTTGGCGTGGATTCATTGCGTGGTGGGCGCGCGAACGGGAGGGGCCTGTACCCAAACGGGCATGGGACGCCCTGAGCCGCGCCGAGGCCAAGCGGTGTGCCATGCAGGACGCGGACGCCAAGCGCCGATTCCGGATCGGATGAAGCAACGATAGCGTTTGCAGTTCAAAGCCTATGCAAACATTGCTCAGTCAATGCACCCGAACCGGGATGCATCCATAGGAGGCCTACCGCGATGCGACCATCCCGCAGGACGCCATCCAACGCCAACCGCGCCGCCTTTGTGCACGGGCTCCCGCTACACGCCTCGCCCCCCATGGGCGACAGACCTGGGGCTGGCCAGCCAAGGACAGCACCCGTCACGGCGAGGGCCGCCGAAACGCAGCTGCGCAGGCTCGTCGTCCTGGCGCGCGGACCTATCGACCAGGCGGTTGCCGATGCGCTGCGGCGCAGCCGCTGGCAGATCGAACAGGTAAGCGACGCGTCCGCGCTTGCCGCGCTGGCGCGTAGCGGCGACTGCGGCGTCGGCTTGGCGGTGTTCCCCGACGACGCAGATGAGACGCTGCTCGGCGGGTATGCGGACGCAATCCGCGCCTTCCCCGAGATGAAGTGGATCGCCGTGCTTTCGGAAGCCCAGATCGCCCGCCAAGCGATCAAGGCGCTCATCGTCGAACGCCTCTACGACTTTCAGAAGCATCCCCTCGACCCAGCCCGGTTATCCTTTGCCCTGGGCCATGCCTTCGGCATGGCGCAGATCACCCAAGCGCTGCGTGGACGCCAACCCCCAGGCAAGGTGGGCCGATTTGGGCTCATCGGGACGAGCCGCGCCATGCAGGGGCTCTACAAGGCGACCGAACGGGCAGCGGCTTGCGATGTACCGGTCCTGCTGCTAGGCCCGACCGGCACTGGCAAGGAACGCATCGCCCGCGCGATCCACGGCCACTCCTCCCGGGCCGACGGCCCATTCGTCGCGGTCAACTGCGCCGCGATTCCGCCTTCGCTGCTGCCAGCGGAGCTCTTCGGCTACGAAAAGGGGGCCTTCACCCATGCCTTTGAGCGCAAACGCGGCTACCTCGCGGAGGCCTCCGGCGGCACCCTGCTGCTGGACGAGATCGGCGAGCTGCCGTTGGAATCGCAGGCGAGTCTCCTGCGCTTCCTCGACAACCATCTCGTCACGCCCCTAGGGGCAATCCAAGGCACCGAGGTCGATGTCCGGGTCCTGGCGGCCACCAATCGGGACCTGGAGCGGCTAGTCGCGGCTGGGGCCTTCCGCGCCGACCTGTATTACCGCCTCGCGGTCCTGACGGTGCGTACGCCGCCGCTGAGTGAAAGACGCAGCGACATCCCGGCATTGGCCGAGCACTTCCTCCAGGAGGTCAGTCGTGTGACAAGTACGGCCGCCACCGGCTTCGCGGCGGACGCGATCAAGGCCCTGCGCGCCCATGGCTGGCCGGGCAACCTGCGCGAGCTGCGCAGCCGCGTCGTCCAGGCCGCCATCCAGACAGAGGCGACCAGTATCTCTCGAATGGATCTGGGACTGGCCGGGCCTGGGCCCGAGGATGCCGTCAAGTCCATTCGGGCCGCGAGGGACGAGGCGGAGCGCTCGGCGCTGGCGGTTGCCATCCAGAAGACCGACGGGAACGTGGCAGGGATGATGGAGCTTCTCGAGGTATCGCGCATGACCCTGTACCGGCTGTTGGCCAAGCACGGGATGGACCGCCGCTGGCGCGAGCAGGCTCAACCTGGACGAGTCAGTTAGTCCGCGAAAAACGCGAAAAGGGACAGAGAGTTGGCCGGCGATGGCAGCTCACCAGCCGGGTCAGGCCCGGCGGCCAGGAAATCTGTCATAAACATCTGATCAGATTCGCGTTCATTCGCGTTCTTCGCGGATCAGTTGAGGAGCTTTGGTTCAAGCCGGGAGCCCAACTTGTACGATTCCTACTATGGCCTAACCGAGGCCGCCTTTGGGCTGAGCCCAGACGTGCGCTTCCGTTACCCCCACAGAAGCTATGCCGGCGCTACCGCATCCCTGCGCCATGCCCTGCAGCGTCGCGAAGGATTTGTCCTGCTGACCGGACGGCCCGGCACCGGCAAGACCACGCTGATCCAGGACCTGCTCAAGGACCCTGGCTCGCGCCGGCGCCTGGTCGCGCGGGTGGAGAGCACCCAGCTCGATGCTGGCGAGCTGCTGCGGCTGGTGGCTCATGGATTCGGCGCCAGCCCGACCGGCGCCGACGCGGCTGCCATGATCCGCGATCTGCGCGGCTTTCTGCTGCGCCGCACCTCCGGCTTCGGCGCGGCCCTCATCGCCGTGGACGAGGCACACAATCTGACCCCCGAGGCGCTGGAGGGGCTTCGCCTCTTGGCGCAGCCACACAACGCCGCGGGCCCGTCCATTCAGGTCTTTCTGATCGGACAGGAAGGCCTGCGTGACCTCATCCGCACGCCCGCGCTAGGCAAGCTCCGGGAGCGGATCGTCGCCGATTGCCGCCTTGAGCCCCTGGACCTCGTCGAGACCCGGGCCTACATTCGTCACCGCCTCCTGGCCGCAGGCTGGCGTGGCTATCCCGTCATCACGGCCGACGCCCTGCGCTCGGTCCTCCAAACCAGCGGCGGCATCCCCAGGCTGATCAACAAGGTCTGCACCCGACTGCTGCTTCACGGCAGCCTGGAGGAGCGGGATCGCCTGGTGGCCGAGGACGCGGGCCAGGTGCTCCGCGAGCTCCGAGAGGAGCGCATCGTTTGCACGGTCGACTGGGCGGCACCCCCCCAGCTCGCCGCGAGCGCTGGCCAGGGCCCGCAGGTCGAGGATCTCCGCCGCGAGGACGCGCCCCCGGTGCAAGCGGCGACCCCGCCGGCGAAGGCCCAATCCACGACCTTGGATGCCCTGCCCCGATCAGACACCACCCTGCGCGCCGCCGCGCGGAGCGGGTTGCCGTCGTTGGCCTGCGGTCTCTCCACAGAGGCATCGCCGCGCAGCGACCCGAAACGGGCCAAGCCAGAAACCGCCCATGCGGGAGCCGGGGCCAGGATCGGGGCTGGGACCTACCAAGAGGCCAGGACTACGGACAGGGCAAAGCCCAGCAGATGGACCTATGCCGCCGCAACCGGCTTAGTCCTGACCGTTGCCGCGATGGTCTTCTTCTGACTCCCGGCGTCTGGCCGCTAACCGTCGTGATACCCTGGCCGAGGCTGAGGGGGCATCCAGTCAAGGGACACGACGACCGCCATGGAAACCCGCTTTCCCACTCGGAAATGGAAACGGGAAACGGAGAAACAGAAACGGACAACATGGGTGCAGACCCGAAAGACTCCGATCCACAATCGCCCTGCTGCCTGGCCATGATCGTTAGCAGACACGGCAAGGGGGCTGATTTGTCGGAGGACGAGCGCTGGATGCGCCGCGCCCTGGACCTGGCGGAGCGCGCAGCGGCGGATGGTGAGGTGCCAGTGGGGGCCGTGCTGGTGCGCAACGGGGAGGTCATCGGCGAGGGCTGGAACTGCCCCATCGGCACCCACGACCCCAGCGCCCATGCCGAGATCCGGGCCCTGCGCGATGCCGGTCAAAGGATCGGCAACTACCGCCTGCCGAATAGCACCCTCTATGTCACCCTGGAGCCCTGCCCCATGTGCGCCTCGGCCCTGGTCCACGCCCGGGTGGGCCGCGTCGTCTACGGGGCAACCGACCCCAAGGGCGGTGCCTGCGGCAGCGTCTTCGACCTGCTCCCGTCGGACTGGCGCTTCAACCACGCCACGGCGGTCACGGCCGGCGTGCTCGCCGAGGCCTGTAGCGAGCGCCTGCGCGCCTTCTTCCGGGAGCGCCGCCGGAAGCCCAGCGCCTGAACGGCGCGACCGGGGTGTTTTCATCTGGCTCCCGCGCTCCAGCGTGGGAGCCAGAGGAGGACGGATGAGGGAATAGGCGCCTGATTGGGATACCGAACCTGCCTGGTCGCGTGGATCGCAGGGCCGCCGGCCTGCCTCACCCCGGCGGCGGCGGACCGCCGGCTAGTAGCCCCGCAGACCCAACACGTCCTGCATGTCGTAGAGCCCGTCGGACTTCGCCCCTAGCCAGCCCGCCGCCCGCACCGCACCCTTGGCGAAGGTCATGCGGCTGCTGGCCTTGTGGGCGATCTCCACCCGCTCGCCCTCGCTCGCGAACCAGACGCTGTGCTCCCCCACCACGTCCCCGGCGCGGATGGTCTCGAAGCCGATGGTGCGCCGCTCCCGCGCCCCGGTCTGGCCCTGGCGGCCGTAGACGGCCACCTCGGCCAGGTCGCGCCCCAGGGCGGCGGCCACCACCTCGCCCATGCGCAGGGCCGTACCGGACGGGGCATCGACCTTGTGCCGGTGATGGGCCTCGATGATCTCGATGTCCACCTCGTCGCCCAGAACCCGCGCGGCGATGTCCAGAAGCTTGAAGCAGAGATTGACCCCGACACTCATGTTGGGGGCGAAGACGATGGGGATGTCCGCCGCCGCGGCGGCAATCTGGCCCCGCTGCTCCTGGCCGAGGCCGGTGGTCCCGATGACCAGCTTGCGGCCGGCGGCCCGGCAGAGCTCCAGGTGGTTCAGGGTCGCGGTCGGGACCGTGAAGTCGATGAGGCAGTCGAAGGCATCGAGGGCTTGGGCCAGGTCTGCGCAGACCTGGACGCCGAGGTGCCCAACGCCGGCCAGCTCCCCGGCATCGGCCCCGATGAGGGTGCTGCCGGGCCGCTCGGTGGCCGCCCCCAAGGCCAGGCCATCGGCCTCGGTCACGGCCTGGACCAGGGTCCGGCCCATGCGCCCGCCGACACCGGCGACCGCGATTCGCATGTCTGTCATCTTCAAGCTCCGTGAAGGGCCGCTGAAGCGGCGAGGATTGGCGCAAGATTGAACCGCAAAGGGGGGTGCGGGTGCAAAGGGGGTGTGATTGCAGGGCGCAGTCCAGACCCCCGGCGGGACGCCAGGGAACCCAGGGCCAGCCAGAGGCCGGCGGCCCGGCGCGGATCAGCCGGCGGCCCGGCGCACGCGCACCGCCTCCTCACGCTCCAGCTCTTCCAGGGCCGTGTCGATGGCGGATAGGGTCGCATCGATCTCCGGCAGCAGGACGTCCTCCATGGCCCGCGCCCGGCGGGCGGTGCGGGCGTACTCGGCCCGCAGGCGCTCGAGGTTCGAGGCAAGGTCCGCGAGGCGGACGCAGCGCGGGATCAAGGCGACGAAGGCGGCGCGGCAGGCATCGCCCTCGGGGCTGCGGTCGATGGCCTCGGGGGCCTCCGGACCCAACCCGGCGGCAGGGGGTAAGGGCCACTGGGTCTCCTGGACCCGCACGCCAAGCACCGAGCGTTCAGTCACCTGCACCTCCCCCTCGGGTGCGGGGACCGGCGGATAGAGGCTCAAGCCCTCCAGCCCGTGGCGGGCGACGGCGCCGCGCAGGACCTGACCAGCCGAGGCATAGTCGGCCTTAAAGACCGCCAGCTCCCGCGAATAGAGGGCCAGGGCGGCAAGGATCTCGGCGGCGAGGATGAGCCGCTTCTCGTCGAGGAAGCGGTAGCCCTCCTGCATCCCGGCCCGCTCCTCCTTGAGCTCCAGGAAGGCGCTGTGGGTAGGGGTGGCCTCGCGGATGGACATGGCCCGGCCTCAGGCCGCTAGGTGGGCGGCGATCTGTGCGTCGCTCAGGCGATGCATCTCGCTGCGCGGCAGCCCCCGCAGGGCCAACCAGCCGGCGGCCATGCTCTGGTCCAGGCTGCGCGGCTGGTCATGATTCACCACCTGCCCCTCGAAGACCTGGCCGAAGGCGAGATACTGCCGGTCCGTGGGGGACAGGCCGTCCTCGCCCACTACGCTGGCCAGGATGCGGGTCTGCTGGGCCTGGGCATAGGCCGCGTAGAGCTGGGCAGCAAGCGCCGGGTGGTCCGCGTGGGTGAGTCCCTTGCCTGTGCCGTCCTTCATCAGGCGCGACAGGCTGGGGAGGACGCGAATGGGTGGGTATAGGTCGCGGCGGTTCAGGTCGCGGTCCAGGACGATCTGGCCCTCGGTGATGTAGCCGGTCAGGTCCGGGATGGGGTGAGTGATGTCGTCCGAGGGCATGGTGAGTATGGGGATCTGGGTGACCGAGCCCGCAACCCCGCGGATGCGCCCCGCCCGCTCGTAGAGGGTCGCGAGGTCCGAGTACATGTAGCCGGGGTACCCCTTGCGGCTGGGCACCTCGCCACGACTCGCGGAAACCTCGCGCAGGGCCTCGCAGTAATTGGTCAGGTCCGTCAGGATGACCAGGACATGCTTGCCCTCGGTGAAGGCCAGATACTCGGCCGCGGTGAGGGCGAAGCGCGGGGTCAGGAGGCGCTGGGCGCTAGAGTCGCTGGCGAGGTTGAGAAACAGGACGGTGCGGGCCAGGGCCCCGCTCTTCTCCATCTCGTCGCGAAAGAACTGGGCGCTCTCATGAGGGATACCGATCCCGGCAAAGACGATGGCGAAGTCCGCCGCCTCGCCCTTGACCCCGGGGAGGCGCGCATTGCAGGCGATGTCCACGGCGATGCGGTCGTGTGGCAGACCGCCGCCGGAGAACAGGGGCAGCTTCTGCCCGCGTACCAGGGAATTCATCAGGTCGATGGCCGTGAAACCGGTCTCGAGGAACTCGCTGGGGGCCTGGCGTGCCGAGGCCTTGAGCGGCAGGCCGTCGACCCGCAGGGCCTCTCGTGCGGCCAGTGGCGGTCCGCTGTCCATGGGCTGGCCGATCCCGTTGAAGACCCGCCCGAGCAGGCCGGGCCCGACCCGGAAACGCAGCGGCTCCCCGAAGAACCGGACCCGAGTCCCCTGCAGGGCGAGCCCGGCGGTCTCGTCGAGCATCTCCACGGTGACCGAGGACTCGTCCAGGGCCGCGACCCGCCCCAGGCGCAGCCGGCCGTCGGCCGCCTCGATCTCCACCGCCTCGTTGAGCCCGACATCGACACTGCGGCGCAGGAACAGCAGCGGCCCCTCGGCGCGCTCGGCGATCTCCTCTCCGATCAGTCTGGCGTACATGGGCAGTCTCGGCTCGACTCGGCGCTGGCGCTGTTGCGAAGAAAAACGACAGGATTAACAGAATTTCACGGGATTAACAGGATGTTTGCTATTCCAACGAATGTTTCCCGCGCTTGCCTCGCCGGGACGGGCCTTGGCGGAGATGCCCACACCCAAGGGTTGAGTGCATTCGCGGGCCGCTGCACCGGCCTGGACCGCACGCTCACGCGCAGGTTGCGATGAGAGCCCTACCAGTCAGAATTTCCTGTTAATCCTGTTAATCCTGTTAATCATGTTAATCCTTTGAATTCTTGCAGATCCGGTCCCATGGCGATCAGGTGGCACCGACGCCCGCATGCTCCGGCGCCGGCCGGCGCAGGCGGCGCAGGGTGGCCGTCAGGTCCCGGTCGAGATCGGAGAACCGCTCCCAGTCCCCCTCTGGGATCTCCTCGCCCATGCGCATGAGGGCGCGGAAGATCGGCTCGGCGGCGATGGCCTCCGGGGGGATGCCGGCCTGCATCAGGCCCTCGGCACCCTCGATGAAGCGACCGATCAGCCGCATCATCACCGCCTGACGGGCGGGGGTGGCATAACGGTCGATGGGCGAAAAGGCCGACTGGCGCAGGAAGGCCTGATTCACAAGCTGGGCACAGAGCAGGATCAAGCGCTGGTGCTCGGGCATGGCGTCGCGACCGATGATGCGGGCCATGCGCTCCAGACGGGCCTCCTCCTCCAGCAGGGTGAGAAAGCGCCGACGCAACTCCTCCCAGCGGGTGCAGTTCTGGCCGTGCCACCAGCGGGCCAGGTTCTTGGCGACCGTGCTGTAGGACTGGAGGGGGTGGATGGCCGGATAGAAGCGGGCCTGGGCCCGATGCACATCCAAGGCCCAGAGGCAGCCGATGTAGCGCCTGGTGTGGTTGGTGACGGGCTCCGAGAAATCGCCCGAAGGTGGGCTGACGGCCCCCAGGACCGTGACCGCCCCGATGGTGCCCGCCAGGGTGCGGACCCTGGCCGCCCGCTCGTAGAAGTCGGCAAGGCGGCTGCTGAGGTAGGCCGGGTAGCCAGCCTCCCCCGGGAGCTCCCCGAGGCGCCCGGAGACCTCCCGCAGGGCCTCGGCCCAGCGGCTCGTGGAGTCTGCCATCAGGGTCACATTGAGCCCCTGATCGCGGAAGTACTCGGCCACCGTAATGGCCGTGTAGATGCTCGCCTCCCGCGCCGAGACGGGCATGTTCGATGTATTGGCGATGACCACGGTCCGCTCCAACAGCGGGCGTCCGCTGCGCGGGTCCTCCAGCTCCAGAAGCTCCGAGAGGAGACCCGCCAGCTCGTTGCCGCGCTCGCCGCAGCCGACATAGACGATGACGTCGGCGTCGCACCACTTGGCCACCGTCTCCAGGAGCACCGTCTTGCCGGTGCCGAATCCGCCGGGCACCGCGGCCGTCCCCCCCCGCGGGATGGGGAATAGGCAATCGATGACCCGCTGCCCTGTGACCATGGGCTCGTCCGAGGGGAGGCGCTTGAGCGCGGGGCGCGGGAGACGGACCGGCCAGTGGTGGGACATGGCCAGATCTTGGAGCCTGCCCTTGGCGTCGCGCAGGCGGCAAACAGGCTCGTCCTCCCGATGGGGGCCGGCCTGGGCCATGAAGACCACCTCCCCGCCGGGCGAGTCCGGCGGGACAAGGCAATGCTGTGTCCAGGCCCCTTCAGCGTTGCCCGCCTGATCGCCGACGTCTCGTCCCTCTCGGCTCGTGCCTCCCGGGACGCTGGTCCATCCCTGGACGTCGCCGAGGACGGCCCCCGGTGCCAGGGAGTCGCCCACCGCCGCCCTGGGACGGAAATCGAAGATAGCGGGGGCCTCCTCGCGCATCCCCGGGGTCACATAGGCCCCACCCTCGGCGCTCATGGGACGCAGCAGCCCGTCGAAGATGTGGCCAAGCAGACCCGGACCGAGACGGATCGAGAGCAGGTGGCCGCTCCCCGCCACCTCGGCCCCCGGGCGCAGGCCGCTGGTGTCCTCGTAGACCTGCACCACGATCTGGTCCCGGGCGATACGGATGACCTCCCCCAGGAGCCGTTCCGGCCCGACGGTGACGGCCTCTCGCAGGACAAAGGGCCCGTCGGGCCTGGCGCGCAGGACAGGACCGCTGATCCAGGTGGTGCTGGCGATGCTCATGGTTGCCTCTGGGTCGCAGGCCGCTCCGACTGGCCTGGCGGTGCAGAATCGGCAGCCGCAACCAGTGCCAGGAGTCGCGCCTCCAGCCGCGGACGGTCCAGCAAGAGTCCGTCCAGGCTGGCATCGAGCCTCGCCGCCCCGCACTCGACGATCAGACCAGCGGCCACCCCCGGGTCCGGGACGAACCTTGGGGCCGGGGCCCCCCGCCTCGCGAGCCGCTCCGCCAGGGCGATGCAAGGCTCAGCCTCCTCTGGAGCCAGCCAATCTGGGGAATGCTGCACAGTCCAGTGCCCCGCCGGGAGGGCATCCAGGGCCGTGGTCAGGCCCTGGGCGACCCAGGCCTCGCGCCCCTCGGGGTCCTGCCAGCGTGCCTGAAGCAGGGCCCGCAGCCGCGGCCAGGCGAGGGCGAGCAGGCGGGCGTTGCGACGGTCGCCACTGGTGCGCTCGCGGGTCGCACGCTCGGCCCGGGCCGCCTGGATCAGGGCGCGGGCACGGGTGCGCTCGGCCTCGACGCTGGTGTGCAGGTGCGCCCGCTCCCGCTGCCAGGCACGGCGCAGTATCTCCCGCACCTCCGCCCTGGCGCGATCCATGACCTCCCGGCACTCCTGGGCACGGTATGTCTCCACCAGCCTGAGCAGCTCCTTGGCGCGGTCCTCGACGTTCATGCTGGGTCGCTCCCGGCTGCTTCATCGCTCCCGGCTCCTGCCTTCCGCGACGCTCGCCCTTCCATGGGCAGCGCCTCCCGCGACGCTAGTCCATCCCTGGACGTCTCGTCGCTCCTGGCTCCTTCGTCGCTCCCAGCTCCTGCCTTCCGCGACGCTCGCCCTTCCATGGGCAGCGCCTCCCGCGACGCTAGTCCATCCCTGGACGTCTCGTCGCTCCCGGCTCCTGCCTCCCGCGACGCTAGTCCATCCCTGGACGTCGCCATACCGAGCTGACGGCGGATGGCCTCACCGAGGTCCGGGGGACTGCTCTGCCCCCGCACGTCCGGGATGACCAGGACCAGCGGGCGACCGACGAGAATGGCCGCGCGCACCGGCCTTTCCCCCACC
>Ga0114938_1001297_pt1 | contig 17281 bp, 11 predicted proteins | sample AshMeaBigSpring_FD_88675 | JGI IMG/M metagenome (GOLD analysis project Ga0114938, IMG submission 88675) | Groundwater microbial communities from Big Spring, Nevada to study Microbial Dark Matter (Phase II) - Ash Meadows Big Spring | ecosystem: Environmental > Aquatic > Deep subsurface >...
TAAGTCCCGATACGATCACACCATTAGATTGATCACCGACTAGGGCTACGAGTCCCGTGACTGAGAGACCTGACATCCCATCACCATTCACGTTGGCAATACTTGAGATTTGAACGCCTCTCATTTTATTGCTTACGATATTGGATAAGCCTGAGATCTGTACTCCGTTCATATCTTTTACTGCTGTACTCGAAAAAGCATTGATACCTATCCCTCTTAATTGATTCATCTTCGACGACAGACCCAAATTGAAGTAAGTATTTTGCAGACTATCATGGGGTTGTGTTGAGATAGGAGACCAAAAAGAGAGATTAATTCCCGCACTTTTGTTTTGTGCTTGTAAAGAAACGGCAGCTACAAAAAGAGCTGCCGTAATAAAAGTTTTAGTGAGTTTAAACATGTTTTTATCCTTTAGCTTCTTGATATAAGAAGCGTTTGATCGATTTTTTAGGTGTTTTCTCAAATTCTTCTGGATATATTTTCATCTTTGAAATCTGGCTATAAACAGGAAGCATCTCATTCAATGCTACTCTGTTCTCTTCCATGATTCGTTCGATATCTTCGTTCTTCATTCCATTGGCAAAAGCTTCATCGAAGTCGGGATAAACCAAGCCTACCAATTTTTCGTTTTGTTGTACAATGATACTTTCCGATACGTAAGGTAGATTGTTTAGTTTGTCCTCGATCTCTTCTGGATAGATGTTTTGACCACTGCCACTCAGAAGCATGTTTTTACTTCTTCCTTTGATAGTCACGTTTCCATCGGCATCCATCAATGCAAGGTCGCCTGTATGCAACCAGCCGTCTTTATCAAGAACATCTGAGGTTGCTTCTTCGTTTTTGTAATAGCCTAACATCACATTAGGACCTTTACAAACGATTTCACCCACCACATTCTCCGGATCAGGAGAAAGTATCTTGACTTCCATACGAGGAGCTGCTTTTCCACATGAACCTCCTTTAAACGTAGCCCAATCTTCGTAGCAAATGATCGGTCCACATTCTGTCATTCCATACCCCACTGTATAAGGGAATTCGATCATACGAAGGAACTGTTCTACTTCTTGGTTGAATGCGGCACCTCCTACAATCACCTCTACAAAGTTACCACCGAAGGCATTTACCATTTCTTGGCGGACAGTTGCTTTGATCTTGTCGTTGATAATGGGGACTTTAAGAAGGATCTTCATTGCTGTAGTTTCCAACTTTGGAAGAACATTTTTCTTGATGATCTTTTCAATGATGAGCGGCACCGCAACAATCAAGTTAGGCTTTACTTCTGCAAAAGCTTGGAAGATTATTTTAGGACTCGGCATTCTAGTTAAGAAATAGATATGTACACCCGCAGCAAATTCGTATAAGAATTCGAACGAGAGACCGTACATATGCGCCATAGGAAGCATTGAAACAACTTTATCACCTGGGTTTAAGTGAAGAACTTCAAATGCAAACGATAGGTTTGACCATAAACTACGGTAGGGTAGCATTACACCTTTCGAATAGCTAGTTGTACCGGATGTATAGTTAATCACTGCTAGTTCGTCCGGCGTATCTTCTACATACTTTACGTGTTCACTTCGGAAGTTTTTGGGGTATTTCTGACCGAACATCTCATTTAAATGTTCACGTGCATGTGTCAGTCTTTCACTTCTTGAAACAAGAAGAGTGAAGTCGGTCATCATGATAACTCCTTCTAACAAAGGCATTGCAGCTTCATTTAAGCTTTCCCACGCCACATCTCCCACGAAAAGAAGCTTCGCTTCGGAGTGATTGACAATATTATGGATATTATCAGCTTTGAACTCATGAAGAATGGGAACGATTACCGCTCCGTAGGTGAGTGTAGCTAAGAATGTAACTCCCCAGTGAGAACTATTTCTTCCGCAAACGGCTATCTTGTCGCCCTTACGAATACCACTCTCTTCAAAAATAATATGAAGCTTTTCTATTTTTCGAGCCACATCTTTATATTGTAGAGTGGCACCCTTGTAGTCGGTCAAAGCATCTAAATCCCAATTGTTTTTGATGCTGTTTTCAATGTATGCTATAAAACTTTGTTCCATCGTTTTCGTTGTTGCACATTAAATGTAAAATTGTGCAAATATAATCATTATATTAAGAACCGAAAACAATTATGAGGAATTAACTTTTTAGTTATTCCTCATAATCTATCAATTTCCTTCTTAAATTGGAGTTATTTTTGTTTATCTAAATACCATTGATATATCTTCTCGACCCCTTCTTCAATATCAATCTTATGATGCCATCCTAGCGAGTGAATTTTAGATGGATCAGTCAATTTACGCATCGTTCCGTCAGGTTTTGTTTTGTCAAATTTGAGTACTCCTTTATATCCAATAACCTGTATAATTAGTTCTGCCAAGTTCTTGATGGATATTTCTTTGCCTGTTCCGATGTTGATGTGGCAATTGCGGATGTCCGATTGATCGTGGTTGTAAGTATCTTTAAAGTCGATATTCTCCATTACGAATATACTTGCATCAGCCATCTCTTCGCTCCATAAGAATTCTCGAAGAGGAGTGCCTGTTCCCCATAAAGTGATATGATCGGATTCAATTCCATATTTCTTGAGTAGACTTAAAATCTCGTTTTGACTGCTTTTTCCATTTATTCCTTCAATAGGTCTTTTGTCCAAATCCTTGGAGATAGAGAGCCAATCACCTTCCTTTAGACAGTGTGCAAGATAAATCTTGCGTATCATAGCGGGAAGCACATGACTACGTTCCAAGTCGAAATTGTCGTTGGGACCGTACAGATTGGTTGGCATTACTGCCATAAAGTTGGTGCCGTATTGTAGGTTGAAACTCTCGCACATTTTGAGTCCGGCTATTTTTGCAATCGCATATGGCTCATTGGTGTACTCTAAAGAGGAGGTCAGTAACGCATCCTCTTGCATAGGTTGCCGGGCATCTCTTGGGTATATGCAAGTACTCCCCAGAAACAGCAGTTTCTTCACATGATTTCGATAGCTCTCTCCAATAACATTTTGTTGAATCTGAAGGTTTTTGTAGATGAAGTCTGCTCGGTATAGACTGTTTGCCATGATGCCTCCTACAAAGGCTGCCGCAAGAAAAACATATTCAGGCTGCTCTTTTTCGAAGAAACGTCTGACTGCTAATCCGTCGAGCAAATCTAATTCTTGATGTGTGCGTCCGATTAAGTTAGTGTACCCTTTTTCTTGTAAACCTTTCCAAAGGGCCGAACCAACTAATCCGCAGTGACCGGCTACATATATTTTAGCATGCTTATCCATTCGTGATTCAATGTTTGGTAGCAATCATACGTTTTACTTTCTCCAGATCGTGCTGAGACATGATCTTCACCAACTCTTCGAAAGATGTTTTGCAAGGATTCCATCCTAGCAAAGTTCTGGCTTTAGTGGGGTCACCTAACAACTGTTCTACCTCTGCGGGGCGGAAATATTTCGGGTCAACTTCTACCAAAACCCTTCCATTAGTTACATCAACTCCTTTTTCATTGACTCCTTCACCTTCCCAGCGCAGTTCTATACCCACTTCTCTGAAGGCAAGTGTGGCAAACTCGCGCACCGTATGCATCTCACCGGTTGCGATGACAAAATCTTCCGGAACATCGTGCTGAAGAATCAACCACATACATTCCACATAGTCTTTTGCATATCCCCAGTCGCGTTGTGCATCTAGGTTACCTAAGTACAGTTTGTCTTGTTCCCCCAAAGCGATGCGTGCTGCTGCCAAGGTTATTTTGCGGGTAACAAATGTTTCTCCTCTGCGTTCGCTTTCGTGATTGAACAGGATACCATTTACCGCAAACATCCCGTAACTCTCGCGATAGTTCTTAGTGATCCAGAAACCATATTGTTTGGCAACCCCGTATGGACTGCGTGGATAGAAAGGAGTGGTCTCTTTTTGTGGCACTTCTTGTACTTTTCCAAACAGTTCGGAGGTTGAAGCCTGATAGATTTTAGTTTTCTTTTCCATCCCCAATATGCGAACCGCCTCTAGCATGCGCAATGTTCCGATGGCATCTGCCTCGGCTGTATATTCGGGAACATCGAAAGAGACCTTCACATGGCTCTGTGCTGCCAGATTATATATTTCGTCTGGCTGTACTTGTTGAATGATCCGAATAAGTGAACTAGAATCGGTCATATCACCATAATGCAGATTGATTGTGCGCTTTTGCTTCATGTCGCGTACCCAGTCGTCGAAATATAGATGTTCGATCCGACCGGTATTGAATGAAGAGGAACGGCGTAGAATTCCATGAACTTCGTATCCTTTCTGTAAAAGAAACTCGGCAAGAAAGGAACCGTCTTGTCCCGTAATACCTGATATAAGCGCTTTTTTCATATTTTATTGTTTTAGTTATTGTAATTTAGGTGCAAATGTCGTTCTTTTTTCTTGTTTTTGCAAAACGTTCAGTACAAGCATTTATTTTTTGCCCATAAATTTGTCAATAACGAGTGCAATGGCTCCGTCACCGGTTACATTACAAGCTGTTCCGAAACTGTCCATAGCAATGTATAAAGCAATCATGAGTGCTTGAGCCGATTGATCGAAACCAAGCATCGACTGTAAGATTCCTAATGAAGCCATGATTGCTCCGCCGGGTACTCCCGGAGCAGCGACCATCGTGATGCCCAGCATAAATATGAAACCTGCAAACACTGTTAAATCGTAATTCATACCTTGCATAATCATCAATGCCAAAGCACAAGCTACAATCTTTAAAGTGCTTCCCGATAAGTGGATAGTTGCACACAAGGGAATGACAAATCCGGCAATATCGGCCGATACTCCATTTTTCTTTGTTTGTTCTAAGGTTACCGGAATAGTAGCTGCCGACGATTGTGTACCTAAGGCAGTGAAATAAGCGGGCATCATTCTGGCTAACAGTTTGAATGGATTCCGTTTTACAAATGATCCCGCAATAGTATATTGGAGAACCAAAAGCAAAATATGAAGTATAAAAATGATTCCGATAATTTTTATAAAAACAATCAAGATGGAGTAAACCTGTCCGGAGTGAGTCATGTTTAGAAAAATACCGAAGATATAAACGGGTAAAAGAGGTAAGATGACTGCTTGAATCATTCGGATGATTATATCTTGAAAATCACGGGCAACTTCTTTAAGCGCTTCACTTTGAAGGGAAGATAGTCCAAGACCTAGAGTGAAGGCTAATATTAAGGCTGTCATTACTCCCATCAAAGGAGGGATAGAGATCGAAAAGTAAGGCAAGATGCCCTGCGTCTCGGTTATTTGCTGTAAAGGAACTCCTGCTTCTATGAGGTGAGGGAAAAAGGTCACTCCTGTAAAATAGGATAGAAAACCGGAAAATAAGGTTGCCCCATAAGCTATCAGAACAGTTGTTAATAACATCCTCCCTGCTGTTTTGCCTATATCTGCAATGGCAACGGTGACCAGCCCCACAATGATTAAGGGAATAGAGAAGTTTAAGTACTCGCTGAAGATTGCGTTAAAGGTCACAAATACCCGAACAAATGTTGCAGGTAAAAAAGTTCCGATACCAATTCCCAAAGCAATGGCAATGATGATACGGGGTAATAGTCCGACGTGTAGTTTTTTCATAATATAAATTGTGTAAAATGCAAAAATAGTGTTTTATATTAAAAAAAACAAGAACAATAAAAAACAACTATTTGTTATATTCTACAAAAAGATAAATTCCAATATTTATGGATATGACAAATAGAAATAAAACTGACATTGGCTTAATAGGTCTTGCTGTGATGGGCGAGAATTTAGCCTTGAATATGGAGAGTAAAGGATGGAATGTATCGGTTTACAACCGTACTATTCCTAAGGTAGAGGAAGGAGTTGTAGAACGTTTTATCAATGGACGTGCTAAAGATAAAAATATACAAGGCTATACTAATCTGAAAGATTTCGTTCAATCAATAGCTGCTCCGCGTAAAATAATGATGATGGTTCGTGCAGGGAGTGCCGTGGATGAACTTATGGAGCAACTTTTTTCTTATCTTTCTCCGGGCGATATTTTGATAGATGGTGGGAACTCCAACTTCGAAGATACGAATAGAAGGGTGGCATTGGCCGAATCGAAAGGCTACTTTTTTATTGGTAGTGGTGTTTCCGGCGGTGAAGAAGGGGCATTGAACGGTGCTTCTATAATGCCAGGTGGATCGGAAAAAGCTTGGCCTGAGGTGAAAGCTATCTTACAAAGCATTGCAGCCAAAGCATCCGATGGAACACCTTGTTGTAAGTGGATAGGTCCGGGCGGATCGGGTCATTTTGTTAAAATGATCCATAATGGCATTGAGTATGGAGATATGCAACTGATCGGTGAAGCGTATTGGTTGATGAAAAAGATGATAGGTATGCCTAATGAAGAGATGTCGTCTGTGTTTTCACATTGGAACCAAGGAAAGTTACGTAGTTATTTAATTGAAATAACGGCCAATATATTGCATCATAAAAATAAGTCGGGTGAATATCTAATTGATAAAATCCTCGATTCTGCAGGGCAAAAAGGCACAGGGAAATGGTCGGTGATTAATGCTATGGAACTTGGTATGCCTCTGGGTTTGATTGCAACTGCTGTTTTCGAGCGTAGCTTGTCTGCTCAAAAAGACTTAAGACAGGTCGTATCTAAAAAGTATCATACCGAACACGTTTATTCAGCATACAACAAGACTGATTTTGTGAAATATGTTTATGATGCTTTGTATGCTTCTAAACTTGTGTCTTACGCTCAAGGTTTTGCTGTACTTCAACGAGCTTCTGATACATTCAATTGGAATTTAGATTTGTCTACCATTGCTCTTATATGGCGTAATGGCTGTATCATTAGAAGTGCTTTTTTGAATGATATTGCTGCGGCTTTCAAAAGTGAAGATAAACCTAAACATTTGTTGTTGGCTCCTTATTTTAAAGAAGAAATGAAAACATTGATGCCCGGTTGGAAGACATTGGTTTCGTATGCAATTAAGGAAGAATTGCCTATACCAGCTTTTTCATCGGCATTGAACTATTTTTACTCATTATCTTCTTACGATCTGCCTGCCAATATGATTCAGGCGCAACGTGATTATTTTGGAGCTCATACTTTTGAAAGAAAAGATGAACTGCGTGGACAGTTTTTCCATGAGAACTGGACGGGACATGGCGGAGATACTAAGTCAGGCTCCTATAATGTGTGATTTTAAATATATATGCTTATGAGTAAATTTGCGATTATAATATTTGGTGCTTCGGGAGATTTGACAAAACGCAAACTCATGCCGGCTTTATACTCTCTATTTAAGAATAAACAAATTTCAGCAAATCATGTTATATTAGGTGTGGGTCGTACAGCTTATACGGATGATGCTTACCGTTCTTATATGAAGGAAGAGTTGTACCAATCGGTTAAGCCTGATAAACAGGAAACGGAATTGATGAATAGCTTTTTGTCACTTATCTATTATCTGACTTTGGACCCTGCTCAAGAGTCGAAATATAGTTTGTTGAAGAAAAAGTTGGTGAACCTAACAGGGGAGAGTGAACCAAATGATTTATTATTTTATTTGTCTACTCCGCCTTCTTTATATGGCGTGATTCCTTTATGCCTAAAAAAGGTGGGGCTTAATACGAAGGGTGCGCGTATTATTGTTGAAAAACCTTTCGGATACGATCTGAAAAGTGCTCAAAACTTAAATTTGATCTATGCATCGGTTTTTGAGGAACATCAAATCTATAGAATTGATCATTTTTTAGGAAAAGAAACGGTACAAAATCTCTTAGCTTTCCGCTTCGCTAACGGTATCTTTGAGCCTTTATGGAATCGAAATTATATTGATTATGTGGAGATTACAGCTGTCGAGAATTTGGGGATTGAAAACAGAGGGGGATTTTATGAGTCGGCTGGAGCTTTACGGGATATGGTTCAGAACCATTTGATCCAATTGGTTGCCTTAACAGCTATGGAACCTCCTGCTAATTTTAATGCTGATAGTTTTCGGAATGAAGTGGTTAAGGTTTACGAATCACTCACTCCTTTAACTTCTGTAGATCTGAATGAGCATATTGTTCGCGGACAATATACTCATGCCGGAAATAAAAAGGGATATAGAGAAGAAAATCAGGTTGATCCTGCTTCTCGTACAGAAACTTACATTGCCATGAAATTGGGAATTAGTAATTGGAGATGGAGTGGGGTTCCTTTTTATATCCGTACTGGTAAGCAGATGCCTACAAAAGTGTCTGAGATCGTTGTTCATTTCCGTGAAACTCCTCATCGAATGTTTCATTGTGCAAACAACACTAGCCCACAGGCAAATAAGTTAATCCTTCGGTTACAACCGAATGAGGGTGTTGTTCTTAAAATAGGAATGAAGGTGCCGGGTGCAGGCTTTGAGGTGAAACAAGTGACAATGGATTTTAGTTACAATCAGTTGGGCGGTGTACCTAGTGGGGATGCTTATGCTCGTCTTATTGACGATTGTATTCAGGGAGATTCTACGCTATTTACTCGTAGTGATGCAGTTGAAGCTTCTTGGCGTTTCTTCGAACCTGTTTTACGTTATTGGCAGACTTACCCGGAGGCCTCGCTTTATGGCTATCCTGCCGGCACTTGGGGACCTTTGGAAAGTGAAAAGATGATGCGTGAACATGGTGCGGAGTGGACAAATCCCTGTAAGAATTTGACAAATACAGATCAATATTGTGAATTATGAAAATATCGGTTTCTCCATCGGTTATTGAAACTACCCGGAAATTGATTTTGTACATTATCCATCTGATGGATAGCGAGCCCGGGAAAGTTTTTAATATTGCATTGAGTGGGGGAAGTACGCCTGCGATCATGTTCGATCTTTGGGCTAACGAATATAAACAGATTACCCCATGGAACAGGATCAGACTTTTTTGGGTGGATGAGAGGTGCGTTCCCCCCGAAGATTCAGATAGCAATTATGGTGTGGCTTGTGCTTTGCTTTTAGCACATGTCCCGATCTCTTATGAAAACGTGTTTCGTATAAAAGGTGAAAGCGCCCCCGATGATGAAGCTTTGCGTTATTCTAAAATCGTAGCAAAAAAAGTTTCGAGTAAAAATCGGAAGGTTAAGTTTGATATTGTTTTGTTAGGGGCCGGCGATGACGGACATACTGCTTCCATATTCCCTGGACAGGAGGATCTTTTATCTAGTGATTTGGTATACAGCGTTGCGTTCAATCCCTATAACGGTCAGCGTAGGATTACAATGACAGGAAGTACCATTTCGAATGCCGATCATGTTATATTCTTTGTTACCGGTAAGAATAAGGCAAATGTTGTGAAAGAAATTTGCGATTCCGGCGATATGGGACCTGCAGCTTACATTGCTCATCATACTAAGAATATACTGATTTTTATGGATGATTTGGCTGCATCAGAAGTTGACGGTCGGTTCTGTGAATGTTTGGATGATTTGGTTTAATTTAAAAATATTGCTTTACATCAGGATTGAACGGTTAAACAATCGAGTGTAAGGTCAATTAAGTTTTAGATCAAAAAAGTCCAAGATCAACAATAGTAATAAAAGAATAACAAAAAAGGGACTGTCTTCCATTGGTTTAGACAGTCCCTTTTCTTATTTCAAATCGTGAGATTATTTGTTTTGATGATTTTGACGATCTTTCATCATCTGCTCCTGTTGCTTTTGTATAGCTTCTAGGCGAGCAGCAAATCCTGTCTTTTTCATCTGTTTCGGATCCTTTTTATTTGCTTCCAAAATAGCAAGCAACTTCTCTTCGTTTGTTGTTTTGCGTAACAAGATTGTTGTTCCTACGCTGATTAACGTTGAGATGAAATAGTAATAATTCAATCCAGAAGGATAATCATTCAAGACGAATAAGAACATAACCGGCATCAGATACATCATCCATTTCATTGCTGCCATCTGTGGCTGAGCTCCTGTGTCTTGCATTGCCATGGTATACTTTGTGTTCAAAACATTAGTAACAGTCATCAGCAAGCAGAATAAACTTAAGTGGCTTCCTAAGAATGGGATATGAAATGGGAAATTGATAAATGCATCGTATGTCGACAAGTCGTCTGCCCATAAGAAACTTTGCTGGCGTAGTTCGATAGCACTCGGAACGAACATGAATAATGCCATCAAGATAGGGAATTGTAATAGCATTGGAAGGCATCCACCCATCGGGCTCACTCCATATTGACTATAAAGTCCCATTACTTCTTGTTGTTTCTTTAAAGCATCTTCTTGTTTAGGATACTTTTTGCCTATCTCGTCTATTTTGGGTTTTAAAACTCTCATCTTTGCAGACGACATATAAGTCTTCCATGTTGCCGGGTATACTACAACCTTTACAATAATTGTAAGGATCAGAAGAACTACACCCATGCTCAATCCCCAGCCAGTTAACCAGTCGAAGATGTTGATGGTGAAATATTTGTTTACCCAACGAACGACTGGCCATCCAAGATAAACCAAATCGTCGAGCTCCCATTTTTCTTCGCGATCTTTATCGAGTGCCTTCAGTGTCTTATAGTGGTTCGGACCAAAGTAGAAGTACATTTGTGTCGGTTGCTTTCCAGATGGATCGAAGAAAGTATTCATCTCTGCAGAATAATCTTTGATGTATCCGCTTCCTTGTTGTTCCATTTTCGACTTAACCGTTGCTTTGTCGAAATCATGATCGGATATTAAAGCTGAAGAAAAGAACTGGTTCTTGAAAGCTACCCAGTCAATCTTACCTTCTAATTTCTTTTCATCATCTTTTGCTGCCGAAAGATTATCAGTGCTTTCACCAACGTGCTTGAACATAAGTTCAGCCAAGCGATTTTCATAAGTGAAACCTTTCTCTTGTTGGCGTGCGCGTTGCGACCATTCAATGTCAACATAGTTTGTATTGGCTAGTCTGCTTTCCATGCCTGTAGCTTTGATCTCGAAGCCCATCAGATAACTGTCGGCTTTCAAAGTATAAATGAAATCAATATAGCTAGTACTATCGGCAGCTAAACGCATCACAACACTGCTATCGGTTTTTTGTACGGCACTAAAGTAGTAATCTTTTGTCTGCACTGCACCTTCTTTATTATAGAAGTTTAAATTCATTGCAGCGTCGTCAGCATTGAACAATACTACCGGGCTTTTCTTATCTTGTGCTTTATATTTTTTCAATAAAGCTGAATAAACTCGCCCTCCTTTTGTGTTCAGAGTTAACTCAACAAGGTTGTTTTCAATCTTAACTAACGATTCTGCGCCTTGAGAGGCATTGTAAAAAAGAGCAGACGAATCTTTATGGGCTACTTCTTTTTTCTCGCTAGCCAAAGCTGCGGTAGTTTTCGCTTCTAAAGCTTCTTTTTGCTTCTGAACTACTGCGATAGAGTCGTAGTATTTCTTTTGTGCAGCAAGATCTTCTTCACTTGGTCGGCTAAAAAAGCTGAATCCAACCAGCAGAATACCTATTAGAACAAGACCTGTAATGGTGTTTTTATCCATTTTTATTTTATTAATATATTACAAACGATAATAATTATACATTTTCAACTTTGTTATCAATCGCAGCTTTAATGAACGAAACAAACAATGGGTGTGGTTTTAATACTGTACTGCTGTATTCCGGATGAAACTGTGTACCAATAAACCATTTTAGTTTGGGTATTTCTACAATTTCAACTAAATCAGATTCCGGGTTAATACCTACACATTTCATTCCGGCAGCTTCGTATTCAGCTTTATACGAGTTATTAAACTCATAGCGATGGCGGTGACGTTCTTGAATGTGTTCAGTTCCGTATGCCTGTATGGCTTTAGAACCTTTTTGTAAAGCACATTCGTATGAACCTAGACGCATTGTTCCGCCCATGTTGGTAACCGATTTTTGCTCTTCCATAATGTCAATCACATTGTGCGGAGTCTTTTCGTCCATCTCGCGTGAGTTGGCATCTGCATATCCTAAAACATTGCGTGCGAATTCAATTGCGATGCACTGCATACCCAAACAAATTCCGAAAGTAGGTACGTTGTGTGTACGAGTATATTTAATAGCAACAAATTTGCCTTCAATACCACGTTGACCAAATCCGGGACCGATCATCACACCCGACATGCCTTTCAATGCTTCGGCTACATTTGCATCGGTAAGCGTTTCGCTATTTACGAAATGTACTTCAACCTTGCGGTCGTTGTATGTACCGGCTTGTGACAAAGCTTCGCGAATAGATTTATAGGCATCCTGCAAGTCGTATTTACCTACAAGGGCAATGTTAACAGGTTCTTTTGCTTCAGCTGCATGACGTCGTTCCAAGAATTTACGCCATGGACCTAAATCTGGTGTGTCGGTTGACGGCAATCCCATTTTCTTTAAGATAGTAACATCTAATCCTTGTTCTTGCATTAAAAGGGGAACTTCGTAAATGGTAGGTGCGTCAATTGATTGAACAACGGCTTTATCATCTACGTTACAAAATTGAGCAACTTTTTTGCGTAATCCATCGTTCAATTGATGTTCTGTACGCAAAACAATCACATCAGGTTGTATTCCTACACTCTGCAGCTCTTTTACAGAGTGCTGAGTTGGCTTAGTTTTTAGTTCACCAGCAGCTGCAAGATAGGGGACGTATGTCAAATGAACGCACAAAGCATTCTGACCAAGTTCCCATTTCAATTGGCGGATACTTTCAAGATATGGAAGTGACTCAATATCACCTACTGTTCCACCGATCTCGGTAATTACAAAGTCGAATTTGTATTTATTACCCAGCAGTTTAACGTTGCGTTTGATTTCGTCGGTGATGTGAGGGATTACCTGGATTGTTTTACCCAAATAATCTCCACGACGTTCTTTGTCGATTACACTTTTATAAATACGTCCGGTTGTGATGTTGTTGGCTTTTGTAGTTTCAATGCCAAGGAAACGTTCATAGTGGCCTAAATCGAGGTCTGCTTCATGACCGTCTACTGTAACATAACATTCTCCGTGTTCGTATGGATTGAGTGTGCCCGGGTCAATATTGATATACGGGTCAAATTTCTGGATGGTTACATTATAACCTCTTGCTTGTAGCAATTTACCGATGGATGAGGAGATGATACCTTTCCCTAAAGAAGAGGCAACACCACCAGTTACGAAAATATACTTTGTTTCTACCACAGCTATAACTGTTATTTAATAAATAATTTACTACTAGTTCTTTACGCCTTAAAAACTGCAAAATTATAAAAAAAAGGGGAAGAATACAGTTATTCGTTAGAACTATTTTATTAAAAAATGTAATTTTAAGAGTTTGCTATGATTTCTTCATAAAATAATGTAATTTTGCCACAAATTTTGGTTATCATGAAGAAGAACTACATTACCTTAACAGCATTAGCTATTTTCTTTTCTTTGCCTGCCTTGGCGCAGCATAAACAGTCGAGTGCTTCTACAACGCCTCACGGAAAACGTGATAGCGTGGTACATGACACATTGTCTACAGAACTACAGCGTTATTTATTCCTGAAGCTGAATGTAGAAAAAGGTGTTGAAAAAGTGGATACCGTTTCTTTCTTATACAATAAGTATATAGGACAGTTAGATTATCTGAATGATCCCTCTGTTCCGGAACGATATATTGTATCCGATCCCGACTATTTCCGTTTGTTTACCCCTTTGGCTTATTATTATTCGCCAATAGCTACTTATTCGAAGATCGACTGGAAGCTTGAGAAAGATACAATAAACCCAGTGGCTGAACTGACTGCTCAGTTGCTTCCGTATGATAAAAATTTATTTACTAAGACAAAACGTACTAACGAGCAGGTAGATAAGGCTCTGATGGATCTGTATTTGCAACATCCTACTTTAGTTGTTACTACTGAAGACCGAATCATGAGTCGCGATGTGTTCCGTGAAAATGTTAAACCACAGCTTTCGCCTAAAGCGAGTGTGATTAATTTGTTCCAAGCTGAACCGATGAAAAATGATGTAGGGGAGGCACACCTTAAGATTCGTCGACCAAACTGGTGGGTAACAGGTGGTAACGGATCATTGCAAATTAGTCAGAACCACATCTCGGACAACTGGTATAAAGGAGGAGAAAGCAACTATTCTGGTTTGGCAACTTTCCAATTGTTTGCGAATTATAATGATAAGGAAAAGATTTTATTCGAAAATCAGATGGAAGCAAAGGTGGGGATGAACTCTACTCCTTCGGATAAATTTCATGATTATCTCATTAATACCGATCAGTTCCGTTTGTATAGCAAACTGGGTATTCAAGCTTATAATAAATGGTATTATACCATCTCTAGTGAGTTCAAAACTCAGTTCTTTGACGGATATAAGGCCAATAATGAAGAACTAATTGCTGCTTTCTTAGCACCAGCCGACTTGGCAGTCAGTCTCGGTATGGATTACAAGCTTAATAAGAAGAAGTATAATTTATCTTTGTTTATTGCACCTCTTACTTATAATCTTCGCTATGTGGGTGATAAAAGAGTAGATGAAACAAAGTTCGGTCTTGAGAAAGGGAAATGTTCGAAAAATGATATTGGTTCTCAGTTGCAATCGACTCTGAATTGGAAAATTCTTTCTACTGTTATTCTGGACTCTCGTTTAAGTTATCTTACCAACTATAAATGGACTCGTATGGAGTGGGAAAATACGTTCAACTTTGTACTGAACCGCTACTTGTCGACGAAACTTTATGTTCATTTACGTTTTGATGATAGTGCTAAACCTACTACAGGAACTAGTTACTTCCAATTAAAAGAATTACTTAGCTTTGGTATAAATTATAACTGGTAGGATAATTATACTATAATAGAGATAGGTACAAAAAATCCGGAATAGCATCCATGATTGTTGTTCCGGATTTTTTTTGTTTTTATATCATGTTCATATCATCTTAGTGTTGCTTATTGTAGATATTTGTATGTGTAAAAAGTCGGAATTTGAAGCCGTTTTATCACTCAATTATAGTTTTTATTATTAACTTTGTTATCTAATAATGAAAATCTTTTCCACTCTTTACCGTAAGAGTTGTATTACAATCTGTTTTTTATCTGACCGTATTTAAATTCTGCAAGTAGCGTAGCAATGAATAGTTTCTACTATAGTAACTGTCAGTGCCTACTATAGTAACTGTCAGTGCCTACTATAGTAACTGTTGGTGCCTACTATAGTAACTGTTGGTTCCCACTAAGGAGACTGTTCGTTTCCACTATAGGAACTTTTCGTTTCCACTATAGGAACTTTTCGTTTCGGCGTAATAGGTAGTCAACCTTCATGTAACTTTTTGTACCAAGCGCGCTTTGCTGCGTTTGTATAGCTATTGTTGGTTGCGCACTGATAATTGTCGATTAAGATTGCAATTAACTATTCGGACTTATTATTCAGCATTATAATGCTTACTTATATAATAAATATTAGTTAACTGTATAAACTAGTATCTAAATATAAAAGGTGTTGTTTGTTTGATAGCAATAGATTAAAATGCCTATATAGATGCTATTATAATTAAAAAAATCGTACTTTTGACAAATAATTCATTCAATGCTCTTTAGTTGGTAATATTACTATTGCTGAGTTGTTAACTAACTTAAATACTGATTCACGATGAAACACCTTACTTACACTTTGGGTTTACTTGCCGGAGTCTCATTACCCGTATCTTCCATCTATGCTGGTACTCCGCCTATCAAAAAACTGTCAAAAACGGAAGCCCGTCCCAATATTGTTTTAATTGTTGCGGATGATCTTGGGTATGGCGATCTTAGTTGCTATGGGGCCAAACGTATTCAAACTCCCGGTATGGATAGAATAGGCAACGAAGGGGTACGTTTTACACAAGCTTTCTGTACAGCAGCAACTTCTACTCCTAGCCGATATTCTGTGATGACGGGCAAATATCCGTGGTCGAATGTCGATGCTAAAATTTTACCTGGCAATGCCGCTTTAATTATTGATACACAAAAGATAACTTTGCCTAAGATGCTACAAAATGCGGGCTATACCACCGGATCGGTTGGGAAATGGCACATTGGTTTGGGCGATGGAAATGTTGATTGGAATAAGGAAGTGCATCCGGGTGCCCGAGAAATAGGCTACGATTATTCTTTTATTCAAGCCGCAACTAACGATCGGGTGCCTTGCGTGTTTCTTGAAGACGGTAAGGTAGTGGGACTTGATCCTGACGACCCTTTGTATGTGGATTATAAAAAGAATTTCCCCGGTGAGCCTACTGGTAAAGACAATCCTGAGATGCTTCGTATGCATCCCAGTGTTGGGCATGCCGGGTCGATCGTGAACGGAGTTCCGCGTATAGGTTTTCAGAAAGGGGGAAAAGCTGCTCAATGGAAGGATGAAGAGATGGCTGGCTTGTTTCTAAATAAAGCCAAAGAGTTTGTGGAAAAGAATCAAAATCAACCTTTTTTCCTCTATTATGGCTTGCATCAGCCTCATGTTCCTCGTGTACCAAACGAACGCTTTATTGGTAAATCGGGTATGGGGCCAAGAGGAGATGTCATTCTGGAAGCAGATTGGTGCGTGGATGAATTTCTCAAGGAACTCGACCGTTTAGGCCTAAGTGAAAATACAATTGTGATTCTCACAAGCGATAATGGTCCGGTGCTGGATGATGGATATAAAGATGATGCCGTAAGGTTGCTGGGTGATCACAAACCGGCCGGTTCGTTACGTGGGTGGAAGACCAGTATGTTCGATGGGGGCACACGCATTCCGTTTATGCTTCGTTGGCCGGCGGTCGTTAAGCCACGCATATCCGACACTTTTGTTTGTCAGATGGATCTTCTGGCTTCTTTTGCATCCCTTCTTGGTCAAAAGATTAACCATCCTGTCGATAGTCAGAATACGATGGATGCTTTTCTAGGAAGAGGTGAAAAAGGGCGTACGAATCTGGTGATTGAAGGAATGTTCAATTATGCTTATCGAGAAGGAGATTGGGCACTCATTCCTCCTTATTATAGTCCTTATGCCGATGAAGAGGATAACGGTGATTTAGGATATGGCTATAAACTATATAATTTGAAGAAAGATATCGGACAAAGGCATAATCTAGCAGAAAAATACCCTAAAAAACTGGGTGAGATGATCAATCGTTTTGAAAAACTTAAAAAGACTGCTGGTAAAGTAACCCGTTACTAATTAGATACTGGGATCCTCTGTCCACTTTTCATGCCATGAGTTAATTTACTATTTCTCATCACTAGTGTCCCGTTAAAATCGGGACGAATTAAAAATTAAATAAATAACCCCGGAATAAGGGGATCAAGTTGTTCTTTGACATCATTGAAATTAGTCTTATCGAACAGA
>Ga0114938_1001298_pt1 | contig 17276 bp, 15 predicted proteins | sample AshMeaBigSpring_FD_88675 | JGI IMG/M metagenome (GOLD analysis project Ga0114938, IMG submission 88675) | Groundwater microbial communities from Big Spring, Nevada to study Microbial Dark Matter (Phase II) - Ash Meadows Big Spring | ecosystem: Environmental > Aquatic > Deep subsurface >...
ACGGCGACCGGGTTGGCAGCGTCGAGACTGAAGAAGTAGACGCCGCGTTTCTCGATCCCACGGTCGCGCAGCTGCACGTAGGTGCGCACATTGAGTTCGGGGAACGCCGACAGCCACGGGACGGCGGGCAGTCCGCGCGGGCGCACCCCCTGCATCTTGAAGGGAACGATGCCCAACCAGCCCTCGCCGTCGAATGCATCCACCGTCAAGGCGGGCGGCAGCAGCGCTTGCAACGCGGCAGCAGGCAGCGGCCAATGCGTAAAGAGGAGATCGCGCCACGTCTGCGCCATCACCCAGGGCGCGACGGGCAGCGGCCAGGGACGGTGGGCGGTGTTCGCCAGCAAAGGGGTGGGAATGGCGGCGGCAGTGTCAGAAATGGTTTCGGTGGTCATGTCTGTTGATTGTACCTACAGGTCAGCAATTTGTCACAAAAATGACCGCAAACCTGAAACCTTCTGCGCGAGACTGCGTATTGATCGACAACAGCGCACACGGAAGGCGAAACGGCCAGTACGGACGGTGCGCCAACAAGAGAAGAAGGTGAAACGATGAGCGCCGAAAGCACAAATACCACGACCGAACGCACGCCGGGTGCGTTGCCGGAATGGATGGAAGCGAACACGACTTCGCAATCGAATGGAGCAGAACAAACGACGATGAACACCAAACGCATGTTATACCGCCATCCGACCGACAAAGTGATCGGTGGCGTCTGCGGCGGCATTGCCGAGTACTTCGGCTGGGATCCGGTACTCGTGCGCGTGCTGTGGGTCGTGGCGACCTTTGCGACCTGGGGCGGCGGCTTCCTGGCCTATATCTTGCTGTCGCTCTTCTTGCCCACCGGCGACAACAAAGTCGGGCAACTGCGCCCGCCCGCACTGGAATTGAGCCAGAAGGGCGTGACCTGGGCTGCCGGTCTCTTGATGGGTCTTGGTGGGCTGTGGCTGCTGGCGAATCTAGGGATTCTGCCCGGTCTATGGGGCGCTTTCTGGACGGTCGTCGCCGTGCTCTTCTGGCCGGCGGTATTGATCGGGGCGGGCTATCTGTTGCTGCGGGCAAATAGCCAGCGCAACCTCGACCAGGAGATGGTCGACGCTGCGCGCAAGGTCAAGGAGAGCGTCAACGGCGCCGTGCCCACCAGCGATGAGTTCAAAGCTGGCCTCAACCGGGTGCGCTCCGGGATGCCGCTCCAGCGCAGCCGCACCAACCGCATGATCAGCGGCGTCTGTGGCGGTATGGGCGAGAAGTTCGGCATCGACGCCAACCTGATTCGCCTGATCTGGGTGGCCTTCACCCTCGGCACGATGGGCTTTGGCGCCCTGATCTATGCGGGGATGGTGTTGCTGATGCCGGAGGGCCGGACCTCGACTGGCGCCGAGGAGCGCATCCAGGAGATTCAGGTCGTCAACAGCTCGACGACTGGCGCCAACTAAGCGGCGCGATAGATACCAGGATTTTTGACGGCTGCGGTCACAGTGGTAGACTACATAGTCAGAATCCTGGTTTCTTCCAGACGTTCCATTTGCTAACACCGGCAGCTTCTCCGCTGCGAGCAATTATCAACTGACTGAGCAAGAAGGCGGTGCCGTGCCGCCTTCTTGCTTTTTCGCCCCCAATTGTCGAAAGACAGGTCGTTGTGTACAATTCATGCCACCAATTGCAATGAGTCCGCCTTTAGAACTGCTGTATGCAGCCATAGCAGGAAAATGGATTGCTATGTGAAGATGTAGGCAGATAGGAAGGAGTTATTCTATGAAGTTCATGGTGACTCTTGACCGCGATGAAGATGGGATGTGGGTAGTGGAATGTCCTGCAATCCCTGGCTGTGTATCACAGGGGAAGACGCGACAAGAAGCAATCGAAGCGATCAGGGAAGCGATCCAATTGTGCCTCGAAGTGCGTTCTGAATACGGTCTACCACTCACAGTCGAGACACAGCAAGTGGAGGTCATGGCCTGATGCCACCCGTGCCAATCATGAGTGGGGTGGAAGTTGTCAGGGTTTTCGAGTCCTTTGGTTGGCGCGTCGTACGTCAACGCGGCAGCCATATCGTTATGATCAAAGACGGGGAAATTGCCAGCCTCTCCATCCCCAATCACCGTGAAGTCGCTAAAGGCACACTGCGGAGCTTGATTCGCACCGCGAACCTGACCCTTGACCAGTTTCTTTCTGCATCCAGGTAACCGCTGAGCTTTGCATCAGTCAGAAGTCACATACGATTTGATAGCATGATTGAACGCGAAAGGACAACCCAGTGTCAAGAGGAACCTATCTGCTGATCGGCACCGCGATTGGCGCCGGCATCGCCCTCGCCCTCAATTACTTTCTCGGCCCGGCGCCGGGAACCACATATGACGCCAACTACCGCTCCCGGCTCGATTTTGCGCTGGATGAGGGTCAGCGTGCCGCGCGTGCGCGCGAAGATGAACTGCGTCAGCAAATCATCCAGATGCGGCGGTCAGCCGGGAGTCTCACCGACGGCACCGCCTGATCGCAGTTGATCGATGTGTTTGCAGCTTTGACGCGTAGGCGCAGAGATGCAGAGAAACGCAGAGTTTCGATGAAACCTTCTCTGCGCACCTCTGCGTCTCTGCGCCTACCAAGAAAGTCGAAATTATTGTTGCGTGTAGATATATCGTAGCCATGTAAGTTGCGAATTTCTTCACCTCGAGATGGCGGCGCGCCGCCTGTTTCACTTCGCGTCAGAAACAGCCTCTCTGAACGATCGCTGCGTTACGGCGCTGCCGTTGCCGGCGCCGTGGCCTCCATGGCGCGCAGGTATGCCGTGATCGTCGCGATATCCGCCTCTGTGAGATAGCCGCTCCACGCCGGCATCGACGTGCCGGAGACGCCGCCGGCGATGATCTGCTGGATGGCAGCGTCGGGCGCCTGGCTGAGGAGGGTCTGGTCATTGAGCGCCGGCGCCAGTCGCGTGCCATACGCCTCGACGCCGTGACACTGCGTACACAGGATGTTGTAGAGCTTGGCGCCGCTGGCAATTGCCTCTGGACTCATGTCGATGGGTGCGGCCTGCACGACGGGCAGCGCCACCCCAGCCGCGTCGAGTTCGGGCCAGCGCCGCAGCAGCGTCGTGACCGCGCCAATCGACGCCGAGTCGAGTGCATGCTCCCAGCCCGCCATCAACGTGCCCGGCACGCCCTGCGCTACGATGCGCGCGATGTCGGCGTCGGTGAGGCGGCCGCGCAAGTCATCCGTGTTGAGCGCCGGCGCCAGCGTCGCGCCTTCGCCGTTGGCGCCGTGACAGGCGACGCAGTTTTCGGCATAGACTTGCAGCCCGCTCGCCAGCACGTCGCCATCGGGCAGCATCTGGATGGCGGCGATCAGCGCGTCGTCGATGGCGACGGCGGCGACGGGCGGCGGCGTCAAGCCAAGTTCATTGACGCGCGCGGCGACGGCGTCCCACGGCGCGTCTTGGATCAGCGCCACCAGGCTGCGCACCTGCATGTCGGTGAAGATGCCGCCTTCTTCGGCGTCATACGCGGCCATCGCCGTGTTGTAGCGCCCACGCTCGATGGTGCGGAAAATGTCTTCGGCGTCCATCAGCCGCACGCCCTCATTGTCCAGCGCGGGGTAGGCGGCCATGCCTTCGCCCGCCGCGCCGTGACAGGCGACGCAGTTCGTGGCGTAGAGATCGAGACCTTCGGCGACGGCGTTGACGCGAATTGCCTCCGCCGCCTCCACCTGCCGCGTTGGCTCGCGCAGAATGGCAATGCTCAACGCCGCCACGATCAGCAGCGTGCCAAGAAAGCCGAAAAGGGCGAGTTTGGGTGTCATCATGTGCTCCTGTGGAGAGGAAATTGAGAGAATAGGCGATTGGGAGATTGTTGCTGTGTAAGTGCATACCCTCTCCCAATCGCTTAATCTCCCAATCGCCTATTCTCATCTTCTCTACGCGTACACAAAATCCGCTTCCGACGCGTGGTCTCGCTGGATCGGGCGCCCGGTGTCGACCTGCACGACGCCATCGACGATAGTCACGATGAAGCGATCTAGTGGGCGCGGGGCCGGTGCGTTGACAAACTCGCCGTTGCGCTCGAAGGCCGAAGCGTGACAGGGGCAGACAAAGCGCCCCTCCGCCGGCTCCCACGGCACCGCGCAGCCGAGATGCGTGCATTTGCGGTAGAGCGCCACAAAGCCACCGTCCGTCTCGCGCACTAGGTAGAAGCGCCCGCTGGTGAAAGGCGTCACGCTGCCCGCCGGGAAGTTCTCGACCGGCCCGGCGGTGAAGATGCCACCGAACTCGCCCTCGACCACGCGTGGCGAAAGGAACATGTAGGCGACGCCGCCTGCTTCGGCCAACGCCACCGTGCCCGCCACGCCCCACGTCAACTTGAGAAAATTGCGGCGTGAAACATTGGCGCTCATCCCATCACCTCCCACGGCCACACCAGCGCCATGCCTTCGCCACGGAAGAAGACGCCGATCACGGTCAACACGATGAATCCAACGACCAGCAGCACAAATAGGCTTTGGCGCGTCTCGCAGGCCGTCGCGCGAAAGAGCTTTTTCATGATCTCGTAAAAGGCCATCAACCCCAGCAGCAGCGCCGCCAGCGGCACCCACCCGTTGGCGAGGATCGTCGGCAAACTCGGGAGCAGCGCCGGCAGATCGAGCCAGAACTCGTCGAGCAGCACCAGCGCTGGCGTCAGGATCAACGCCGCCACCGCCGCCGTCACCGCCATGACGCGCCCACGCTGCGAGCGGAACCAGACGCCCTCCGCCGCGAGGTCGAAACGCTGGTATGGGATGATTGCCAGCACAACGAGCGCCAGCGCCGGGATCACTATGGCGCCAAAGGTGGGGTGAAAGTGCAGCAGCAGCTCCTGAATGCCCATAAAATACCAGGCTGCCTTGGCCGGATTCGGGCTGTGATCGGGGTTGGCAGCGCCCTCCAGCGGCGCATTGACCAGCACCGACCACAGCAGGATCACACCGGTCATCACCAGCGCAAAGACAAACTCAATCGAGACCAGGTGCGGGATCGTCGTCACCTTGACGTTCGGCGCGTGCAGCGTGCCATCGACCTTGTGCGGGATCGTCAGTGTATCCTTGCGCACGCGCCAGATGTGGAAGGAGACGACGCCCATCAGCGTCAGCGGCAGGATCGCCACGTGCAGCCCATAGAAGTTGGTCAGCGTCGCGCCGCTCACCTCCGGCCCGCCGAGCAGGAAGTTGCGCAGCGGCTCGCCCAGGATCGGGACGTAGCTCAGCAGGCTGGAGCCGACCGTCACCGCCCAGTACGCCAGTTGATCCCATGGCAGCAGATAGCCGGTGAAGTTCTCCGCCACAACGATCAACAACAGCGACACGCCAAGCACCCAGTTGAATTCGCGTGGGGTGCGGAAGCCGCCGGTGAAAAAGACACGCAGCAGGTGCAGAAAAGTCACGACGAGGAGCAGGTTGCCGCTCCAGTGGTGCAGGTTGCGGATCAACTGGCCGTACCACACCTCACTTTGCAGCGTGAGCATGTCGCTGTACGCCTGGTCGGGTGAGGGTGTGTAGGCGAACATGAGCAGGACGCCCGTGGCGACCAGAAGCATGATCAGCAACAACGCCAACCCACCCAGTCCCCACGTGTAGGTGAAGCGCAGCGTCGGCTTGCTCACTTTGCTGGGATGCAGATGGAGCACCAGGTTGTTCATCACCAGCTTCATGCGCTCGCGGTCGTCGGTGGGGGGGAGTGAGCCACGCTGGATCGAGTCCCACACACGCTGCGGCATCGTGTCGGGGCGGGGATCAAGGTCGGTGGTCATGGGTTTGGCTCCTTTTGGATGTTCAATCTCTAATCGCCCAATCGCTTAATCTCTAGTCATTGAGATTAGGCGATTGGGCGATTTGGCGATTGTGCGATTAGCCGTTCGTCGGGGTGGCGTGGCCTTGACCCTGGCCGCCGTTGCCGCCCTGCCCGCCGTTGCGACCGGGGCCGCCCCACAGCGGGCGCCCGTTCGGGTCGCGCAGGAGGAGGCGCTCGCCGGTGACCGTCTTTGTGACCTGGCCGGTTTGGAACTGGCCGTCCTGCCAGAAACCCTGCACCTCGATCGCGTCGCCTTCGGCAAACTGCACGGCCTGGCTCTGCCAGAAGTCGGCGCGGCCAAAGCTGAGCACTATCACTTCGCCCTCGGCGGTCGCCACCGTCAGCCCGTTGCGGTTGACGGTGGCGACGGTGGCGGTCATCGTCACCCAATTTTCCGGGGCGATCTGCACCTCCTGACCTGTCCCGCCAGCGCCCCGTCTGCCGTGGCTTGCCCCGCTGCCGTTCGACGCGCCGCCCGACCACAGCGGCTGACCCGCCTCCGAGCGCAGCGCCAGCACCGTCCCATCGGCCTGGGTGATCGACGCCGCGTGGTATTGGTCGCCGTTGTAGAAGCCGTCGATCGCGATCGCGTCGCCCACGGACAGCGTGCCTTGTTCCTGCCAGTAGAAGGACGGCCCCAACTCGACGTAAACTGGGCTGCCATCTTCCAGCGTCACGGTCATGCCCACGTCGCCCAGTTCGGCGATAGTCGCCGAAGCCGACCACGGCTCACCGACGTTATCGACTGCTTGGTTCAGTTCTTGCTGCACAGCGGCGCCATCACCGGCGTTCTGCCCCTGCCGCTTCCCCTGACCGGCGTTGCCATTGCCAGCGTCGGTCGTTGGCGTGGCGGCCTGCGTCGCCACTGCGGCTTGTGTCGCCGCCGCTGCCGCAGCATTGCCCTGCACCTCAATCGCTGCCATTACGGTGGCTGCCGCCACCGTCACCACCAACACGGCCACGATGATTTTTTTCCACATTTGCTTGCCTCCTTCAGGCTTCAACGCGTTCGTTCGATGGCTCCAGGATGACGGAGCGCTGTGAAGAAGTTGTGAAGAAAAGATGGGGTTTCCGTATGTTCGCGCCTAGACAATGTCGGTTGTAACTGTTCAGGCTCAGGTGCGTCGCACCTGAATAGTAACTGTCGGTTATCGCCCTGGGCGTGACATGGCTCTGCTGGAAAGACGCGCTTTTTAGGGGCTAGATCAACGGCACATCAACGGTGTATGATTACGTTGTAGTCCGTTAGCAGTCGCATCGCGTTCACTGGATTATCATCGCATGAACTTGTCGGACTATGCCAGCTTTGATATCGATCTAGGCCCTGACGGCGGTTCCGCATATGCGTTGTCCATCCTCGATTCACCAGCAGGAGCCGTGCGCACGCGCTTTGTGACGCCCTTCACCGACGCTGATGTGAGGGAGTGGCATGCACTGGTGATGGCGTCGATCCAGGCAGCACGTACTTTGGCGGGAACGGCTGCGGCTCCCACGACGCTGTGGGGCGGAGGCCAGGTGCAATCATCGTCGTCCCCCATGAGCGGCGTAGAGCAACGAGCTGTCGATTGGGGGCTTCGACTCTCCGCTGCGCTGTTCGATGCGCAAGTGTGCGCCCTATTTCAGGAAAGCCGCGCGCGTACGTCGGTGGCAAAGCAGGGGTTGCGCATCAAACTGCGCGTGCGTGCTCCTGAACTGGCCGTGTTGCCCTGGGAACTCCTGCTGGATCCCGACGCTGCGCCGACGCCGCGCTTTCTGGCCCTGTCGCGTCAAACCCCGGTGGTACGTTTTCTTGAAGTTGACCAGGCGGCTGAACCCCTGACGGTGCATGGCGCCCTGCGTATTTTGGCGATGGGCGTCAGCCCAGCCGACCTCACGCCTATCGATATCGAGAGTGAACGTCGCCATCTTGCTGCGGCGTTTCCCTGGTGGAATCATCTTGTGCGCGTGGACTGGGTTGCAGGTCAAGATTGGCGCGCGCTCCAGGATCAACTTCAAGCAGGTGGGCCGTATCACGCCTTCCATTTTGTCGGGCACGCATTCTTCGATGGCTTCAGCAACACAGGGTATGTCGCCCTGGCGAATGACGCAGGCGAGACCGATCTACGCAGCGCCACCGAGCTTGCCGATCTGCTGGCGGATCACCCTACGCTTAAGCTGGTTGTGCTCAACGCGTGCGAAAGCGCCGAAGGCTCCCCACTTGACCTGACGTCGAGTATGGCGGCCACCCTGCTGACGCGCGGCTTCCCCGCTGTGGTCGCCATGCAGACCAGCGTGAGCGATCGCGCGGCGGTTGAGTTTGCCCGCAGCTTTTACCGCGCCATTGCCAACCGGCTGCCTGTTGACGCTGCATGCACCGAAGCGCGCAAGGCAATGCGTCTGGCTGGCGGCGACACCCTGGAGTGGGTCATTCCAACGTTGTATATGCGCGCGACCGACGGCCGCCTGTTTCGGGCGGAAGGCGTGCCGATCAACTGGGCAAAAGTGTTGAGCCTGCTGCTGATCGTGTTGATGCTGTGCGGCGCTGGCATCGGCTGGTGGCGCTGGCAAAGTCAGCGCCCTATCCCCACCGGCGATTTCAACGTCGCCGTCGCGGATTTCGTCGATAATGGCGAACGCGCTGTGGCGTTGCAGGCGGGCGCTGTCTTTGGACAAGCCTTGAGCGATGCACTGGAGAACGAATACATCGCAAGCGCATCCAGCGGCGTCGCCGTCGTGCATCAACATGTCGGGGTGATTGAGGATGCAGGCGCCGCTGCGGAGCTGGTGAAAGCTGGCTTTCAGATGGTCATCTACGGCAGTGTGGCTGGCATCGGCGAGCAACTGGATGTGCGCACGAAATTTCTGGTGCCGGACGCGTTCCGCAACGATATGGGCGAAATCACCGGCGCGCACGACTTCGCCTTTCCTCTCACCATTCACCCAGATGAAATCTTCACGCTGACGCCGGTGTTGGAGCAGCGCGCCAGCCTGCTGGTCGATCTGATCCAGGGCGTCAATTTTGCGGCGCAGGATCGTCTGGAGGAAGCCGCAGTTGCATTGGCGCAGGCTGCCCACGAATCCGAGCCTCTCGGCGTCTTCGAGGGTCGCGAGGTGATCTATCTCTTTGCCTCCGACGTGGCGCGCCGGCGCGCGCAACTCGACGAAGCGGAACAACTGGCGCGGTTTGCGCTCGAACTCAACCCGAACTATGGGCGCGGCTACATTGCGTTAGCCAACACTTTCTTTGTGCGCGGCGATGCCTATCTTGGCGAGGCGCAGGCGCGCTATGAACAGGCGCTGGCGCTGCCAGATCAGCCGCAAGCTGCTTTCATCGCCGAGAAGGCGCATCTGGGGCTCGGTCAGGTCTTTCTCAAGCGTTACCTGTTGGCGCAAGGCGGTGCGTCGCCATATGCCAATGATTACGCGACGGAAGCCGCCGCTCATTATCAATCCATGATCGATAGTATTGCGCCACAGCCGCCGCTCGATCCGGGCCGCCTGGAGCGACTGGCGCAGGCTTATCTCGGTTTGGGTGAATTGGAACGCCACCTGGAGATCGCTACTGCCACTGACCGCTTCTGTCGCGTCCTGACGCTTTCAAAGAACGCAATCACTCGCCAGCTTGCAGACGAGGCGCTCGACAAGCTGGATGTCACTTGTCCTGGCAATGCCACAGCGCCGTAGCGCCTGGCAGAGCCATTCTTCAGAAGGAGCCGCACCATGAACTATCGTCATTTCATGTGCATCGTTGCGTGGTTGGTTGCGGTGAGCCTCGGCGCCGCACGGGCAACGCCGCTTCTGGCGCAAACGCCAGCCCCGACCCTGTCGCCAACGCAGGTCTGTCCGCCCGAAGCGGAATGGCTGCAACACATTGCCCACCCCGGCGACCGGTGGGCGACCATCGCCGCGCAGTACGGCGTCAGCGAAGCCGATCTGCGCGCGGCCAACCCGACGCCGTTGGGCTTGCTGCGCATCGGGCTGCCGGTGCGCATCCCCTGCGTGCCCAAACCGCCCGCACCCGTATATGCCACGCCACGCGCCACGGCCACCTTGCCGCCATCGGCGGGCAGCGCACCTGCGGCTGGCGTCTGCACGCCGCCAGCAGGCTGGGGTGTCCGGTACACAGTGTTGCGCGGAGATACGCTCAGCCGGTTGGCGACGGCCTGTCGCACCACCAGCGCCGCCATTCGCCAGGCAAATGGCTGTCGCAGCCGCGACATGATCTACGCCGGGGAAACGTTATTGCTTCCCTGCTGGCCGGCGATGCTTGCTACCCCCACGCCAGCGCGGATCCAACCAGCTGCTTCGCCCAGAGCGCCCGCGATTCCGGATCGGCCACCACAACCTGGCCCGCTGCGAGTGTCGCTGAATCCTGCTGACGCAGTTGTGGGCGCCAGCATTGGCGTCACCATCCAGGACGCTGGCGCCCACGAGCTGCTGGCGGTTACAGTCTCCTGCGGCGGTCAAACCATGACTACGTTCGGCGTCACGGCTTCCGGCAATGGGGCGGCAACCGCCTCGTTCAGCACGGCAGGCTTTCCGGCGGGACGTTGTCGAGTCGATGTCGCGAGAACAGTCGTCAGCGGCGGTGGCAGCGCCAGGTTGATCCTGGCGCCAGCAGTTGCACCGTCTGCGCAGACGTTATCAGCGTCGTCGACAACGGATGCAGCCGCAGCGGCCACGACGACGCCGTTGCCGTCCACAACGCCGGCCACGCCAATGGACGCGCCGCCGGACACGACGCCCACCCCCTCGCCGACCGCTGAGACGGCCACACCCGGCGCGCCACCGGCGGCAACCAGCGGCGCTGAGACAACATCCGACGACCAGGCAACATCGGCGGCGCCAGACGCGCCGACACGCACGCGTCTCCCCGCCACCCCGACCGAAGTTGCGCCGCCTGTGGAGACACGGACCGCGACGGCAACATTGACGCCACCGCCGACCGTCCCGTCCCCATCGCCAACTGCTCCCGCGTCACCAACGCCTGCAGAACCGACAGCAACGAAGCCCGCAGCGGCGAATCCCACTGCGCCGCCTCCGCCCCCTACCGCCAGCGGCACGGACGTAGATGCCCCCGACGCTACACAGACAGCCACATCACCCTGAGCCAAGCAGCCCTAGCCCTCTGGCGACTGCAGGATAGAGCACATCGATGATCGTAGGATAGAAGTTCAGCCGCAAGATTGCGGCAAAGGAGCAGACAGATGAGCATACCGGTTGCGTTTTCTGAGGAATATCTAGACCTGGACAACCTGCCATGGATTGTTTGGATCCAGTTGCAACCAGACGCGCTCCCGCTTGAATACATGGACAATCTTGAAAAATATCTATGGGAGCGCTACCCGGACTTTGCTAACCGCTGGGAGGAACTGCAAGCCCCTCTGCCTGAGCTATCCTTTGAGCGTACATTTTTCACCTTGAGCGCTGGGGAATTGGCGGAACTGGTGGAGCGACAAGAGCAGGATAAGCACGCAGCAATTATTGAACCGGTCACGCTGCAGGAATTCTTCTCACACTATCTCTTGCGCGTGCCATCCGGCGAGTACGCTGCCTTTGTCGCCGAGGCGCTGCAGGGGCTAGACCATATCTTTGCGCGTGTGCAGGTCCAGGTTCCCCTGCCTGCGCAGCCTGCTGGCGGTCAACCCTATCTGGGAGGCGTTGATCCCATCAAGGATACCGCAGGGATCAACGTGCGCGATGTCTGGACGGCTGCCGGCGGGAACGGCGAAAACACCGTAATTGGCGTGATCGAGCAATGTTGGGCGCTGACGCACCGTGACCTGGCGGCGTCCATTGCACCGCGCCGGTATCCTCAAGTGCAGCCCGCCAACGATTCGAAGATACAAGGGGCTGTCGTCCATGCGATGGCGGATGTTGGCATCCTGGCGGCGTCGCACAATGCTATTGCCTTCGACGGGATCGCCGTCGGAACCGTCATTCAGTTGATATCCAGCCTACGCACCAAAAATGGCGCCAATCTGCACGGTGTGGCTGACGCCATCACGGTTATCATGCAACTGCTGCCGCGCGGCGCGGTCTTGCTGGTGGAGGAGCAGGCAGAAACGCTGTGGCAGGGTAGCGTGCAACTGACGCCGGTGGAACTGGTGGCGGCTGTTCAGACTGCGATCCGCGCGGCGGTCAACATTGGTATCGCTGTCATCGAGCCGGCGGGCAACGGTGGCATCGACATCGACGTCATGTTAACGGCTGGGGACTCCGGCGCCATCGTGGTAGGCGCATGCGCCGATGACGGGCAACGCCCCTCGCGTCTGGCGGGGGTGCTCCCCTCGAATTTTGGCGGGCGCGTTGACTGCTATGCGCTGGGCGAATTTGTGGAGACGTTGGACATCAACAATGGCACGCGCAGCGATTACGGCGGTACGTCATCGGCGTCCGCCATTATTGCTGGCGCTGCCACTGTCGTGCTGTCGATCGCTGCTGCGCATGGTCGCACGGTCACACCGCCTGAGCTGCGCGACTGGTTCAGACAGCCGGGTACGGAATCGTCAAATCCCGTCGCCGATCTGATTGGCGTCATGCCTGATGTTAGCGCGCTGATCGCAAATCTATAGACGGCTGCGTAGGGGAAGCGCGGTGGTCGCCAGAAGGTTGCACATGATAACGTTGCAAATTGTGGAGTGATCCTCCATAATTGCAGACATGTCCCACATCGACCTCCTCAACCAATCCGATATCCGCCGCAAGCTGGATCAGTGCATTCACTGCGGCCTCTGTCTGCCCGCCTGCCCGACCTACAGCATCAACCAACTGGAGATGGACAGCCCGCGCGGGCGCATCGCATTGATGCGCGCCGCGGCGGATGGGCGCATTGGGCTTGACGGCGCGTTTCAAGAGCACATTGACCTCTGTCTCGGCTGCCGCGCCTGCGAGACGGCCTGCCCGTCGGGCGTGCAATACGGGCTGCTGCTGGAGGCAGCGAAGGCGGCGTTGGCAGGGGCGAGGGGCGAGGGGCGAGGGGCGGCGCTCACTGACGCCGCCGCATGGCGCAACCAGACAGGTGATGATACCCCTCGCCCCTCGTCCCTCACATCTCGCATCTCCCAAGCCATGCAGCGCTTCGGCTTGCGCGAGTTGATGCCGCACCGTGACCGGCTGCGGTTGCTGGCGCGTGGGCTGTGGCTCTACCAACGCCTGGGGTTGACGCAGATCGCCGCACGTGTGCTGCCCAAGCTGCCGCCTGCGCTGACGACGATGGAGGGCATGGCGCCGCCCGTCGATCTCGGCTATTTCGATGAGACACGTCCGGCGCCGGCGATCGGCCCGCGGCGCGGCAAGGTCGCCTTCTTCACCGGCTGCGTGCAGGATGCGTTCCTGGCGGGCGTCAATCGCGCCACGGTGCGCGTGCTCCAGCGCAACGGCTACGAAGTTCACTTTCCGCAAGGCCAGACTTGCTGCAACGCGGCCGCACTCCACAGCGGCGACACGGCGCAGGCGCACGATCTAGCGCGCCAGAATATCGACGCTTTCCTGCGCGACGAATATCTTGCCATCATCAACAACGCCGGCGGCTGCGGCGCGGCGCTCAAGGGCTACGATCATCTGCTGGCGGACGACCCGATCTACGCCGAACGCGCCCGCGCCTTTGTGACGAAGGTCAAGGACATCAGCGAATTCCTGGTCGACCACCTGCACAATCCGCCCGCCGGCTACGTGCAGGCGCGCATCACCTACGTGGATTCGTGTCATCTGCGCCACGGCCAGAAGATCAGCAAGCAGCCGCGCACGCTGCTGCGGTCGATTCCAGGGATCGAGTTGGTCGAACTGGCGCAGCCCGACATGTGCTGCGGCAGCGCCGGTATCTACAACCTGGTGCAGCCGGCGATGGCGAATCAAGTGCTCGATAGCAAGCTGGCCGACGTGCGCGCCACCGACGCCGCCATCATTGTCGCCGCCAACACCGGCTGTTACATGCAGATGGTCTATGGCGTCAAGCGGGGCAGCCTCGACGCCCCGGTGATGCATGTAGTCGAGCTTTTGGAGCGATCCTATGCAAATGCAACATGAGTTTCTAGGCGATGTGCAGGAAAAGCTGGCGAGCGATCTGCAGGTGCGGGCGGCATGGCTCACGGGCAGCTTTGGCCGCGGCGTCGCCGACCGCTACTCCGACATCGATCTGCACCTGCACCTGCACGATGTCGCTGCGTTTCGCGCGGGGGCGCGGGAGTGGCTGGAAGCGCTGCGTCCGCTCGTACTCTACAAACTTCTCTTCGACGGGCAGATGATCAACGCCCTGACCGTTGATGGGCTGCGCATCGACATCTGGCTGCACGCCGACCCGTCCACGCTCGATCCAGCCAAAGTCAAGGTGCTGTTCGACCGTGACGGGGCGCTGCAGCTCGCACCATCTGAGGAAACTGCGCTGGATCGCGCACAGCTTGCCGCCAATCTGCTTGCGCAGATTGAAGAATTTTGGCGCTGCATTGCGCTAACGCCCACCGTCATCGGCCGGCGTGAGTTGTTGGTCGCCTTCATCGGGCTGAACGTAGAGCTTGCCCTCGTCGCTGACATCCTGATCACGGGCTACGAGCAGCCACGCGACCGCGGCGTCAAGGTGCTCAACCCCTTTCTCGGTGACGACTGCCGCGATGAGTTAGAGGCCGCGCTCGACCTGCAAGGGCTGAACAGCGAAAGCCTGGTCATGGCGCACATGGCGCTGGCCGGCGTGATCCGCAAGCACGGCCCGTTGCTCGCCGCCCACCACAACTTCCCCTACCCGCAGGCGCTGGAAGAAGCGGTGCTGAGCTACGTCGCCCAAGAATTGCAGGCTGTGCCCTGGGAACGGGCGCCCCTGTTTAGCAAGCTGTGAAGAAACGCGGCCATGACTGCCGAAGATCGCACCCGCTGGAATCAGCGCTACATTACCGGCGCGGCCCCAGTCGCCGCACAGCCCAACCGTTGGCTCATCCAGCATGTGGATGCGCTGAATCGTGTCGCTGCGCAGACGCACGCTATGGGCGTGCCGACGGCGCTGGATATTGCCTGTGGCGCTGGGGGCACGGTGCTCTGGCTGGCGCAGCGCGGTTGGCAGGCGACGGGCGTGGACATCAGCGATACGGCGCTGGTGTTGGCGCATACCGTTGCTGAGCAGATGGGCGTCACTGCGCACGCCCATTTCATGCGCGTCGATCTCGATGCCTGGCGTCCGCCGGCGGCGGCCTTCGACTGCGTGACCTGCTTCTATTTTCTCAACCGCGACCTGTGGCCGTGGCTGCGCAATGCAGTGCGCCCCGGCGGGCTGCTGGCGCTGCAAACCCATCATCGCGGCATTCTGGCGGTGCGTCCCACTGCCAATCCGGATTACTTGCTGGCGCCGGGTGAACTGGCCGCACTGATCGCTGGCTGGGGGTGGACGCTGCTGGCAACCGACTCGACCAGCAAGGCCACCGGCGAAGCGGTGCTGGCGCAGCGTCCAGCCGAATGATTGGCAACCATTGACGGGCATTGCACCGAGGGAGACGCCTTTGTCGCCCCGCGTAACTCGCCCTTCGCCACTGACGAAATGAGGAACCATGAAACAAGACCTTGACCGCCTGATGGCGGAACGCAATCTCGACGCCTTGCTGGTGTTGGGCAACGCGGTTGGCAACCCGGTGATGAACTATCTGACCGGCGGCGCGCATTTGGAGCGCGCACTGGTGCTCAAGCGGCGCAGCGGCCCGCTGACGCTGGTGCATGGCGGCATGGAACGCGACACTGCCGCCGAAACCGGGCTGCGGCTGATCGACCGTGACGCGCACTACGACCTGATGCGCTATCTGCAAGATCACGACGGCAACCGCCTGGTTGCCGAAGTCGCCTATCTCACCGACGTGATCCATAACGAGGAACTGCGCGGCAGGCTTGGCGTCTACGGCATGATCGACGCCGGCGCGGGGATGTTGCTCCTCAACCTGCTGCAAGATCGCCTGCTTGACACCGAGATCGTGGGCGAGTATGGCGAGTCACTCTTTGGCATTGCCCGCGAGACTAAAGACGCCGCCGAGATCGCGCTGATGGCGGAAGCCGGACGGTTGACGGGAGTGGTCGTCGGTGAGACGCAGGAGTTCGTGCGCAAACACGATGTGCGTGGCGATGTGATCGTCAAGGCGGACGGCGCCCCGCTCACGATCGGCGAGGTCAAGGGCTTTCTGCGCACGCGGTTGTTGAACTACGGTCTAGCCGAGGATGGCGATACGATCTTTGCGCAGGGTCGCGAAGCTGGAGTCCCCCACAACCGGGGCACGGAGGCGGTGGCGCTGCGGCTGGGACAGACGATCATCTTCGACATCTTCCCGCGCATTGGCAGCGGCTATTATCACGATATGACGCGCACGTGGTGCTTCGGCTACGCCACCGACGAAGTCCACGCCATTTATGAACAGGTCAAGGAAATCTTTGACCAGACGATGGCGGCGGCGCGCGTTGGACTGCCCTGTCGCGACCTGCAACAGATGACGCTGGATTACTTCGAGGCGAAGGGGCATCCGACGGCGCGTACACATCCTGGCGGGCACGAAGGCTATGTACACAGCCTGGGTCACGGCGTCGGGCTGGATGTGCATGAGGAGCCGCGCCTGAGCGTCGCCGCCGGCAACGCCACCCTGCTGGCGCCGGGGCACGTGGTCAGCATCGAGCCAGGGCTGTATTACCCGGAGCGCGGCTACGGCGTGCGCGTCGAGGATACGATCGCGTTCCAGGCTGACGGCAGCGTGCTCGACCTGACGCTGTTCCCGTATGATCTAGTCGTGCCGATGGGGTGACAACGTGAATAGTAGGTGCGGTCTGAGATCGCACGGTGCTGGCAAGGCGACGCCGTGCAGTCTCAGACCGCACCTACTGTTGATCTACTGAAATTGCGCTTGATAGACGCGCCAGTGCTCGGCGAAGACTTCCGGGGCGATGGCGTAGAGCATCTTGAGCACCTCTTGCCCCATCGCCCGGATCTCCCACTGGGCGGCCTTGTCCACGGCGCGCAGCCAGAGAAAATGCTGCCACGCCGCAAAGTTCATCGTTGTGACGATGCGCGTCTCCGCAGCGTTGGGCAGCAAGAAGCGCGCATCTTCTTTGCGGATGCCCAGCTCGCGCAAGCGCGCGTACTTCTCTTCGGCGATGCGCCAGAACTCGCTCAGCTCGGCCATCGCCGCCGCGTTGTCGGCCACCGCCGGCGGGATGATCGCCTGCCAGCCGCCTTTACTGAGTTCGACGTAGCGCTGCGATTCCTGGCTGAAAGAAGCCAGCCGGTGGCGCACGAGTTGATGGGTGCAGGTGCGGCTGATCCCCTCGAAGAAGAAGGTGGCGGCGCCGTGATCGACCAACAACGCTGGGTCGTCGAGCAGCGGACGTGTATAGCCGAGCAAGGTGACGCGCATCGGGACGAGTTGGGCGGGGAGAAGGGATTGGGGGATTGAGAGATTAAGAGAGTGGGAGATTGGAGATTGGAGATTGGAGATTGGGCGCCCAGTTTGCGCCGAATCGCCGA
>Ga0114938_1001300_pt1 | contig 17256 bp, 18 predicted proteins | sample AshMeaBigSpring_FD_88675 | JGI IMG/M metagenome (GOLD analysis project Ga0114938, IMG submission 88675) | Groundwater microbial communities from Big Spring, Nevada to study Microbial Dark Matter (Phase II) - Ash Meadows Big Spring | ecosystem: Environmental > Aquatic > Deep subsurface >...
TATATTATCGTCTCACTTGCAGGCGAGGTTCCTGATATGAAGTCATTTATTATTAAAAATAAAACGGTTGAAAAAGAAGAAATTAACATTATTTAAAGTCCGTAGAGCAGTTCAAAGTAAAACGCGGAGAAATAACCTGAAAGAGACACTTTGAGCCGATGGGACGAATAAGCGGAGCGTTTCGGGGTTCCCATCGTGCCTCAACCGTGTCGATAGAAGGTTGTTTCGTAAGCTGTTTTACATTTTTAAACGCGCTTTACTTTTTTACATGTAACATCAAAGGAGTTACGATTATGAGCAAATACATTATCCCCCAACTTGTCTACGATGACCTCGAAGTTTTCAAAAAAAACCATGCCGATTTTTTAGCAGGCACACTCGATGAGCTGACCTTTAAAACGATGCGCGTGCCTTTTGGCGTGTATGAGCAACGAGAGGCCAACACCTTTATGGTGCGCATTAAACTCGCAGGCGGCATTCTAACCCCTACACAGCTTTTAACGCTCTCTGATCTGGCGGAAAAGTACGCACACGAGGCGATTCACATCACCACACGCGGTGGCGCACAACTTCACTATGTCAAGATTGAAGACATCATCGACATTATCACAACATTGCACAGCATTGACCTCAGTGGTCGTGGTGGCGGCGGTAACACCGTGCGCAATATCATGGCAGATCCACTGGCAGGAACAGCTCCCGATGAGGTCTTTGACGTCTCACCTTACGCGCTTGCGCTCACGACCAAAATGTTGGAGCAAAAAGATTCGTTCGCGCTTCCACGCAAATTTAAAATCACGTTTAGCGGTTCTGAAGCCGATCGCGGTTATGCGACGATTCATGATGTGGGTTTTATTGCTAAGATTCAAGATGGTGTCAAAGGGTTTAAACTCTTCACCGCTGGCGGTATGGGTGCAAAATCACGTTTGGGAACACTGTTGCGTGATTTCGTGCCTGACACCGAGGTCTTTTTGTACTCTCAAGCCATCAAACAAGTGTTCGATAAATACGGCAACCGTAAAAACAAACATGCCGCGCGCCTTCGTTTCTTGTTTGAAGACTTGGGGCTAGAAGAGTTTAATAAACTTCTTGAAGTCGAACTTGAAGCGGTGAAAGCCAAAGGGGATTGGGAGATGCTCATCACTGAAATTGAGCGTGTCATCGGCGATACCACGTATGAGCCATTTACGGTTCCTGAAAACATTAAAAAATGGTGGAACCGTTACGTTTACGCCCAAAAACAAGAGGGGCTTTACGGCTGTAAAGTGCCTGTGCATTTAGGTGATGTTCATTTTGAAAACGCACGTGCTCTTGCTAATGCCATGCTTCCATTTGGCGAAGATGTCCTTCGTTTTACAGGTGACCAAAACCTTTACATAAGAAACCTTACAGCGCCTCAAATGGCAAGTTTGCATGACATCTTGCAAAAGTTTTCTAAAGATGTCGCCAAACCAACGCTTTTTGGCGATATGGTCGCGTGTACGGGTGCGGCAACATGTCAGCTTGGCATTGCACGCCCTCGTGGTGCGGTCGATGCGATTCAAAAACGTCTCGACAAACTGATGGATACGAAAGATTATGACCTGATCCAAGGCTTTAAAATCCATCTCTCAGGCTGCCCAAACAGTTGTGGCAAACACCTCATCGGCGATCTTGGCTTTTTTGGAAAAGTACAACGTAATGAAGGCTACTCCTACCCAGCGTACAACGTCGTAGCAGGCTCTCGTACGAGCGGCGATGGCAGTGTATACGCGCAAAAAGCGGGTGATGTCGCAGCGTTTCATGTCCCTGCTTTTGTGGAAGAAGTTTTAGATACATGGCTTTTACATGTAAAAGCGTATAAGAGTTTCGCCGACTGGATTGACGATGGCGGACTTGCCATCATTACAGAGATCAGCAAAAAATATGTCGATATTCCTTCCTTCAAAGAGGACAAAAATCCGTACTTTGACTACGATGCTGTTGAGCTCTTCTCCCTGAAAGGAAGAGGTGTGGGTGAATGTAGTGCGGGTATGTACGACCTTATCGAAGCCGATAAAAAAGCGCTCAAAGAAGCGCTTGAAAAGGAGGAGAAAGATTTTGAGCTGATTCGTCTTTTAAGCGCTCGTATGCTCCTTGTGACACGTGGGGAAGATGCGCGCGATAAAGCAGGCGTACTCAAAGCCTTTAAAACGCATTTTATCGACACCACGCTGTTGAATGCTTACTTTGGTACGATGTTAGAGGGTGATGCCGATGAGAAATCGATTGAACTTGCCGAAGAGGTGATGAAGCTTTATGCGAGCATGGATCACACACTTAAATTTGCGAAAGAAAAAGAGCTCGCAGCCGCCGCCGAAATTAAAGAGGAAAAAGCGGTGCATTTTAAAGACCTCAGCGGTGTGGCGTGCCCGATGAACTTTGTCAAAACGAAGATGGAACTCTCCAAAATCGGAAGCGGTGAAGTCTTGGAAATTTTACTCGACGATGGCGCTCCGATTGACAACGTGCCAAAATCGGTGGCAAGCGAAGGACACACCGTTGAAGCAACCACGAAAGAAGGCAATGGCTGGCGTGTAAGGATCGTGAAAAAATGAGTACCTTAGGCATCGCACTCACACCTAAGCGCACGCTTTTGATTGGAGCGGGAAAAGTCGCTGCCCAGAAAGCGCGCGTACTGGACAGTCTTGATTTTGCGTACGAAATCGTCGCAGAATCAAAGCTCGATGCCTATTTCGAATCCAAAATCTTTACATGTAAAGCGTTTGAGGATGCTGATGCAGAAGGATTTGAGGTCATTATTGACGCGAGCGGCAATGAGCAGGTGACCCAGCGTTTGGTTGCCCTGAAGCCTCGTCTTCATTTCTGGCTCAACGTCGTGGATATGCCCGAACTGTGCGATTTTTACTTTAGCGCCCTCACCCGTCGTGGTGACATTCAAGTCGCTGTGAGTAGCGGAGGCAATTCACCAACCTTAGCGCAAGTCATTCGCGATAAGATTGAAAAAATTTTACCGCGTGATCTCACATCACTCATTGACAGACTGAAAAACGAGCGCAAAAAGCCAGACCGTGATTTGGATAAACTCAAAGAGATCGCCAAAGCAGGTGTGGGAAAAGTCTTTTTGATCGGATGCGGAACAGGCTATGTGGGAAACCTTACACTCGATGCTTTGAACGCGTTTGAACTGCTTGATGTGGCACTCGTGGATGCGTTGGTCTCTGAGGAGATTCGCGCCCTCATTCCGCTTACATGTAAAGTCGTCGATGTCAGCAAAAAGAAGGGATTTCACTCCAAAAATCAAGATGAGATCAACGCGCTTTTGGTCGAATACGCCAAACAAGGTTTGGTCGTCGGACGGCTCAAAGGTGGCGATCCACTTCTGTTTGGGCGTTTGGGCGAGGAGAAGCAGGTTTTGAACGCGCATGGCATCACTTTTGAGGTCATCAACGGGGTGAGTTCCGCATTTCGCTCGTGCACGGTCTCAGGCATTGTGCCCACTATTCGCGACATCTCCAAAGGGGTGACCATCGTCTCGGCACATCTTCGTGAGACGCTTTTTAACGATGATTGGGTGGGCATTTTAAAACAGCCGTTGCACACCGTGATCGTCTTGATGGCGCACAGTTTTGCGAAAAAGATCGAAGATGCCATCATTAAACAAAACATCGACCCTAACCTTCCTGCCGCATTTGTCTCGAAGATCGACCTACCTGATCAAGTGACTATAGTGGGAACTGTGGGAAAATTGGATAAAATGGCAACATTGTGCGCCACACCAGCGGTTTTAATCATCGGTGAGTGTGTCGCAAAAGAGAACATTTTACCAGCCGTTAATAGCGGCAAAATCATTTACATGTAAACGTAAATCGCGTAGAAAAAATTCCGCACGAGACACCCCCAGCCGATGGGACAAATAAGCGGAGCGTTTCGGGGCTCCCATCGTGCCTCAACCGTGTCGAGAAAGGGTTTTTTCGATAGCTGATTTACATTCAAAGAAGGATATTTTATGGGATTTACCACCAAAGCATTGCACGCCAAACCAGCACACAAAGACCATTATGGCGCAATGCGCTTCCCCATTTATCAGAGTTCTGCCTTTGAGTTTGACAAAGCGGAAGATTTGGAAGCCGTTTTTAAAGGGCAAAAAATGGGGCATGTCTACACACGCTCTTCCAACCCTTCCATCGAAGAGTTTGAACTCAAAGTCAAAGCGATCAGCGGCGCATTTGGCGTTTTAGCAACCGCAACGGGTATGGCTGCCATCGCCAATGCCTTTTTTGCGCTGTTAAAAAGCGGCGATAACATCCTCACCACCAACTATCTCTTTGGCAATACTCTCTCCTTTTTTGAGACTTTGCTGAGTGATTTTGGCGTGGAAGTAAGGTATGTAGACGTTAATGATCTCACCGCCATCAAAGCGGCGATCGACGACAAGACGCGTTTGCTCTTTTGTGAAAGCGTGAGCAACCCACAACTCATCGTCCCTGATTTTAGTGCGATTAAAAGCGTCCTTAAAGAGAGTAACGTTCCTTTCATCGTCGATACGACCATGACGCCATGGAATATTTTTGACGCAAAAAAGCATGGCGCGGATATCGAAATTATCTCCGCTACCAAATACATCAGCGGCGGTGGACACGTTTTAGGCGGTTTGATCATCGATAACGGCACGTTTGAGTGGAAAAACCATGCAACGTTAGCACCTTACGCCAAGAAATTCGGTCCTAACGCCTTACTGGCGCGTCTTCGCAAAGAGACCTTTCGCAATTTAGGCGCGTCTTTGACCGCGCAAAGTGCGTACTTGCTCTGCTTAGGACTTGAAACATTGGATCTTAGGGTGCAGCGAAGCTGTAGCAATGCTTTAGCGGTGGCAAAACACCTTCAAAGTAAAACAGAAGTTGTCAGTGTGGACTATCCATTGTTGGAAAATTCCCGCGCGTATGCCAACGCCTCTAAACAGTTCAGCGGTGGCGGTGCGATTGTCACGTTTAGTCTGGCGAGCAAAGAAAAAGCCTATGCTTTTTTAAACGCGCTCAAACTCATTCGTCGCGGAACCAACATCCAAGACAACAAATCTTTAGCGATTGCTCCCTACCATACGATCTACGCCGAATACTCCGAAGAGCAAAAAAAAGCGTTTTGTTTGAACGAGGGCATGATTCGCCTTTCCGTGGGCATTGAAGATTTGGAAGACTTACTTTTGGATATTGATCAAGCATTTGACGTTTATTAAAACGAGATTTATCCTAAAAAATGAGTGAATTTGAATAAAAAAAAGAAAAATTCACTCCAAAAGGTATTTTTTTAAAATAAAACAAGTAAACATAGTGTAAAATTTTACCGTTGCTGGTGTAGCTCAGCTGGTAGAGCAGTTGATCCGTAATCAACAGGTCGGGGGTTCGAGCCCCTTCACCAGCTCCATTTCTTCTTAAATTTTACTCACATGTTTCCCGTCTCAAATCGCCTATTTTGAACCTTACCGCCTTTTTTTGCTTCACGGTATCTTTCAAAATAAAATCGTATTTTTCAACCCAAGTCGCCCAATTTCGGGTCAAACGAAACGTAAAGACTTTTACTCTTTAGACGTCGAATTATTGAAGCTCCAAAGGCGCACTTTCTGCCTCATAGAGGCTAGCTTTAGTGCCCTAGTGGCTAACGTAGTGCAAAGAGCTTTGCTTTTTGCGCGTATCTAAAATAAAAAGAGAGAAATATTATGAAAATTGCACTCCTTATGAGCGGCGGTATCGACTCGAGTTACTCCGCTTATTTGCTCAAAAACGAAGGTCACGAAGTTGTCGGCATTTACCTTAAATTGCACGACGATGAAAGCAAGCATACGATCAACATTGCCAATATCGAAAAAGTATCCCGCCATCTGGACATAGAAACACATGTCATCGATGCCAAAGCACTCTTTAAAGAGCACGTGTACGACTATTTCGTGCGCTCGTATGAACAAGGATGCACCCCCAATCCTTGCGCTTTTTGCAACCCACGGATGAAATTCGGCTTTGCCTTTGAAAAGGCGATGGAGCTAGGTTGCGAGAAGATCGCGACGGGACATTATGCAAGGGTCAAAGACGGTCGTATTCAAGAAGCGTATGACATGTCCAAAGACCAAAGTTATTTTTTGTTCGGACTTAAACGTGAGGTGATTGAAAAGATTGTTTTTCCGCTCGGGGGCATGAAAAAAGAGGACATCAAGCCGATTGCTTTGGAAAAATTGCCGTGGCTCGGTACGCTTGAAAGCTACAAAGAATCTCAAGAGATCTGTTTTGTGACCGACACGTACATCGATATTTTGAAAAAGCACTTGAATGTCGATCAAAAAGGACTCGTTAAAGATACGGAAGGAAAAGTGATCGGCGAGCATAAAGGCTATATGCACTACACGATCGGCAAGCGCAAAGGTCTTACGATCAACGGTGCGCATGACCCGCATTTTGTCGTAAACATTGATGCGAAAACCAATACCGTCATCGCCGGAAAAAAAGAGGAGCTATTGCAAAAACGCGTCGTCGCGCAAAACTTTTCCTTACCCGCAGATTTCAAAGAAGGAACGTATGGCGTGAAAGTACGCTATCGAAGCCCTCAAGCCAAAGCGCATGTCACGCTCGAAAACGGAAACATTATCGCGGAACTGGAAGAGGGTGTTTACGGACTTGCGAGCGGTCAAGCCTTGGTCGTTTATCAAGACGATCTTGTTCTTGGCGGCGGGTGGATCGAAGCGTAAAGGCCTTTAAGGCTCTTTACGCGTTAAAATTCTCTCCACCTCTTCTGCGGCGAATGCCACGAAGCGATCACATTTACACACTTTACAATTTTGGGCTTTAAACATTTCGCCGGCATCTTTGTCGCTTAGACAAAACCCTAAAAGCGTTGCGCATTCGCAACTCTCGAAAAGGGTTTCAAAACGTTCCTTAAAATCGGCAACGTTTCGGTACAAAAGATCCAAAGAGGCACTCGGAACCTTCCTTCCCTGCAAAAGCGACAGTGCCATAACGCCGCCGCTAAATGCTCCGCACAAACCGCCGTTTGTGCGAGCCATGCCGCTACCGAATGCCGATGCCATCGGCAAAATGAGATCACTATCGATCCCTTTGGCTTCGGCGACGCTTTTGAGCACCGCCTCGCTACATGTATATCCGCTTGAAAAATAATCCAAGGCTTGTTGTACGATATCGTGTTTCATAACGCTTTCGTTCCTTTAAGATGCTCTAACCACTTGATTTTTACCCGCTTTTTTGGCTTCGTACAATGCGTGATCAACCTTGTGCACCAGTCCGTCTTGGCTTTCTAGAGCACTGAGCATTCCTACGCCTACGCTCACGCTGAGCGATCTTTGCAACAATGCGATTATCGCGGCATCGTTTTGAACGGCATGGCATATCTTTTGAGCGATTTCAAGCGCGTGTTCTTCATGCACGTCCGCTAGCAAAACGGCGAACTCTTCGCCGCCCCAGCGAGCAACCGTATCCGATTGGCGTAATTGTTCTTTCAAAACCTGCGCGACGCGAGCCAAAGTCTGATCGCCGACCAAATGTCCGAACGTATCGTTGACCGACTTAAAGTCGTCGATGTCGATCAGTAAAAGCGTGAGCGAGCGAATCTCTTTTGGATAGCGTTTATAATACGACTCAAACACTTCGTTAAATTTTCTTCGATTGGCAAGTCCCGTCAGCACGTCTTCGCTTGCCATTTGAATCAGTTGGTTTTGGTATAAATTAATCGTATAAATAATAATCAACGTGACCGCCAACGTCACCAAAAGCGATAAAGAGAGGTTCAGGTAAAACGTTTGGGTCAACTCTTTCATATACTCTTTTTTGTTGATCTCGACAAACAGATGCAATTTGAGCTTATCGATGTATTTGGTATTGAGGAGGTATTCGCCGTCTTTGTTTTTATACTCGAATTGATTTTGCTCACCTTTGTAAATCGCCTCTTTAATGTTTTGAAGCCCCTCGATCGAAGCGATATTACCGCGTTTGTTCAAGCCTTTTGAAAAAAGCGTAATTTCTCCGTGCTGATCGACAAAATAGACGTCGTATTTGTACTTTGTTTTAAACGAACCGAGCATCGCTTCAATGTTGATCAGTTTAACGCCTACGCCCGTTACGCCGATCAATCTGTTTTGATAATCCATCACTTTATAGTTGATAAACATAATCAGCGTATCGCTGAGATTGGCGTTGTGATCGAGATTGATCTCGTAAGGCTCGTTTTGTTTGCTAAAGCGGAAATACCACGCGTCGGCACTGTTTTGCTCGTTAATCGTATCGATTAAACCGCGCGGATGATAGTAATTTTTGCTCTTCTCGGAGACGAGGAAGGTCGTAAAAATATCGTATTTTTGCTGGATTTCGGTGAGATAACGCACAATGCCGTCCATATCGCTCTCGCCGTCCATAATCCAATCGCGCAAAAAGGTATCGTGCGACATCAACGACGATACGAGCATAGGCTCAATCATACGTTGTTGGATTTCGGTATAAATATTATCTACCGAAAGCGGCAAGGAAGTGTGAAGCAGTTGATCTTGCGTCGCGTTAATACTTTTGACGTAGTTAATGAGCGAGCCAGTGATCGAAACGCAAAGCAATAAGCTCGAAATAATCAAAACTACTTTGGTTTTTAGTCGCATCATCTCTCCTTAAAGAGTGCGATTATAACACAAATTTCAATCGTGAAAGATAACACGCAACGCATTGTACGGAAGCCCTCAATCCCTTTTGAAGAGCTTCCGATCGATTGAAAAACCATTTATCGGCTATTGCTTACCGCACGGTATTCGTCTAAAAACTCTTTCGCATTATCGCCTCGTAAAAATTCGGCTGTTTTCAAAAGACCGTCATTCAGGTACTTTGCGTTGTAACCGTTTAATGTTAAGTACATTCTCGCCATACTTGAGCGGTCATAATGCGGACATGCAGTAATGATGAGTTTATCTTTTGGAAGCTCATGTAAGCGTTTTGGCAGTTCATTCAACGGGATATTTTTGGCAAAATTCATATGCCAGACTTCAAACTCTTCACGAAAACGAATATCCACCAAAATCGCTTTTCCTTCTTCCACGAGGGCGAGCATATCGGGTGTTTTAATCTTCATCTCATTGCGTTCTTGATAATCGAATTTTAGAAGGTACTCTTCAAAACTTACTTTTTTTAACTCCGCCGCATGAACTAAAACGACCGTCGCCAACACGACAAACATCCCTTTTTTCACTTTTTTCTCCTTATAAAATGGCGTTAAACAGATATCCGATTCCCATAATGCCTAGTGCTACGATGCCAAAAAAGGTCGCAATCAGCTTTACATGTAAGATGCGTTTTAAGATCATCGCTTCGGGAAGACTAAGGGCGGTAATCGCCATCATAAAGCTCAAAGCGGTACCTAGTAACATTCCTTTAGACGTTAAAACTTCGATCAACGGCATGACGCCGGCGGCATTCGAATACATCGGAACGCCCAAAATGACGGCGAGCGGAACGCTATACCACGTATTACTTCCTGCGTATTTCACGATAAAATCGGTCGGTACGTAGCCGTGAATAAACGCCCCGATACCCACGCCGATCATAACGTAAAGATAAATCTTTTGCAAAATATCCAAGGTATAAGCCCATGACTCTTTTGCTCTTTTTTTCATTGTCATTTTAATCTCGACATCTTCCAAATCCCCGCTCATCGGCACAACAGGGATAAGGACATATTTTTCCATGCCCAACTTCCCTACGATGAAACCGCCCAAAATAGCAACCAACAGTCCAAATCCGATGTAGAGCGCGGTAATTTTCCATCCAAAAAGCCCAAAGAGAAGGGCTATGGCAATCTCATTGTTCATCGGACTTGAGATCAAAAAGCTAAAGGTAATGCCAAGCGGAATGCGCGCTTGCATAAACCCTAAAAAAAGAGGAATAGCGGAACAAGAACAAAACGGAGTAATGATGCCAAAAAGAGCGGCTAAGATATTGCCCGTAAATTCGCTTTTACCTTGCAAATAGACCCTAACTTTTTCGGTGTTAAAGTACGTTCGTAGGAAACTGACCGCAAAAATGATCAACACTAAAAGTATGTAAATTTTCACCGTATCGAAGATAAAAAAGTGCAATGCACTTCCCATAGCAGTCTCTTTATCCATTCCAAAAGAACCGTAAACCAAAGCGTCAACCGCTTTTTCCCATAGATCAAACATTTAAAATACCCACGCCAGACTTAGTAGAACGACTAAAAGTACGGGTGGGGTTACCGACAAACCAAACAGACTGTATTGTCCAAAACCTATTTTGACGCCCTTTTGAGAAAGTACATGTAGCCAAAGAAGCGTCGCCAACGAGCCAAACGGCGTCATTTTAGGGCCCAAATTGCACCCGATAATATTGGCATAAGCCAATGCCGAATGGGGAATATCACTCAGTGCTATATCCATAATCATCACGGTAGGCATATTGTTCATCACCGCACTTAAGATAGCCGCGATAAAACCCGTTCCTACGATAGCAATCGTATCGCCTTGGGCATTGAGCGTTTGAAGCACCGATGCTAAATAATCGGTCAATCCGGCATTTTTCAGCCCGTACACGACGATATAAAGTCCTATACTGAACCACACTACTTGCCATGGAGCCGTTTTGACAATCGTCAAGGCACGGGTCGTTTTCATCATGCTTGCGACGGCTAAAAAAAGCAGTCCTCCGCCCAACGCAAAAAGACTGATGGGAAGGCGGTACGTATCTCCTATGAAATATCCTGCCAAGAGTAACGCTAAAAAAAGCCATGAAAAACGAAACAAAGTTTTGTTTTTCAACACTTCGTCTGGATTTTTTAACAAATGAATCTCTACATGTAAAGGAATATCTTTACGCAAAACGATCCATAAAACTCCAATAGAAACCAACGTACTTACCAAATAAGGAACAAACATCGTAGCGATATACTGTGCAAATCCTATATGAAAATAATTCGCGGTAACGATATTGGTGAGATTTGAAAAGACAAAAGGAAGCGATGCGGAATCGCTGATAAACCCTCCGGCGAGAATGAAGGCGAGAATGGTCTTGGGATTTAAGTTTAAAATGCGCATCTTGGCTAGCAAAATAGGCGTTAAGATCAAAGCGGCTCCGTCGTTGGCAAAAAGGGCTGCAACAAAACTTCCCAACAAAAGTGAATAGACAAACATTCGGTGTCCGTTACCGCGACTCAGTTTTGCCATATGAATCGCGCACCACTCAAAAAATCCTATTTCATCCAACACCATCGATAAAATAATGATACCGATAAACGCAAGCGTCGCATCCCATACGATACTCGTTACCGTCAAAACGTCATGAAAACTTACAACCCCGACCAGCAAAGCAATAGTCGCCCCGATCATGGCCGTTGTTCCAATCTGTAAACCGCGCGGCTGCCATATCACGAATATCAACGTGATTATAAATACGAAACTAGCGATTAACATCGGATAATGATCCTTTAAAAAAATGATAGAAACGATAAACCTTACCGATAACCTTTTTGCTATGAAAGTAAAGCGACAATCTCTTGCGTACTCAACACTTTTCCGCTACTTTTTACCACACCGTCGATGACCAAAGCAGGGGTGCTCGTCACGCCGTATTGCATAATTTGCATAATATCTTCGACCTTTTCGATTTGTGCAAATTTCCCGCTTGCGGCGACCGCATCTTTGGTGGCTTGCATCAACGCTTGACACTTAGAACATCCCGTCCCCAAAATTTCAATTTTCATCGTTTACTCCTTATAAAATAATCTTTTGCTCTTTCAACTTAGCAATGAGCTGCTCATCATTAACCGCTCCCATAGGTCTGTCCGCTTCCGCCCCTTTGCCATCAATGTAAATTTGCGTGGGAATCATCTGTATCCTATAATCGCGAGTCGCTTGTTGGTCTTGATACACCTCAACAAAATAAATCGCACTTTTGGGGTACTCTTGTTTGGCACGGTAGAGGAGTTTTCCCATCTCCACACACGAAGCACAACCGGTTGAACCAAACTCAACGAGCATCGGTGTTTTACCGATCGCAGAAGCGATCTGTGTGTAGGGCGTTGCTTCTATCATCAAAGAACTCTCTTGGCTCTTTTGCAAAGGGGAAACAATCGGCGTTTTGGATTCGACTTTCGCCTCACCGCACCCGACCAAAAGAAGGGTTAATCCTGCTAAAATCATCATTTTTTTCATCTTTTTTCCTAAAATACACGGTACGCTTGGTAGAGAAAATAAACACCGATACCCACCAAACCCAAGACAAACAACAGTGAATACCGATAGATAAAGACTTTTTTCTGCTTAGCACTCAAATCGCTCGACAAACCAAGCGCACTGCCCACCAGCAACGGAAGCGTAATGATGGAACAAGGAGCCAGCGAGGTCAAAAGACCGATGCCAAAGGAAGCTACAATCGCCCATGCCCCAAACTGCGAAGTCATCTCAATGAGCATTTGCTCTATATTCATAAGAGTTTTGCTTTGATAATCGGTAAAAGTTCGGCTTCTATCGCTTTACATGTCAAAATAAACGCGCCGTAATCTTTCCCGTCAGGATCGGAAAATCCCACATGGATTTTGGGAATGGGACGAGGGAACATCGGACACGTTTCGTTGGCGTGATCGCACACGGTCACGACCAAATCAAAGTTTACATGTAAAACCTCGTCCAGCGTTTTGGAATGGTACGTATCCCTCCAAATGCCCTCTTCTTCTAAAACCCTTTTCGCATACGTATTGACTTTGCCCGTCGCTTTTACTCCGGCACTTTGCGCCTCGATACCTTCTAATTTGGCATTGACCAACGCTTCGGCGATGATGCTTCGACAACTGTTCCCCGTACACAAAATCAATACTTTTTTCACCGCCGACCTTTACATGTAAGTTTTCTGAAATAGTAGCATAAATTTATCTTTATATCAAGATATATTGATATATAAGAGGAAAAAACTTTGGAACTATTTCTATAAAGATTTTTTTAAATATGCTCTTCGATAAATGCTAAAACGGCGTGTTTGATCTCTTCTTTAACCGCTTTGGTTTGCTCTAGATTCTCTTCATACGTTCCCGTAAATTGACTAGGGTCTTGAAAACTCCAATGAATTCTCTTCGTTTGACCCGGAAAAACTGGACATCTTTGGCTATTTCCTTCATCACAAACCGTAATGACATAGCTAAACAATTTTCCGTCCTTAAATAAATCAAACACGGATTGCGTCTCTTTTCCTGAAATATCGATACCCTCTTCTTTGAGAATTTCAACGGCAAGAGGATTTAAAATACCGGGTTCAAGTCCCGCACTTTGAACGCTAAACGTATCACCGCCGTACTTTCTTAACAACTCTTCGGCAATTTGGCTACGCGCACTGTTGTGAACACACACAAATAAAACTTTGACCATCGCTTCTCCTTGCGGCTATAGATTTTTAAATGTAAGCCAGTGTACATAGAAAAATCTACAAAACGATTACAAAATTTTCAAAACAATCGCTTGAGGATTGGCTATTAAACTTTTTTAGCCTTCTAAAAGTGCTTTGTAGCGTGTCTCTTCCAAAGCACGCCCTGCACCTAAAATGATATTATGAAGAGGATTTTCCACGCAGTGAAGATCGATTTTGAGCTTTTCGCCGATGTAACGATCTAAGCCTTGAAGCATCGAGGAGCCGCCCGTGAGTAAAATGCCGTGATCGTAAATGTCTTGTGCAAACATCGGCGGTAGTTCCGAGAGCATTTTATGCGTTAATTCAACGATTTTATCGGCTAAAGGCACAATCGCTTTGTGAATATCGTATGAGCTGATTTCAACGCTTTGCGGCATGCGCGTCATCATATTTTTGACGCTGATACGAAGGTGTTTTTCTTCCGTCGCGAAAAGATTTCCCAAGGTTTTTTTGAGCATTTCCGCATCGCGCTGAGACATTAAAAGGCGATGATGCGTCTTAAAATACTCGATAATCGCTTCGTCAAAATCGTTACCCGCCATACGCAACGATTTATTCATCACGATGCCGTTACACGAAAGAAGCGATATATCACTCACGCCCGCTCCGATATCAAGGACTAAAACGCCCTGAGGTCGCTCGATCGTTTGAAAAGAACCCAACGCCGCCGAAAAAGGGTCTTTAATCAAAAATACGTCGCGTGCACCGCCTTCTTTACACGCTTCGGTCACGGCATTACGTTCCATAGCATTCAAGTCGCTCGGTACGCTTACCACGACGTTGGGTCGGAACAAGCGGCGCGGCGTCATGCGCCTGATGACCTCTTTAATATACGCTTTTGCCACGGTCAAATTTGCGATAGCCCCTTTTGAGAGCGGATGCATTACTTCGATATGCTCGGGATTTTTCCCGAACATTCGTTTGGAGCTCTCACCGCAATCAAAAAACGAACGGCGGCGTTGATCGTACGCAATCGACGTGGGTTCTTCTAAAATAATACCGCGGCCGGGTTGGTATACCAACGTATTGTTGGTTCCCAAATCGATCGCAAACCCTTGTGAAAAACGCCCTGAAAATAGCATCGTTACGCCTCTTTTTTGACTGCTTTGCCGATGGATCGCTTAGCTTTTTTCTTTCGACTGTAGATATTGATCGATTCGACCGCCAACGAAAACGCCATCGCAAAATAGACGTATGCTTTTGAAATGTGCAGATCAAGCCCTTCGGCGATTAAGGTAACGCCGACTAAAATCAAGAATGAAAGTGCCAACATTTTAATCGTCGGATTGGCATCGATAAAATCCGAGATTGCTTTCGAAGCGAACATCATCACGCCCACGGCAATCACGACGGCTAGAATCATAATGATAATATTATTCGCCATTCCGACGGCGGTAATCACCGAATCGAGTGAAAAAACGATGTCTAAAACGGCAATTTGAATCAACGTATTCAAAAACCCTCGTGCACTTTTTTTCAACTCTTTCGTCTCTTTTTCGGCGTCTTCTTCGACGTCGTGGTGAATCTCCATCGTCGATTTAGCAAGTAAGAACAATCCTCCGATAATCAAAATAAGATCGCGTCCGGAGATTTCTTGCGCAAATACCGTAAACAAAGGAGCGGTCAGTTTCATAATCCAAAAAAGCGATAATAAAAGCATAATGCGCGTCAGCATCGCTAAGGCTAAACCGAAAATACGTGCGCGGTCACGTTGATGAGCGGGTAACCGTCCGACCAAAATGGCGATAAAAATAATATTGTCGATACCCAAAACGATTTCCAACGCCGTGAGCGTCACCAATGCCATCAACGCTTCAGCGTTTAATAACGATTCTATCATCTTTGCTAATTCCTTTGCAGTGCTTTGTACTTTAACGTTTTGTACAACACGTTCTTAATAAGACTATTGTATCAAGATAGTTCTATAAACCCTCTTAGACAAAGATTTTTTCTTGGGTGCATACGAAGTCCGCTCAAGGTTGGCTATAATAGTCCCTTGACTTTAATTCCAAAGGAGTCGTTATGGTCTTTGGAAAGATAGATTACATCAATCTTCTTCCGTTTCACGTTTTTCTTAAAAAATCCTCTTTGCCCAATGCTTTTAAACGTTCATGCGAACACCAAAAAGACGTTCCCGCTATTATCAACCGTAAATTACGCAAACGCAAAGTCGATGCCGCTTTTATCTCCAGTATCGAGAGTAAACGCAAAACCGTTACGCCGCTCAATGTCGGTATCGTCGCACAAAAAAACGTTAAAAGCGTTATCGTCCGACAAGGCCCGTCCAAGAAAGATCCCGCTTCGGCAACGTCCAATATGCTCTGTCGCGTTTTAGGACTCGAGGGTGAAGTTTTTATCGGCGATAGAGCACTCAAACTCTATTTACAAAATCCTACCGATTACGTCGATTTGGCGGAAGTTTGGCATACGCGCACGCACTTACCGTTCGTTTTTGCACGCTTTTGCGTCAATCGCCACCAAACATTCTATCAAAAGCTCTCCCAACGCTTTGTCAAAGCACCGATTAAAATTCCACGCTACATTTTGGAGAACTACGCCAACGAACGCGGCATATCCGCACGCAATATTCGTGAATACCTAAAACTGATCAGCTATACGATTGCGAAGAAAGAGCAAAAAGCCCTCTTCTTATTTTTAAAAAAATCTCGATCGCTCGACGCCCATTAACTTTCATAAAGGAACTTCATGTCGATTAAACACACTATCGAACGTCTTTTGCACTCCACAAGACAAAGTACGCCCGGACAAGCCGAGTTTTATCAAGCCGTCGAAGAGGTACTTTTATCCTTAGAGCCTCTTTTGGAATCCGAATCGAAGTACCTTCAATACAATGTCTTAGAGCGTCTCGTGATTCCCGAACGGCAAATTATTTTCCGCGTCGTGTGGATGGACGATAGCGGTAAAATTCAGACCAATATCGGTTACCGCGTTCAGTTTAACTCCGCCATCGGACCGTATAAAGGCGGTCTTCGCTTTCATCCGAGCGTCAATCTCGGCATTATCAAATTTTTAGGCTTTGAACAAATCTTTAAAAATTCGCTCACGGGATTGGCGATCGGCGGAGCAAAAGGCGGTAGTAATTTCGATCCGAAAGGCAAAAGTGAAGGTGAAATTATGCGTTTTTGCCAAGCGTTTATGTCCGAACTTGCCAAATACGTCGGCGAAACCAAAGATATTCCCGCGGGGGATATCGGCGTAGGCGGTAGGGAGATCGGCTACATGTACGGCGAATACAAACGCCTTACGGGACGGTTTGACGGTGTTTTAACCGGTAAAGGGCTCAATTGGGGCGGCTCTTTGGCGCGTACGGAGGCAACGGGCTACGGTTCGGTCTATTTCGCGGAAAATATTCTTAATAAACGAGGCGATTCGCTCAAAGGAAAAATTTGTACGGTTTCGGGTGCCGGAAACGTCGCGCTCTACACGATTCAAAAGCTCTACGAAATGGGAGCGACGCCCGTTACATGTAGTGACTCGAAAGGAATGCTTTACGATAAAGACGGCATCGATTTTAACACCCTAAAAACGATTAAAGAAGTGAAACGTCAAGAACTGAGCGAGTATCTCAAAACGTATCCCGACGCCCGTTATATTCCCATCGGCGATTATGAAAAAGAGACCAACGGCGTCTGGTCCGTTCCGTGTTTTGCGGCATTCCCGAGCGCAACGCAAAACGAACTGAACCTTCGCGATATTCAAACTTTGCATCACAACGGTTGCCGTTTAGTTAACGAGGGTGCAAATATGCCCAGTACGCCCGAAGCAATCAATTACATGTTAGCCAACGGTATGCTTTACGGTCCCGCCA
>Ga0114938_1001301_pt1 | contig 17255 bp, 13 predicted proteins | sample AshMeaBigSpring_FD_88675 | JGI IMG/M metagenome (GOLD analysis project Ga0114938, IMG submission 88675) | Groundwater microbial communities from Big Spring, Nevada to study Microbial Dark Matter (Phase II) - Ash Meadows Big Spring | ecosystem: Environmental > Aquatic > Deep subsurface >...
AGGAGGGCAAAATACCCGTAGACGACCGTCGGCACCGCGCCCAGCAGCTCGAGCACGGGCTTGATCACCTCGCGCAGGCGGTGCGGGGCGAATTCACTCAGGTAGATGGCGATGATCGTGCCAGCGGGTATCGCGACCGCGAGCGCCACCAGCGTGGTGACGAGCGTGCCGGCGACCAGCGGCAGGATGCCGTAGCGCGCCTCCGCGAACAGTGGCGTCCACATCGTGTCGGTCAGAAAGTCGGCGAGCGCGACGTGCTCGAAGAACGGCAGCGACTCCACGACCAGCACGAACACGATCGCGAGCGTCGTGAACACGGCCACCAGCGCCGCCGCCAGCAGTCCGGTCTCGACGATGCGGTCCCGCAGCCTGCGGAAGCCGAGACCCGCCTGCACACGGGCGACTTCGGCCGTCATCGGTCACCGCCGCGGATGCTGCTGCACAAGTTGCTGGCCCCCGACTGCGCGGGAGCGGGACCACACGGCCCCGCTCCCGCCTGCTTTGAACCGATGGCACAGGCTAATCGCCGTGCCCATGCTTGGCAAACGTCTCAGAGTTTCGCTTCGCGCGCCAGCAGCTCCTCGACCTTGAGCCCGACTTCCGGCACGCCGCCGAAGCCGGTGCCCAGCTTGCCTTCCTTGAAGTGCCTGGAGGCGATCTCGTACGCCTTCTTCGGCAGCGGCAGGTACTTGACCTCCTCGATCAACGGCTCGCTCTGTGTCAGGTAGAAGTTGATGAATTCCCGCACTTCGGGTCGCTGCGCCGCCTTTTCGCTGACGTAGATGAAGAGCGGGCGGGACAGTGGCTCATAGGAACCGTTGGTGACGTTTTCCAGCGCAGGACCGACGGCCTTGCCAGACTTGCCGACGATCGCCACGGCCTTGAGCTTGCCCGCATTCGGGGAGTAGTACGCGAAGGGGAGATAGCCCAGGGCGTTCTTGTTGTTGGCAATACCCTGCACCAGCACGTTGTCGTCTTCGCTGCCTGTGTAATCGCCGCGGCTTGATTTCGCCTTGCCCACAATGGCCTCGGTGAAATAATCGAACGTGCCGGAATCGGAACCCGCGCCGAACAGCACCAGCCGCTCGTTCGGCCACTTGGGATTGATCTGGTTCCAGTGTGTGACCTTGCCCTGCGCGGCGGGCTCCCAGATCCTCTTGAGCTCATCGACTGTCATTTGCGTGACCCAGGTGTTCATCGGGCTCACGGCCACCGTTAGCGCATCGTACGCGATGGGCAGCTCGTAGTACTTGATCCCCGCAGCGCGGCAGGCCTCCATCTCCTGCGTGAGAATCGGGCGCGAGGCATCCTGAACATCTGTCTCGCCACGGCAGAACTTCTTGAAGCCGCCGCCGGTTCCGGAAATGCCGACGGTGACACGCACCTTCCCGCGCTTCAGAATCTGGAACTCTTCCGCGACCGCCTCCGTCACGGGAAACACCGTGCTCGAGCCGTCCACCTTGATCACCTGCGTATCGGCCTTGACCGCGAACGGCATGCCGCCGAGCGCCAGCATGGTCGCAACCGCCAGTGAAATCGCTTTCATGTTCCTGTATAACCTCTTCAGTTTCCTAGACAACTCTCACATCGGCCAGTCAAGGCCGTCGTTCGCCCTTCGTGTACCGCCGCCACGATACGCAACGCATGTGACAGCGGCATGACGGCGGGCCGGCGGCTCAGAACTTGAAATTCAGGTCCAGCTGGTAGCGGTCGTAATCCCGCTCGGTCGCCCCGGGCGCGTCCACGAACCGCTGGTTCATGAAATAGGTGCCGTTCAGCACCCAGTTCTTCGCCGGCGCGTAGCCCACGCGAAGCACGCTGCCCTCGGTATCCGTCACGCCGCCGCCGAAATCCGAGTCCGTGAACTGGCCGAACTGCGAGTCCTTCTCGACCGACTGGTACAGGTAGCCGAACTCCCAGGTCTTCGGGTTCGAGGCCTTGCCGTAGCTGAATCCCGCAGCGTAGGCGGTGTCGAGGTCGCTCGCTTCCTGGTTCTGGAGGTAGTGCGCGAACAGCACGAGCGGCCTCCCGCCCACGGTCAGGTCGGCCTGCACCAGGCCTTCCAGCAGGTTGAAGTCATTGGCGAGGCGCGTGCAGCCACCGGCCGAGACCGTGGTGTTGCCCTGCGCGCCGCCGAAGAACACGTTGTTGACCGTGCAGCCGGTGGCCGCGGTCGTGATCTGTCCCTCGACGCCGCCGACGTCGTAGTAGCCGACCACGCCCGTCAGCTTCGCTGCGCCGAGATTGCCGGTCATGCCCAGCTGGCCGCCGATCAGCGTGGCATCGCTCAGTGTGGAGCGCTCCGACAGGTAATGGCCGAAGGCGTTCACGAAGAATGGGCCGCGTGCGTACTTGAGGGCGATTCCCTCCGGCGTGATGTCGCCGTCCCACAGCAGGCTCGGCACCTTCTGCCAGGGCTGCGGCATCTTTCCGAATTGCATGCTCAGGCCGGAGGCCGGCTTCCACTCGACATAGGCGAGATCGAGCCCAATGCCCTTGCGCGTCCAGCCTTCACCCTCGGTCTGGTTGGTCGAGCGTGGGTCGTTGTTGCCGCCGTTGGTCGCCAGCTGCACGGTGCCGCTCAGCGTGTCGTTGATCTTGCCGGTCAGGCCGAAGCGGGCACGGATGCGCTGCCGGTCCTGGTCGGTGACCGCCTCCTCGGCATCGACATTCTCGTGGCGGTAGCGCATGTCGGCTTTCCAGCTGATGCGCGAGGCCCACTCCGCTGCCTTGGAGACGCGGTCCGCTTCCGCGATCTTCGGGGCATCTTCTGCAAGCGTCTTGCGGGTCGCGGACGCGTTGTCCTTCAGGTACTCGGTCGTCGCCTCGATCCGGTCGTTGCTCGCCCTGAGCGCCTCGTTCTCCATCCTGAGGGCGGCGTTGTCCTGCTCGAGCTTGCCCACGCGCTCTGACAGCGTCTGCAGCTCGCGCAGGACCTGGTCCAGCGTGGCAGGCTGCGCGTGCGCCATCGGCGACGCGAGCCACAGGAGGGTGGCGTAGAGGGCGATTCTCTTCATGTCGGGGCTCCGTCAATGACCGTTGGCGCCGCCGATCGTTGGCGGCGCGCGGCATTATCGGCGCCGTCTATGACGCTTTCGTGACAGCCGCGAGACGGGCCGCGATGCGAAGCGCGGGAAAGTGCGCGGTGAAGGTCGAGCCTCGGCCTTCCTCGCTCGCGATCTCGAGCCGGCCGCCGTGACGCTGCAGGCCGTGCTTGACGATGGACAACCCGAGCCCCGAGCCGCCCTTGGCGCGGGCGCGGCCACGGTCCACCCGGTAAAAACGCTCGGTCAGGCGCGGCAGGTGCTCGGGTGCGATGCCGATCCCCGTGTCCTCGACGACGAGGCGGGCGCCCGGCCCATCGCGCCGCCACCGCACCGTGACACTGCCCGCAGCCGGCGTGTACTTGACCGCGTTCCAGATCAGGTTCCAGGCGATCGAATGCAGTTCGCTCTCGCTGCCCTTCAGCTGCAGGGCGCGGTCGAGGTCGAGCTCGAAGCGCGGCGCGGTCGCCGTTCCGGCCCGGGCTTCCTGAACCAGCCGCTCGAGCAGCGCCGCCATGTCCACGGTCGCAAAGGACGCCTCCTCGTCCGCCGATTCCAGCCGCGACAGTTCGAGCAGGTCATCCACGATCTCGCGCATGCGCTCCGCCTGGCGGCGCATGTCCGCGACCGGTTCGCGCCATTCCGCGGGCAGGCCGGAGTCCTCCGCCAGCTGCTCGAGGTAGCCGGCGATGACGGTAAGCGGGGAGCGCAGTTCGTGCGAGGCATTGGCGACGAAATCCTTGCGCATCTCCTCGAGGCGCGCCTCGCGCGTCACGTCGCGCACCAGCATCAGGTACTGGCCGCCGGCCGGGATGACGACCAGCAGCAGGAACGACTCGCCGCCGCGGATGCGGATCACGACGCCCTGTCCACCGCCGGGCCGGCGCAGGTATTCCGTGAACTCGGGTTGTCGCACGAGGTTCGCGATCGGCAGGCCCGTATCCAGCTTGCGGCGCAGACCGAGCAGGCTGGCTGCCGTGCGGTTGAACCACAGGATCTCCTGCGCCCCGGAGAGCAGCACCACTCCGTCCGGCATGGCCGCCGACAGGCGGCGGAATTCACGCAGCAGCTGCGTGACGCGGCGCTTGTGGAATTTCTTGCGGCGGTAGATGCGCCCGACCAGGCCTACCACGTCGCCCCAGACGCCGCGCAGCTCCGGCGGATCCTCATCCGCGCGGTGGCGGATCCAGCGTTGCAGCCGGAAGAGGTTGACGTACTGCATCGCCAGGATTCCGCCCAGCACCAGCGCGAGCCAGACGGCGACGTGGTCGAACACGAGCCCGAGGGCCACTGCGATCGCGAGCAGGATCGCGATGCGCACGAGGGCGAAGCTCCAGGCGGACCACATGGCCTACTCCGCCTGCGCCGAGAAGCGGTAGCCGGCGCCGCGGACCGTCTGCACGAAGCGGTCGAAGCGCGACGGCTCGAGGGCCTTGCGCAGCCGGCGGATGTGCACGTCCACCGTGCGCTCCTCGACGTAGACATTGCCGCCCCAGACGCGGTCCAGCAGCTGGCCGCGCGAATACACGCGGTCCGGGTGCGTCATCAGGAAGGCGAGCAGCCGGTACTCGGTCGGGCCGAGGCGGATGGACCGGCCCGCAGCCACCACCCGATGACCGGCCTGGTCGAGCGTCAGGCCGTCGTAGGCGACGCGCTCCAGCGCGCCCACCGGGGCGCTGCGCCGCAGCACCGCCTGGATGCGCGCGACGAGCTCGCGCGCCGAGAACGGCTTGGTGATGTAGTCATCCGCGCCGCCCTCGAGCCCCGCGACCTTGTCGGCCTCCTCCGCGCGCGCGGTGAGGAGGATGATCGGGATGTCCCGGGTGCCGGTGTCGCGGCGCAGCTGCCGCGCCAGCTCGAGGCCGCTGGTGTCCGGCAGCATCCAGTCGAGCAGGATCAGGTCGGGCCGGCGATCGCCGATGCTGGCGCGCGCCGCCTGGCTGTGCTCCGCGAGCGCCACCTGGAAGCCCGCGCGCCGCAACCCGAATGCGATCAGGTCGCGGATGGGCTGCTCGTCCTCGACCACCAGGATCCGGGTTTCGGCCATGCGCAGCCGGGCAGCTTGCCGGGTCATCGTTGAGGAATTATGACACCCATGCGTCTCAGCGCCTGTGCACGACCTCGTCGCGCAGGTACAGGGGGCGCGCACGGGCTGCGGGCAACACGCGCCCCGCGCGCAGGTCGAACGCCGCCAGTCGCGCGATGTCGGCTGCGTGCGGCAGGAGCGTCGCATCGGTTCCGTGCAGCCCGCCGCGGAGCCTCGCCGCGAGTTCCGGGTAGGCCCCGAAGCCGTGGCCGGCCCCGAACCAGGGCTGGCCCGCGGGCAGTTCCACCCGCCCCGGCGTGGTGAGCGCCTCGGGGGTAGCGGCGCTGACGATGCCCGCCTCGACCGCATACGCGGCCCAGTAGACCTGCCCCATGCGGGCGTCCATGCAGGCGAGGATGCGCCGGTCACCCGAAACCCGCGCGCCCGCCAGCGCGAGCGCCGCCAGGTCGCTGACCGGCAACACGGGCAGTCCGGCCCCGGCAGCAAGCCCCTGGGCCACCCCGGCCGCGATGCGCAGCCCGGTGAAACCGCCGGGCCCGCGGCCGAAGGCGATGGCATCGAGATCGCGCGGGGCGATGCGGGTGGCGGACAGCAGCTCGTGCGCCATCGGCAGGAGCCGCTCTGCATGGCCGCGGCCGATGACCTCGAAGAGCTCGCTGACAGCGTGGTCCAGGAGCAGCGCCGCCGAACAGGCCTCGGTTGCGGTGTCGAGCGCGAGCAGTCTCATGCCTCGCGCGCCTCCACCACGTCCTGACCCGCCTGCGCGAGCCGGCGGCGCAGGAATGTCGCGGCTTCCGCTGCCTCCGTCACGAGACGGGCGGGCGGCAGCGAAGCCAGGAACATGGCGCCGTATCCGCGCGAGCGCAGCCGTGGATCGCAGATTGCGACCACCCCGAAGTCCTCGCGGTCGCGGATCAGGCGGCCGAACCCCTGCTTGAGCGCGAGCACCGCCTGCGGCAGCTGGAACTCCCGGAACGGATTGCCGCCGCGGCGCCGGATGCCCTCGATCCTCGCCTTCAGCAAGGGATCCTCGGGCGCGGCGAAGGGCAGCTTGTCGATGACGACGACCGCGAGCGCATGGCCGCGCACGTCCACGCCCTCCCAGAAGCTCGCCGTGCCGAGGAGCACCGCGTTGCCGAGCTCGCGGAAACGCCTGAGCAGCGTCTCGCGCGGCGCCTCGCCCTGCACCAGCAGCGGGTAACGGCGCGTGAAGCCGGGCACGCCCTCGAGGATGCGCGCGGCCTCACGCAGGGCCCGGTGGCTCGTGAACAGCAGGAAGCTGCGCCCGCCTGCCGCGCCGATGAGCGGCAGCGCCGTTTCGACGACCCGCGCGGTGTGCTCGCGGCTCGCAGGGTCCGGCATGCCGGGCGGCAGGTAGAGCAGCGCCTGGCTCTCGAAGTCGAAGGGGCTGTCGATGCGCACCGACGACGCATCCGTCGCGCCGATGCGCGCGAGGAAATGCGAGAAGTCGTCACCCACCGCGAGCGTCGCGGAGGTGAAGATCCAGGCGCCGCCCTGCGCGCGCATCAGCTCCCCGAGCCTCGTGGCGACTTCAAACGGCGTGAAGGCAACGGTGAATCCCCGACCCGCGATATCGACCCAGCGCAGGCCGCAGTCACCGTCCTGGTCGAGCAGCGCCTGCAGGGTCTCCAGCAGCCGGGCCGTACGGCGCGCGCACTGCCGCAGGCCGGCGTCGTCCGCATCGACGGACGCGAATTCCGCGCCGATGTGCATGAGCGCCTCGCGCATGTCCTCGAGCGCCGCCACGAAGCCTTGCGGCAAGGCCTCCCAGTCGATGCGCTCGCCCTGGCCGGCGAGGGCTGCGTGCGCATGGCCGAGCGCGCCCTCGAGTTCAACGAGCGGCTGGCGCGTCGATTCCCGGGAATGCCCCGCACGCGCGAGCTCCGCCAGCGCATCCCGCGCAAAGGCGCCCGCCTGGCGCGAGCTGAGCGAGCGGCCGAAGAACTGCGCCGCGGTCTCAGGCACCTGGTGCGCCTCGTCGAGGATCACGGCCTCGGCGCCGGGCAGCAGCTCGCCGAACCCCTCGTCCTTGAGCGCGAGGTCCGCCAGCAGCAGGTGATGATTCACCACGAGGATGTCGGCGGCCTGCGCCTCGCGCCGCGCCGCCACCACGTGGCAGCGCTGGAATTCCGGGCACTCGGTGCCGAGGCAGTTCTCGCGCGTCGAGGTCACGGCGGCCCAGGCCGGATCCGTGTCGCGCAGGCTCCCGATCTCCGACAGGTCGCCGGTCGCCGTGTTGCGCGACCAGCGACGGATGCGGGCGAGCGTGCGCGCGCTCGGCGGCTCCAGGCCCGGCAGGGATGGCAGCGACTCCGCCAGCTCCAGCCGGTGGCGGCAGAGGTAGTTTGCGCGGCCCTTGAGGAGTGCAACCTTCACCGGCCGGCCGAGCGCCCTCGACACGGTCGGCAGGTCGCGGTGGAACAACTGGTCCTGGAGCGTGCGGGTCCCGGTCGAGATGATGACCTGTCGTCCGGACAGGAGCGCCGGGACCAGGTAGGCGAAGGTCTTGCCGGTGCCGGTTCCAGCCTCGATCGCGAGCATGCCCCTCGCCGCCAGCGTCTCGCCCACCCGGTCGGCCATCTGCTGCTGCTCACGCCGGGACTCGAAGCCCTCGATGACGCGCGCGAGAGGACCTTCCGGTCCGAGGAGTCGTGCATAGGCGCCGCTTCTGGTCATCCGGGCAGTCTCGTGGCATTCCCGTTCAAGATCAACGGCTTTCGCCTGCGCCCTCGTGCAGTTTCGGCCCCTTTGCCGGCGGGCTGGTAAACTCGCGCGCTCCGAGCGAGGGGCAGGCATGGCGACCGCACCCGACCGTTTCGCGTCCCCCGCACAGGCCCCGGCCGAGTTGCGCTCCTGGGTCGATGAGGTCGCGCGCCTCACCCGCCCGGATCGCGTGCACTGGTGCGACGGCTCCGAGGACGAGTATCGCGAGCTCATCAGGGAGATGCAGGCCTCCGGCCTGCTCGAGCTCAATCAGTCCGCGTTCCCGGGCTGCTACCTGCACCGGTCGCATCCTTCCGACGTGGCGCGCGTCGAGCACCTGACCTTCGTCTGCACGGAGCAGGAGGAGGATGCCGGCCCGAACAATCTGTGGATGGCGCCGGCGGACGCGCGGCGGAAGATGAAAGCGCTGTTCGACGGCTGCATGCGCGGACGCACGATGTACGTGATCCCCTACTGCATGGGGCCGATCGACTCGCCCTACTCGCGCTGCGGAGTCGAGATCACCGACAGCGCGTACGTCGCCGCGAACATGAAGCTGATGACCCGCATGGGTGCGGAGGCTCTCGCGCGCCTTGCGCGCGAGGTGGGGTTCGTGCGCGGACTCCACTCGACCGGCGAACTCGATCCCGAGCGCCGCTTCATCATGCATTTCCCGGAAACGTATGAGATCCAGAGCTACGGCTCGGGCTACGGCGGCAATGCCCTGCTCGGCAAGAAGTGCCATGCACTTCGGATCGCCAGCTGGCAGGCGCGCCAGGAAGGCTGGCTCGCCGAGCACATGATGATCGTCGGCATCGAGAACCCCGCGGGCGAGACGCATTACCTCGCCTGCGCGTTCCCCTCCGCCTGCGGCAAGACCAATCTCGCGATGCTGGTGCCCCCGGCTGCCATGCCGGGCTGGAAGGTCTGGACCATCGGCGACGACATCGGCTGGCTGCACCCGGGGCCGGACGGCCGCCTGTGGGCCATCAACCCGGAAGCCGGCTACTTCGGCGTCGTGCCGGGCACGAATGCCGCGACCAACCGCCACGCCTACGACATGATCCGCCGCGACACGATCTTCACCAACGTCGCGGTGACCGCGGACAATCAGCCGTGGTGGGAAGGCCTCGAGGATGGAAGACCCTGGCTCGACTGGCAGGGCCGCCCGCACGACCCCGCACGAGGGCCGGCGGCGCATCCCAACTCGCGTTTCACGGTCTCGGCGCGGCAGAACCCGAGTTACTCGCCGAAGACGGATGCCCCGGAGGGCGTGCCAATCACGGCGATTGTCTTCGGCGGGCGCCGGCGCACGCTCGCGCCGCTCGTGTTCCAGGCGCGCGACTGGTCGCACGGCGTCCTGGTCGGCGCGGCCATGGCCTCCGAGACGACGGCCGCGGCGGCGGGGGACGTCGGCGTGGTGCGCCGCGATCCGATGGCGATGAAGCCCTTCTGCGGCTACAACTTCGGCGACTACTGGCGGCACTGGCTGTCGATCGGGGACCGCGTGCCGAAGCTGCCCGGCATCTTCCAGGTGAACTGGTTCCGGCGCGACGCCGGCGGCCGCTTCCTGTGGCCCGGATATGGCGAGAACCTGCGGGTGCTCGCCTGGATCATCGACCGCTGCAAGGGCCGGGCTGCCGGCGTGGAGACGCCGATCGGCACGGTGCCCCGGGCGGACGCGCTCAACCTGGCGGGCCTCAACCTGCCCGCCGGCACGATGCAGGAGCTGCTGTCGGTGGACGCGGCGGCCTGGCGGCAGGAGGCAGCGGCGGTCGAGAAGTACTTCGAGGGTTACGGCCCCCGCCTGCCCGAGAAGTTGCGCCGCGAGATCCGCGGCCTCGAATCCCGCCTGAAATAGGGGACGCATCCCTATTTCCCGAGGCAGGGGATGCAATCACCCGGTCAAGACGCGAGAAATAGGGATGCGTCCCCTATTTCAGCCTTCTTCGCAGACGTACTCGACGGTGTGGTAGGACTGCGGTTCTGGCACCCGCCCGAGGCCGATGACGCCTTCGCCCTTGAGCGGTATCGCATCGCGGCGCACGAACGCGTCGTCGCCGCCCTTGCCCTGCACAAATGAGCCATTGGTGCTCTGGTCCACGAGCATGAAGCGGTTCTTGCCCGCCTCGATGCGCGCGTGCAGGCGGGACACCAGATTGCCCTTGATGACGAGGTCGTTGTCCTGGCCGCGGCCGAGCGTCGCGTACGTGCGCTCGCGGTTGTCGAGCACGAGCTCGGTGCCGAGGTAACGCAGGCGGATGCGGAAGGGCTTCTTCTCGTCGGCGATGGTCGCGATCGAGGGCAGCATGCTGGTCGTCTCGCCGTGCTGCCACAGCAGTTCGTAGATCGTGACCTCGCCGTGCTGGCCACGCGGCACCGCCACATCCACCTGCCGCGCGATCGCGCGCCACTCCTCGGCGAGTCGGCCGAAGATGGAGTCGGTAATGATGATCTGCCCGGCCTTGGCCTGGCTCGTCATGCGGTTCGCGGTGTGAACGGCGGCGCCGAACACGTCGCGGGTCTCCTGCACCACCGGCCCGAAATGGCAGCCGATGCGGATCGAGATGTGCTGGCCCTCCACCTCGAGGTCCGGGTGGCCCGCGATCGCCGCCTGCATCTCGACCGCGGCGTCCATCGCGGCGTCGCAGTCCGCGAAGGTCGCCATGATCTCGTCGCCCATGGTCTTCACGACCGAGCCGCCGTGCTGCTCGGTGGCGCGGCGCATGATGTCCACGCAGGCCTGCACCTTGTCGCGCGCGGCGACGTCGCCCAGCACCTCGAACAGGCGGGTGCTGCCGACCACGTCGGCGAACAGGATTGCTAGTTCCTGCTCAGCGGGCATGGGACCGGCGTCGACCGCAGCGTGACATAATTTGAATTATAGGCAGGAAACGCATCGCGCAGCCAAAGCGCGGCGCTGACATGCTCGGGCCACATTCCGCAGGGAGGCGGGAATGGCCCTCTCCATCGAGACCGGGACCCGGCGCATCCTGCGCCACGTGGTTGCGCAATCGCGCTGCCGCCGGCCACTCTATGCCGAGCCGGGCGCGCGCGCGGGCGCAGCGCGCCAGCTCGCCGACAGCTGCACGCGACACCGGTTGCGGTGCCTCGTGTGGTGCGTCACCGACCGCTGCCTGCATGTCGTGCTGCGCGGCGTGCCGGGCGCGGTCACCCTCGCGACGCACGAGATCATCGGTCACCGGCTGCGCCAGGGCCACTGGCTCTCCACCATCGTCCAGCCGGATGTCTACCTGCTCGAGGTCGCGCGTCACGCGCTGCTCGCGCCAGTGCGCGCCGGACTCTGCCGCCAGCCTGCGGACTGGCCCTACTCGAGCGCGCGCGAGAGCTTCGGCCTGCGGCCGGCCCCGCACTGGTTCGACCCAGAGACGCTCTACGAGCTCCTGGGCGCCTGCGACGAAACCGGACCGATCCGCATGCGCCGGTTCATGGACTCGTCGTAGCGGCCCGCAGCGCCGCCTCCAGCAGTGCAGGCGTCGCACCGGGGCGCGCCACCCCTTCGCTGAGCGCCCGCCGCCATGCGCGCGCCCCGCCGCGGCCATTGAAGAGTCCGAGCATGTGGCGCGTGACCGCTCGCAGCGGCGCGCCGGTGGCCACCTGCGCCGCGGCGTAGTCGCGCATCGCAGCCACGATCGCCTCCCCCGCCGGCATCTCGAAGTCCGCGGCAAACACGGCACGGTGCAGGGCAGCCAGCAGGAACGGGTTGTGGTAAGCCTCGCGGCCGAGCATGGCGCCGTCCACCTGCGCGAGCTGCTCCGTCACCTGCGGCACGGTACGCAGGCCACCATTTACGACCACCGTCAATTGCGGGAACTCCTGCTTGACCCGCCAGGCCCGCGCGTAGTCGAGCGGCGGCACCTCGCGGTTCTCCTTCGGGCTCAGGCCCTTCAGGATCGCCTTGCGCGCATGCACGATCACCGTGCGGCAACCGGCCTGCGCGATCGCGGCGACGAACCCGGAAAGGAATGCCCAGTCGTCCCTATCGTCGATGCCGGTGCGGCATTTCACGGTCACCGGCACGCGGACCGACTCGCGCATCGCGAGCACGCAATCGGCGACCAGCGCCGGCCGGGCCATGAGGCAGGCGCCGAAGGTCGCGTTCTGCACCCGGTCGCTCGGGCAGCCCACGTTGAGGTTGATCTCGTCGTAGCCGAAGGACTCGCCGATCGCGGCGGCGCGGGCGAGCTCCTCCGGATCCGAACCACCGAGCTGCAGTGCGAGCGGGTGCTCGGCGGCGTCGAATGCCAGCAGGCGCCGGCGGTCGCCGCGCAGGATCGCCCGGGCGACGATCATCTCGGTGTAGAGGCGCACGCGCGGCGAGAACAGGCGCAGGAAGTACCGGCAGTGCCGGTCGGTCCAGTCCATCATCGGGGCGACCGACAGCCGCCAGTTCTCCGCATTTTCCGTCATGGTGCGCTTGGCGGATGATGGTAGTCTGCTTGCCGGGCCATGAATAGAGAATTTCCCACCTGCGTGGTCGTCGCCGACCAGTCCGAAGCCCGCATCTACCTGCTCCGCGGCGCCGCGATGCGCCTGGCCGCCCGCCTCGAGAACGAGGCGGCGCACCTGCACGACCGCGACCTCAAGTCCGATCGCCCCGGTCGCGTGTTCGATCGTGCGCCCACTTTGCGCGGCCGGCGCGGCGCCGTCGGCCACCATGCGACTGGCGGCGAGCGCAAGCCGCGGCGGCAGGTCGAGCTGGCGTTCGCCCGCAGTATCGCAGCCGCGGCGGCCGCCACCCGCCGCAGCGCGAGCTTCGATCGCCTCGTGCTCGTGGCGGGACCGCGCTTTCTTGGTCAGCTGCGCCGCACGCTTGCGGCTCCGCTGCGCACGCGGGTCTTCGCGGAGCTTGCGAAGGACTGGGTCCACCTCCCGGCAGCCACGCTTCGCGCACGCGTCTCGAGCGCGGTACGGCGGGCCGCCGGGCGACCCTGAACCGCCGTCCATGACCGGCTCCGACTGGCCCGAGGTCTCCCGGTTTGTCTGGGAGGCTCGCTACCGCGATGCAGCAGTAACGCCTCCCGAGGCGGGCATCGAGGACAGCTGGCGCCGCGTCGCGCGCGCGGTTGCCGCGACGGACCCGGATCCCGCAGGGCGCGCGCGCGAGTACCTCGACGTCCTCCATGGTTTCCGCTTCCTGCCGGCCGGCCGGATCCTCGCGGGTGCCGGCACCGGGCGCCATGTGACGCTCTTCAGCTGTTTCGTGATGGGCGCGATCGAGGACTCCATCGAGGGCATTTTCGACGCGCTCAAGGAAGGCGCACTCACGATGCAGCGTGGCGGCGGCATTGGTTACGACTTCTCGACGCTGCGGCCCCGCGGCAGCCGCGCCCGCACGAGCGGCGCCACGGCGTCGGGCCCGGTGTCGTTCCTGCACCTGTGGGACGCGATGTGCGGGGCGATGCTCTCATCCGGCTCGCGGCGCGGCGCCATGATGGGCACGCTCTCGGTCACGCACCCCGATGTCCTCGAGTTCATCGACGCCAAGCGCGAGACGGGCGCGCTCGGCAACTTCAACCTGTCGGTGCAGGTCGGCGACCGTTTCATGCAGGCCGTCGAGCGCGGCGAGGACTGGCAGCTCGCCTTTCCCGTCCCGCCCGCGCGGGCGACGAGCGAAGCGGTCCGGCCCGCGCGGGAGATCTGGCGGCGGCTGTGCGCGAGCGCGCACGCCACCGCCGAACCCGGCGTGCTCTTCATCGACCGTATCAACGAGCAGAACAACCTCGGCTACTGCGAGACGATCCGGGCCACCAACCCCTGCGGCGAGGAGCCGCTGCCGCCCTATGGCGCCTGCAACCTCGGATCGCTCAATATCCCGGCGTTCGTGCGCGATCCGTTCGGACCGCAGGCGTCGCTCGATCTCGACGGGATCGAGGGAGTGACGGCGACGGCGGTGCGCTTCCTCGACGGCGTCATCGACCTGTCGCGGTTTCCGCTGCCACAGCAGCGGGCAGAGGCCTTGCGCGCGAGGAGGATCGGCATCGGCATGACCGGGCTCGCCGATGCGCTCGCAATGCTCGGCATCCGCTATGACGCGCCGCAGGCGCGCAAGGTGGCAGCCGAGGCCATGCGGGCGATCCGCGATGCGGCGTACCGCGCCTCAACCGCGCTCGCGGCGGAACGTGGCGCCTGCCCCGCCTATCAGGCTGATGCCTACCTCGAGCGGCCGTTCATCCGTGGGCTGCCGGACGACATACGGGCCTCCATCAGCAGGCACGGCATCCGCAACAGTCACCTGACTGCGATCGCGCCGGCCGGAAGCATCAGCCTGCTCGCCGGCAACGTCAGCAGCGGCGTCGAGCCCATCTTCCAGCTGGAAGGCACGCGGCGGGTCCTGGGAACCGATGCGGTAGCCCGGGAATTCACGGTCGAGGATCATGCCTGGGCCGCCTGGCGGGTTCTCCGGCGCCCGGAAGCGGCGCCCGATGCATTCCTCACCGCAGACCGGGTATCGCCCATGGCGCAGCTGGAGATGCAGGCGGCGCTGCAGCCTTTCGTGGACGGCGCGATCTCGAAGACGCTGGCGCTGCGCGAAGACTTTCCAGTGGAGGCCGTCGACCGCCTGTTCCGGGCCGCCTGGCGACTGGGACTCAAGGGCTGCACGCTGCACCGCGCCGGCACGCGGCGCGGCGTCATCACGAGATAGTCTTGGACACCGGGCTCGTGCTGGCGCTTTCGGCGCCGGTCGAGTCGTAGGCGCTCACGACGAAGAACCAGGTCGCCGCCGGCAGATTCTCGATCATGGCGCTCGTCAGGCTGCCGTTCGGGATCGTAATGACGTTCGGGTAGCTTCCGCTCGCGGTCCCATAGCGGATCCGGAAGCCCGCCAGGTTGGTGAGCGGCGAGCCATCGGTACGCGTCGTGGGCGCCAGCCAGGACAGGGTCGCGCTGCCCGTTGCAACCTGCTGCACGTCGATCGAAAAGGCGGGCAGCGATGCCGTCGCCACGCCGTCGCTGACGCGGATGGTGATGTCCGAGTAGGTGCCGACGGTGCCCGCGCCGGGCGTGCCCGTCAGCGTTCCCGTGGCGGTGCTGAAACTCGCCCACGCCGGCCGATTGACGATACTGAATGTCAGCGGGTCGCCATCCGCATCCCCCGCGGCGGGGGAGAATGCGTATGCCTGCCCCTCCCGCGTGGCGGGCGGCGGGGTGCCCGAGATCGTGGGCGCACGGTTCGCCTGCAGCACCGAGATGCTGAAGGGCGCAAGCGCCGAGGAGAGGCGCCCGTCCGAAACGCTGATGCCGATGTTCACGTATTCACCGACCGAGCCCGAGCCCGGCGTGCCGCTCAGGCGGCCGGTGGAGCTGCTGAAGTTCGCCCAGGTGGGGAGATTGACGATGCTGAACGTGAGTGTGTTGCCTTCGGCGTCCCGCGCGGTCGGCGTGAAGCTGTACGACTGGCCGGTAGCGACCGAGGCAGGCGGTGTGCCGGAAATCGATGGCGCAGTGTTCGTGCCCGTCGTCGTGCAGCCCCTGCGTGCCCAGCCCTTGCAGGGCGGCGGGGCGGCGTCCGCGATGGTGGTGACGGCCAGGCACGCGCCCAGCGCGAGCGTCGTCGCAATGTATCTCAAGTGGCAACCCCGCTGTCGTGGGCCCGCGGGCCGTTAGACCGGAAGCTTTGCGTCCCCGCCTTTCGACGGGTTTGCCAAGTTTCACTGTGGCTGCACTTTCGTCTGCGCGCGCGCGCAAGCCAATGGCCGCCAGTCGCCATCGGGCGACAGGAGACATGTCACGGGGATGCGACAGAACGCGGCGGCGCCGCGCTACTTGCGGTGCGGGAACCCGCTGATCGCGGCCGGGCGGCCGCAGAGATAGCCCTGCGCGTAGCCGACGCCGATGTGCCTGAGCGTCTCCAGCACTTCCATGGTCTCCACCCGCTCGGCGACCGTCTCGATGCCGATGGCCTTGCCGATCTGCACGATCGCCTCGACCATGCTCCGGTCGATCGGGTCGCTCGCGACGTTCTGCACGAACTTGCCGTCGATCTTCAGGTAGTGCACCGGCAGGGTGCGCAGATAGTTGAACGACGACAGGCCGCTGCCGAAGTCGTCGAGCGCGATCAGGCAGCCGCGCGAGGCCATCTCGCGCATCAGATAGCTGGCGTGGCCGAGATTCGTGATGGCGGCGGTCTCCGTGACCTCGAAGCAGAGCGCCCCTGGAGTCGGCTCGTGGGCTTCCAGCGCCTCGACCAGGAACTCGAGGAAGCTCGGGTCCGAGAGGGTCGTGCCGGACAGGTTGATGGCGACCGTGAACGCCGCCTCCTCGACGCCGTCCCGCGTGGACGGCACGATGTCGCGCAGCACCTTTTCGACCACCCAGCGGTCGAGGGAAGGCATCAGGTTGTAGCGCTCGGCGGCCGGGATGAATTCGTCCGGCAGCACGGTCGAGCCGTTCTCGTCCAGCAGCCTCAGCAGAAGCTCGTAGTGCGGGCGGGCGCTGGCGCCGCCTGAGACGCGCACGATCGGCTGGAACACGATGTCGAGGCGGCCCTCGTCCCGCGCATTCGTCAGGCGCGACATCCAGCGCATTTCCCGGTGCCGCGCCGAGGCACTCGCCGGGTCGTACACCTGCACGCGGTTGCGGCCGCCGTCCTTCGCCGAATAGCAGGCGATGTCGGCCGCCGACAGCAGTGTCGCGACGGACTCCGTGTGGTGATTGATCTCGACGATGCCGATGCTGGCGCCGATCTGCATCGTGTTCGAGCCCCACTGGAAGCGCAGGTCGTGGATCGCCTGGCGCAGGGAGTCGGCGATGCGCAGCGCCTGTTCGGGCGTGCAGTGCTCGAGCAGCACGCCGAACTCGTCGCCGCCGAGGCGCGCCAGCACGTCGTTCGCGCGCACGCGCGTCTGCAGCAGGCCCGTGACCTGGCGCAGCAGCTGGTCGCCGGCCGGGTGGCCGCAGGTGTCGTTGACGACCTTGAACTGGTCGAGGTCGACGTAGACCATCGCGTGGCGCAGGTTCGGGTCGGTACGCGCCGACTCGATTGCGTTGTTCAGGCGGCTCTCGAATTCGCGCCGGTTGATGAGCCCGGTGAGGGCGTCGTGGGCGGCCTGGTACGACAGCAGGCGCTTCATGCGCCGCTCGCGGCTCACGTCGCTGAACACGATGACCGCACCCGCCATGTGCCCCGAGCGGTCCCGTATCGGCGCCACGGTTGCCTGGATCGGCACCTCGACCCCGCGGCGGCTCACGAGCGCGGTCTGGTCCGCGAGGTGCAAGGGCTCGCCGCTCGCGATCGCGACCTGCACCGGGTCCTTCACGGGCTCCTTGCCGCCGTCGGCGACGAGCTTGACGATCTCGGTGACGTTCCGGCCCCGCGCCTCCGCCGCCGGCCAGCCGGTCATTTTCTCGGCGACCGGGTTGACGTAGTCCACGGTGCCGGCGCGGTCGGTCGAGATCACGGCATCCGCGATCGACTG
>Ga0114938_1001302_pt1 | contig 17247 bp, 16 predicted proteins | sample AshMeaBigSpring_FD_88675 | JGI IMG/M metagenome (GOLD analysis project Ga0114938, IMG submission 88675) | Groundwater microbial communities from Big Spring, Nevada to study Microbial Dark Matter (Phase II) - Ash Meadows Big Spring | ecosystem: Environmental > Aquatic > Deep subsurface >...
AGCGGATCAAACGGATCGCCTTCGGGTTCCGCCGGTTCGCCCACTACCGGATCCGGGCCCTCCTCTACACCGGCAAGCCCAACTGGGACCTCCTCACCACCATCACACCCCGCTGAAATCCGATGAGCCCCCAAAGTGGTCGCCGGTCAGCGCTTGGCGACGGGTACGGAGCCGGCGGGTGACGGCTCCGAGTCCACGCTCGGCGGCTGGTTGGGTGGACGTACCGCCGGCGACCGGGGTGGCGGGGTCCTGGTGAGGGTCTGGCGGACCGGCGCCGCTCGCCGCACCCGTTGCGGCCCCGTCTGCGCCTGGTAGGTCTCCTCGAGCACGGTGAACTCGACACCGCCAACAACATCTGAGATGAGGTTGTAGATGACAGCGCCCATCGTCATCGCCCCGGTCGCAACCACCACCATGATCACCGTCAGCAGCACGAGCGCCCTGAAGTAGAGAGCGCCATCAGGGGTGAAGGTGAGGGTGAGGCTCTCGAAGATGTCTGAGACACCCTCGGGGATGCCACGCTGCACGGCGATCGACCACATGACCCACATGCCGAGCACAAAGGTCAGACCCGAGATGACGTTGAACACCAGCGACGCCTTGAGAACGGTCCATGGGTCGATCTTGCGGAGGACCCGCCGCACGCGTCGTACTTGCATCACCAAAGCTCCTCGGGGGATCGCACCAGTGTAATGCCGGAGCGAGGTATCGCCAGGCTCCTCCGGAGAACGCCCCGGCACGCCGGCCGGTTCCCAACCGACGCAGGGCGGCGTCGCTATTCCACTTCCTCGTCTGCCGGCACGAGCGCCACGCCCGACAGCTGCGCCCCGGCGGCCAGGTTCATCACCCTGACACCCGTCGAGTCGCGCTTCTGGCGGCTCACCGAATCGACGGTCGACCGGATGACGATGCCGTCCGACGACATGCACACGAACTCCTGGCCCGACGACACCGCCCTGGCGTCGACAAGCCCACCCCGCACCCTGGTCAGCTTCATCGCCTTTACCCCGACGCCGCCGCGGTTCTGCCTGGGGAACTCGGCGGTGCGGGTGCGCTTGCCGTAGCCGCCGGATGACAGCAGCAGGATGTCGTCACCCTCGCCGGCGCAGGCGGCGGCCACCACCTCGTCACCCTCGCGAAGGCGGATGCCGCGCACCCCCTGCGTGTCCCGACCCATCGGGCGCACGTCGTCCTCGGCGAAGCGGATCCCGAGACCGTTGCGGGTGAACATCATGAGGTCCTGGGTGCCCGTCGTCGCCCGCACCGCCACCACCTCGTCACCCTCCTGCAGGCTGATGGCGAGAAGCACCTGGTTGCGGGAGTCGTACTCGGAGAACTTCGTCTTCTTGACCTGACCGAGCCGGGTGAAGGCCACCAGGTAGCGCGACGTCTCGTAGTCCCGGGTGTCGATGATGGCCTCGACGAGCTCGTCCGGTTCGAGCGGCAGCACCGACTGGACCAGGACACCCTTCGCCGTCCGGTCCTTGTGGGGTAGCTGGTGCGCCCTGGCCCTGTACACCTTGCCCCGGTTGGTGAAGAACAAGAGGTAGGCGTGTGCGGTCGTGTGCAGCACGTGGGTGACTACGTCGTCGTCCCTGACGGTCGCCCCTCGGACCCCCTTGCCCCCTCGGGTCTGGGTCCTGTAGGAGCGGGCCAGCACCGACTTGACGTAGCCGCTGGCCGTGATGCTCACAACGAGCTCCTCGTCTGCGATGAGGTCTTCGAGGGACATGTCCCCCTCGTCCGGGATGATCCGGGACCGCCGCGCATTTCCGAACGTGGTGCGGATCTCGGTGAGCTCGCTCGCCACAAGCGCCCTGCGGCGCGGCTCGCTGGCCAGGATGGCCTCCAGGTCGGCGATGGTGGCCTGGAGCTCCGCCAATTCCTCACGCAGCTTGTCGGTCTCCAGGGCGGTGAGCCGGCGCAGCGGCATGTCGAGGATGTGGTTGGCCTGGATGTCCGACAGCTCGAACCGCTCCATCAAGGTGGCACGGGCGACATCGACGTCAGCCGAGCCGCGGATGATCTGCACCACCTCGTCGATGTTGTCGAGGGCGATGAGCAACCCAGAGACGATGGTGGCCCTGGCCTGCGCCTTTTCGAGACGGAAAGCAGTCCGACGCTCGATCACCACCAGCTGGTGACGGATGTAGAGGTGGACCAGGTCGCCCAGGTTGAGGGTGCGGGGGATGCCGTCGTCGAGGGCGACGATGTTCACCGCAAACGTCTCCTCCAGCTGCGTGTGCTTGAACAGGAGGTTGAGGATGACCTGCGGCTGTGCCTCCCGCCGCAACTCGACGACAAGACGGGTGCCGTCACGATCGGACTCGTCGCGCAGGTCAGCGATGCCTGAGATCGTCTTGTCCCTGACGAGATCGGCGATCTTCGCCATGATGCGGTTGCGGGACACCTGGTACGGGACCTCTGTTGCAACGATCGCCGTCCTGCCTCGCCCGGTTTCGACGACGTCGGTGACCGCACGCATCTTGATGGTTCCCCGCCCGGTGAGCAGGGCATCCCTGATGCCCTTGTTACCGACGATGTAGGCGCCGGTGGGGAAGTCCGGGCCATGGACAAACTTGGCGAGGTCGGCGGCGGTGGCGTCTGGATGGTCGATGGCGTAGAGGACGGCGTCCACCACCTCGCCGAGGTTGTGCGGCGGGATGTTGGTCGCCATCCCGACCGCGATCCCGGTCGAGCCGTTGACCAGCAGGTTGGGGAACCGCGACGGGAGCACGGTTGGCTCCTGGCGCTCCCCCGAGTAGTTGTCGACGAAGTCGATCGTCTCCTCGGCAATGCCATCGAGAAGGTGCATGGCGAGGGGCGCCATGCGGGTCTCGGTGTAGCGCATCGCCGCCGGCGGGTCGTCGACCGTTCCAAAGTTGCCTTGCGGCTCGACCAGGGGATAGCGGGAGGCGAAGTCCTGCCCGAGCCGCACGAGGGCGTCGTAGATGGCGTCATTCGAGTGCGGATGGAACCAACCCATGACGTCACCCACCACGCGGGCGCACTTGCGGAACGGGGTGCCCGGGCGGATACCGGCGTCGTACATGGCATAGAGGATGCGGCGGTGGACCGGCTTCAGACCGTCACGCACGTCTGGGAGCGCACGCGACACGATGACCGACATCGCATACTCCAAGAAGGAGTCCTGCATCTCCCGCTCGATCTCGATCGGGCGGATCCTCACGGTTTCCTCATCGGGCATTGGTGGACCTCGGCCGGTGCGGTGGGTGCGTCCTCAGATGTCGAGGAAGCGCACGTCCCTGGCGTTCTGCTTGATGAAGGTGCGTCGCGCCTCGACGTCGTTGCCCATCAGGGTCTCGACGACCTCCTCGGCGCGGAACTGGTCCTCGAGCTCGACCCGCAGCAGGTGGCGGACGGCCGGGTCCATCGTGGTGCTCCACAGCTGCTCGGCGTTCATCTCACCGAGACCCTTGAAGCGCTGGATGTTGAGCTTGCGTCCGTTCAACTCCCGTTTGACCTCCTCGAGATGGGCCTCGTTGAGCGCCCAGTGGGTCTTGGTGCCGATCTTCACCGAGTACAGCGGCGGCTGAGCGATGAAGACGTATCCGGCTTCGATGATCTCGGGCATGTGGCGGAAGAAGAACGTGAGCAGCAGCGTGCGGATGTGCGACCCGTCCTCGTCGGCATCGGTGAGAATGACAATCTTGTGGTACCGGGCCCTTGTTATGTCGATCTCGTCGCCGACACCGGTTCCGATGGCGGTGATCAGCGCCTGCACCTCGGTGTTCTGGAACACCCTGGCCAGCCGGTTCTTCTCGACGTTGATGATCTTGCCCCTGATGGGGAGGATCGCCTGGAACGAGCTGTTGCGCGCCTGCTTGGCGGAGCCCCCCGCCGAGTCACCCTCGACGATGAACAGCTCGCTTTGCTCCGGGTCCCTGGCGGAGCAGTCGGCCAGCTTGCCGGGAAGACCAGACGACTCGAGCAGGCTCTTGCGTCGGGTCAGGTCGCGGGCCTGGCGGGCCGCCAGGCGAGCCCGCGCCGCCGTCGTCGCCTTCTCGGCGATGCGGCGCCCGTCGCCGGGGTTTCGCTCGAGCCACTCGGGCAGGGCGATGTTCAGCGCCTTCTCCACGAACGAGCGGATCTCGGTGTTGCCCAGCTTTGTCTTGGTCTGGCCTTCAAACTGCGGCTGGCGCACCTTGACCGACACGACGGCGGTGAGGCCCTCCCTGACGTCCTCACCCTGGAGGTTCTCGTCTTTCTCCTTGAGAAGGTTGCGGCCGCGGGCAAAGTCGTTCACCGCTCGGGTGAGTGACTTGCGAAACCCCTCCTCGTGGGTGCCCCCCTCGTGGGTGTTGATGTTGTTGGCAAAGCTGAGCACCCGCTCGTTGTATCCGGCGGTCCACTGGAGGGCGACGGCGATCTCTCCCTCGTCCGCGCTCTCCTCGAAGTAGACCACCTGGCTGTGGATCGGCTCCCGGCTGGCGTTGAGGTACTTCACGAAGTCGATGAGACCGCCTCGGTATTGGAACGTCTCCTCGACCGGCTCCTCCTCCCGCTCGTCGCGGAACCGGATCTCGAGACCGCGGTTGAGGAACGCCATCTCCCGCAACCGGCTGGTGACGACGCTTGCCGTGTACTCGGTGGTCTCGGTGAAGATCTCGGGGTCGGCCCAGAAGGTGACGGCAGTGCCGGTCCGCTTTGCCGGCTTGCCCTTCTCTACCTTGCCGATGGGTCGGCCGTGGGAAAACGACTGCGACCATGCGTAACCGTCACGAGCCACGACCACGTCGAGCCGCGTCGACAAGGCGTTCACCACCGAGACGCCGACGCCATGCAACCCGCCGGACACCGTGTAAGCGCCCGATTCGAACTTGCCACCGGCGTGGAGCGTGGTGAGCACCGTGGTGAGGGCCGACTGCCTGGTCTTGGCGTGGAAGTCGACAGGGATCCCCCGACCATTGTCCTTGACCTCCACCCCTCCGTCCGGGCGAAGCGTCACATCGACCCTGGTGCAGAAACCCGCCATCGCCTCATCGACCGAGTTGTCCACCACCTCCCAGATGAGGTGATGGAGACCCTTTGGTCCCGTCGAGCCGATGTACATGGCGGGGCGCCGTCGCACCGCCTCCAGCCCCTCGAGAACCGTGATGTCCTTCGCCGCGTAGGACGCGCCAGAGGCGTGGTTCGAATCAGTCACAGGTCTCCTCGGACTGGCCCTGCGGGGGCACGCTCGGGAACTGACAACCGTGTCATTGTAGCCGGAAATGCCTGTGGCTCAGCCATCTCGTCCCCGAGAGGGTGCCGCTACCTTGATGTTGAGCCGGTTCAGCGGAGGGTCTTCTCCCAGCTCGCGGCGCACCGCCGCCAGCAGCGTCTCGGTGTCGAAACGGAGCATCGACGCATCCATCCCCGACCCGACCTCGACGGTGAGCACTCCATCCCGAATGGCCATCGGGCGGCATCGGTTCGCCCACTCTCCTGCCACGGTGTCCCAGCGTCGGCGCAACCGGACAATGGGAGCAACGTCGGCTCTCGCCACCCGGGAGAGTACGGCGTCGATCAGATCGCCAACCGCAACCAGGTCACGCCGCATGCCGTGACCCATGCATCACGTCGCGTCTCTGTCCCCCGCCGCAGCTCGACACCAACGCCACTCGTCTCTCCTCGCCGCCGCTCTCATGCCACCCTGTCTCATGCCACCCTGTCTCATGCCACCCTGTCTCAAGCCACCCTGTCTCAAGCCACCCTGCCGCCGCCGACGCTCCACCGCCGACCTCCCACCGGCACCTCATCATCTCTCGTGGCAGTGACAAGAACCTGGCCGTCCGGGAGCATGTCCACAACGGCTGCGGTCCGCACCAGGTCGAGCTCAGAGAAGACGTCGTCGAGCAGCAACACCGGCGGGTGCCCGTGGCGGTCGCGCAGTCGGCGGTAAGCCGCGACACGCATCGCAACCGCCACCGAGCGTTGCTCGCCCTGGCTGGCTTGGCTGCGGACGTCGCGATGCCCGAGCAGCAGGGTCACCTCGTCGCGATGTGGACCAACGGTTGTGGTGCGCTGCTCGAGCTCGCGGCGACGGCGCCGCATGAGTGCGGTGCGGAGCGCAGTACCCGGATCTACCTCGCCGCCGGCACCGCCTTCATCGCCAAACGCCGGGGTGAGGGTCATGACGAGTCTCTCGCCTGGACCTGCCACGGCCGAGTGGGCGCTGTCGAGCGTGGGGCCAAGCCTGTCGACAAGCGTCGCCCGCTCCCGCCACACCGCCACCGCAGCGACGACCAGCCGCTCGTCCCACACCTCGAGCGACATCACGTCGGTGGCGGGGCCATCACGACGCAGCAGCGCGTTGCGCTGGCGCAGGGTCTGGTCGTACTCAGCGACGACGGCGCCATAGCCCGGGGACAGCTGCGCAGCTAGGTCGTCGAGGTAGCGACGCCTGATGCCGGAGCTCTCCTTCACCAGGTCGAGATCGTCTGGGAGGAATGCCACCACGGGGGCGATCGCCGCCACGTCGGCGAGCCGAGTCGGACGCTTGCCGTTGACCAGCACCCGGCGCCGCCCGGTAGCGGGGATCTCCACCTCGATGCGGGTCTCGCCCGCCTCCTTGACGAATCCACCCCGCAGCACCGCGACCTCGGCGCCGGAGCGGATGAGGGCCACATCCGGGGTGCGGCGGAACGAGCTCAGCCCCGACAGATACCCGATCGCCTCCAGCACCGTGGTCTTGCCTGCTCCGTTTGGCCCGACGAGGACGTTCACTCCAGGCGATGGCTCGAAGCGGAGCGCACCGTATGAGCGCATGTCGCGCAGATCAAGCCAGGAGAGATGCATGAAGCCGGCGCCAGTCCGGTCAGAGCCGCACGGGCATGAGGAGGTAGCGGAACGCCGAATCCCCCTCCGCCCGCACCACGCCGGCCTTGAGCGGGTCGACCGTGTCAATCACAACCTCGTCGCTGTCCACGGCACTCACCCCATCGGTCAGATATCGCGTGTTGAAGGCGATCGTCATCTCCTCGCCGGTGTACTCCCCCGCCAGGTGCTCCGTCTCCTCGCCGACCTCCTGGCGAGACACGCTCAGCTCGACCCCGCCGTCGTGCATGCTGAGTCGGACAGGGATGTGGTCCTCTGCGACAAGCGCCGCCCTTCCCACCGCCTCCAACAACCCGGTGCGGGAGACGACAAGCCGGTTGGGATACGCCTCGCGCAGCAGCATCCGATAGTTGGGGAAACTGGCCTCGATGACCCTCACGGTGAGCGTGCCCCGCTCGGAGGCAAAGGTGGCCTCACGGTCGCCAAGGTCGATCGTCATCTTCACGTCCCCCACGGTTCTTGCAATCTCACGCAGTGCCCGGAACGGAACAAGTGTCGTCGCCGTGCCCTCCACACCAGGCAGATCACGCACCGCAAGCCGGTAGGAGTCGGTGGCAACGAGTCGCAACCCTTCGCCCTCCGTCTCGAACAACACCCCGGTGAGCGTTGGGCGAGCCTCGTCGGTCGAGGCGGCCACACCCACCTGGGACAACGCCTTGACGAGCGTCTCCCCGTCTACGGCGGCACCGGCGCCCGGACTGGGGACCGCCACTGTCGGGTAGTCCTCGACCGCCAGCTCCCGCAACCGGAAACGGGGGCCGTTTCCGGTGATCTCGACCTCGCCGCCTGTGGCGCTGACCGTGACCGCCCCGGCCGGCAGCTTGCGCACTGCTTCAGCGGCGAGCTTGGCCGGGATGAGCGTGCGGCCCTCCTGCAGCGCCTCCACCTCGTGGGTGGTGCGGATCGTGAGCTCGGTGTCGGTCCCGGTGACCCGCAACACACCGTTCTCAACCTCGCAGAGGATCCCCTGGAGGATGGGGAGCGGTGACCGGGCGCCAACCGCTCGTCCAGCGCGAGCGAGCACATCGGCCAGGTCGTCTCTTTCTGCTCGAAAACGCACGATGGTTATCCCTCCGCCGGCTGCTGCTAATGAATCCGATGAAGAACAGTAGTGGTAGTAGTAGGCCCTGTGGATTGAGGGTAAATCCCAGAATCCCTTGATGTGCTTGTCGTTGGCCATCCACAGGCGGTGGGGAGATGTCGTGTGTCATCCCCAGGAGTGGTGACACCTCGGCGAGGGGCGGGGACAACCGTCAATGTTGTCCTCAGTTCTTCCTCAGCTCGTGACACAGGCCGGTGACCTCGTCGAGGACACGTCTGTCGCTCTGCATCAGCGATCGGATCTTGTCGACTGCGTGCATGACCGTGGTGTGGTCGCGGCCTCCAAAGGCGTCGCCGATCCTGGGGAGCGACAGCTCGGTCAGCTCTCGGGTCAGATACATGGCGATCTGCCGCGACCAGGCAAGCGGCTGCTTGCGGCTTGGTCCGGTGAGCTCGGCGGGGTCCAACCCGTGGCGGATCGCCACCCGTTCGATGATCAACTCCGGCGTGAGCTGGCGGGTCTCATGGCCTGGGACAAGGTCCTGGAGCACCTCCTGCGACATCTCGAGGGTGATGCGCTCGTGGGTGAGCGCCGCATAGGCGGTGACCCGGGTGAGTGCTCCCTCCAGCTCGCGAATGTTGTCCGAGACGTTGACGGCGATGAACTCGAGCACTTCCGTCGGGACGGGGGTCGGGGCGTAATCGGCGTTCTTGCGCAGGATGGCGAGGCGGGTCTCGACATCGGGTGGTTGGATGTCGGTGAGCAATCCCCACTCGAAGCGACTTCGCAGCCGGTCCTCGAGCGTGGCTAGATGCTTGGGATGGCGATCGGAGCTGATCACAAGCTGCTTGCCGGCCTCGTACAAGCTGTTGAACGTGTGGAAGAACTCTTCGAGGATCTGCTCCTTGCCCTCGAAGAACTGCACGTCGTCGAGGAGGAGCACGTCGATCGTGCGGTAGCGAGCCTTGAATTCCGCCATCTCCTTGCGGCGGATCCCATTGATGAACTCGTTGAAGAACTGCTCGGATGAAACGTACCGGATTATCGAACCGGGTAGTACCTCGCGGCGGTGATGGCCAACGGCGTGGAGAAGATGGGTCTTGCCCAACCCGGCGCCGCCGTAGATGAACAGCGGGTTGTAGTGGCTGCCAGGCTGCTCGGCCACCGCCATCGCCGCCGCATGGGCAAACCGGTTCGATTGGCCGACGACGAAGTTCTCGAAGCTGTACTTGGCCACGAGACGCGAGTCGAGATCCTGGATCGGGTTGAACGCCATCGCCGCCGCAGGAAGCGTTGCCGTGTCCGTGACGAGGGAAGGTCGCTCGTCATCGAACTCCTCGATGACCATGGGCGAGAGGTCGAGGTGTATCGCGATGTCGACCTCCTCGCCGAACGCAGTCTTCGCTGCTGTTGTTATGACGTCGTGATAGCGCTCGGTGACCCAGCGGCGGTGGAACTCGCTCGGTGCTTCGAGCACGAGCGTCTGGCCCCGGTGCTCGTGATGCAGCGGCTCGAGCCACGTCTGCCACGTCACGGGCGCCACCGCTTCCTGGAGGAGAGCGCGAAAGTCGTCCCGTCCACGGTGGTGCTTCGCTTGCGGTTCCACGAGACTCCTCTTCCGTTAGTCGCCTACTCGACCGGCTATCCACACATCTATCCACAATGTGTGGAGAAGCTGACGCGGTAGGCCCCGTTGGCTGTGGGCCCTCGGTGTTCCTACCAGGGAAGTGATGGGCTCGAACCCACCGGCGGACGGCGAGTGTAGGGAGCGGCGCCGATGCGCTTCAAGTGCGCCAAAACCCGGACTGCTGACAGCTCGACACGTCGACAGTCTCGGAGGAAGTCCCTGCACTGCAAGGGTTTCTCCGCATCTAGAGCGTCGGCGATCTCCCTTCGCAACCGGTGTCGCATGCTGAAGGGCGCTAGGCTTTCTTTCGCGACGGGTGCCCGGTTTTCGCGTGATGCCTGGCACACGGCGGCGATCGTCGCCCCCTACCTCGCCCGGCGTGAGCGTTACTGCGGCTTTGACAAAGATGGGACCTGATTCGTAACCTGTCGCTTCGCACCGTGAGACCTGCTCCCGGTCCCTCCACCCCATGAAACGTACCTATCAGCCCAACGTGCGTCGACGCAAGCGCAAGCATGGATTCCGCACCCGCATGCGAACTCGGACCGGCCGTGCCATCCTCAAGCGGCGTCGTGACAAGGGCCGCGAGCGAATCAGCGCCTGAACGGCGCTTCGTACCTCTCCGGGGCCGAGGTGCGTTCTCCATGATCTACCAGAAGGGCGTCAGGCGGCGGTGCGGCGGCCTTCTCGTGCTGAGCGCTCCCGGCACCCCGGGACCCCCGCAGGTCGGGTTTGTGGCGGGGAAAGCGCTGGGGAATGCGGTGCGCCGCAACCGGGCGAAACGCCGGCTCCGTGCGGCGTTGGAGCAGGTGGCGGTGGCGCCGGGAACGGCGCATGTGGTCATCGCCGGGGCCGGGGTGCTGAGTGCCGAGTTCGACCGACTGGTCGAGTGGCTGGAGATGACGATGACGGGCAGCGAACCTCGCAGCGTGGAGGTGGAGACATGAGGACACAGCGTGTACGCCATGGGCTGACGGCCCGGGCCGCGCTGCTGCTGATCGCCGTCTACCGCCGACTGGTCTCACCACTTCTCGGGGCCAACTGCCGCTATCACCCGACGTGCTCCCGGTATGCCGAGGAGGCCATCGAGCGCTTTGGTGCGTGGCACGGCATTGTGCTGGCGGTGCGCCGCATCGGTCGCTGCCACCCGTACCATCCGGGCGGGTACGACCCGATTCCCGAGCGTCAAGAAGCCGAAGCGCCTGCGCCGGTTCACGGGATCGTGTCGTGAACCCGTTCACCCTCCTCGTCAACGCCCTCGGACAGACACTCGCCTTCTTCTACGCACTGATCCCCAATTATGGTGTTGCAATCATATTGCTGACACTTGTGGTCAGTCTGCTCCTATTCCCGCTGACACTCAAGCAAACCCGCTCCATGAAGGCGATGCAGGAGATCCAGCCGGAGGTCAAGCGGATACAGAAGGAGTACAAGGACAACCGAGAGGAGATGCAGAAGCAGTTGATGGGGCTCTACCAGGAGCGCGGTGTCAACCCGGCAGCCGGGTGTCTGCCTCTGCTTCTCCAGATGCCGATCTGGTTTGCCTTGTTCAGCGTCCTGCGGGTGGGTGTCGCGGATGGAAAGCTCACCGGTGAGGCGATCCCGGCGGGATCGGCGCTCGCCAAGTCCCTCATCGCCGACCGCACCGGGTTTCTTGGGATGGACCTTCTCATCTCGCCAAGCACCGCCGCCACCGACGGCATCGTCGGTGCGATCCCGTACATCATCCTCGTGTTGATTGTTGTGGCCGCCGGGTTCTACCAGCAACTGCAGACCACGCGACGGAACGCCAACTCGCCGCAACAGTCCGAGCAACCAGCCGGGATGCAGACCGCCCTCAAGATCATGCCGATCTTCTTCGGGTTCATCTCGTGGGGGTTCCCGACCGGCCTGGTCGTCTATTTTGCAACATCCAACCTCTTCAGAATCGCCCAGCAATCGGTGATCCTCGGGTTGGACAAGGACAAGACACCGAGTATCGAGCGCACCCCTGCACCGAAGGACATAGCGGAGACGGCTGAGCGTCGTCAGCCGTCTCCAAATGCCAGCAAGAAGCGAAAGAACCGCAGGAGGAAGTAGGAACCCCCATGGCAGCGGTGAGAGAGTGGGTCGAGGCCTCAGGTCCGACCGTCGAGATCGCCATCCAGGCCGCACTGCAGGAGCTCGGGCTCGCATCACGCGACGAGGCCATCGTCGAGGTGATCTCCGAGGGCAGATCGGGGATTCTCGGCTCAGGCTGGCGGGCGCAGGATGCCATCGTCAAGGTCATGCCCAAGCCCGCAGAGCAAAAGCGACGCCGGCGTCGTGGCGGGCGCGGCCGCACCGGCGAGAACAAGGCTGGCGCCGGAAGCGAGGTTCGTAGCGGTGAGCGGGGTCGGCGCAACGGCGACGATGAGCGAAGGCGCTCGGAGTCTAGAGGTGAGGGCCGCAAGGGTGGCAGCACGCGGGACGACAAGGATCGGCGCAAGCGCGATCAGCACGGGCGCAGCTCGGGCAGGAGTGAACGGCCCCAGCTCGACGGCCGCTCCGAGAGGAACCGTCGGCGCAACACGGAACCGGCGACACACGAGGGCCGCAACGATAGTGAGGAAGAGATGGGACCGAGTTCCGGCGAGGAAGCCAGCATCGAAGAGCAGGCGGTCGTAGCCGGCGACTTCGTCCGGGGTCTGCTCAACGCCTTTGGTCTCGACGGCGAGGTCACGGCAAACATCGAGGACGACATACTTCACATCGATGTCGTGGGTGACCAAACCGAAGCCCTGGTCGGTCGAAAGGGCGTGATCATGCAATCCGTTCTCGAGATCACGAGGACGGTGGTGCAGCGGAAGACGTTCGGTGCGCCGAGAATGCGCATCGACATCAACGGCTACGCCGAACGTCGGCGTGAGGCGCTTAGGATCTACGCCAACCGCCAGGCCCAGCGCGTCCTCGAAGAGGGCGGCGAGGTGATGTTGGAGCCGATGAACTCCGCCGATCGCAAGGTGGTTCACGATGCGGTCGCCGAGATTGCGGGCGTCCAATCGTACTCCGAGGGTGAGGATCCGGATCGCGCCGTCGTGATCAGCCGCAGCGAGGTCTGATCACCGCATCCCCACGACACAACGGGATCGGCACGATTTGCCCGTCCCGCTGTTTCACGTGAAACCTCCTGCGTTCTCCCTAAGCTGTCTCAGATGGACACTGACCGGCGCGCCGAGCTCACCCGGACGGTCGGCTGGGTTGGTATCCCGTGGGCCGCACACCAGACCGAGGCGCTTGCTCGGTATGCGATGTGGCTCGGGACCGAGGGTATCGCCATTGGAGGGATCGGGCCCGCCGAGAGACCCCGCATCTGGAAGCGGCACATCCTCGACTCGCTGGTTCTCGGTCGGGGGTGCCTCGGAGCATCCACGGTCCTGGACATCGGCTCGGGTGTGGGGCTCCCTGGGATCCCGCTCGCCATTGCGTTCCCGGACACGAGATTCACCCTGGTCGAGCGTTCGGGCCGGCGCACCGATGCACTCCATCGTGCGGCGGCCATCGTCGGCTGTCCGGTCGAGGTGGTCCACGACGATGTCGCTCGGGTACGCCGAGTGGTTGATCGGGTTGTCGCCAGGGCGAGTCTGACACCGCAGGAGGCCGTAAACGTGGCCGTGCCGCTACTGGACGCAAGCGGTGAGGTCTGGGTCGCCCTCGGCCGGAACCCCAGCGACGACCGGGTCAACGCGTGGGCGACCATCTCAGCCCCTGAGGGATGGGAAGCCACGCTCGTTGTGGTTCCGCCCGAGATCCTTGACTCGTCCGTGTGGATGCTTAGGATTGCCAGACCGTGACCGAACACCCGTGGACTGACACACAGCCGGCGACCACGGCCGTGACCGCACCGGCCGCCGTCATCGCCATCACCAACCAAAAGGGCGGTGTGGGAAAGTCCACGACCGCAATAAACCTCGGTGCCGGTCTCGCTCTCCAAGGCGAACGGGTGCTGGTAGTGGACCTCGACCCGCAGGGTAACACCACATCGGGTCTTGGCATCGATCGTGCGGCGCTGAGCGGGTCGACGTACGAGGTCCTCGTTGCGGACATGCCTATCGAGACGGCGCTCGAGGCTTCATCGGTGCGCGACCTCTACCTGGTACCGGCAAACATCAACCTGGCCGGTGCCGAGATCGAGCTGGTCAGCATGTTCTCCCGAGAGACGAGACTCCGTCAGGCGATCAAGGAGATCAGGTCGGATTACGACTTTGTGCTGATCGATTGCCCACCGTCACTCGGTCTGCTCACCGTCAACGGGCTCGCCGCCGCAGATGAGGTGCTCATCCCCATCCAGTGTGAGTACTACGCGCTCGAGGGCGTTGCTCAATTGATGCGCAGCGTGGAGCTGGTGCAACGCAACCTCAACCCTGAACTAGAGGTAGAAGGTGTGCTCTTGACTATGTTCGATGGTCGAACCACGCTTGCGTCCGACGTCGCCCGGCAGGTCCGCGAACACTTTGGCGACACTACCTATCGTACGATCATCCCACGTACCGTCAGGCTCAGCGAAGCGCCGTCATACGGCGAACCAATCGAGGCGTACGACCCCATGTCACGGGGTGCGGTCGCCTACCGGGAGCTGGCCCGTGAGTTCAGGAGGCGTCATGGCCGCACGTAAGGGCGGGTTGGGGAGAGGTCTCGAGGCACTCCTTCCCACGGAGCGGCCCGAGAGCGGGTTTGCCACCATCCCCCTTGATGCCATCGATGTCAACCCGCAGCAGCCACGGAGGCACTTCGATGAGGAGGGGCTAACCGGGCTGGCGGCATCGATGCGGGAGGTCGGCGTCCTCCAGCCGGTGGTGGTGCGCCGGGTGTCTGATGGCAACGGCTACGAGCTGATCGCCGGGGAGCGCCGATGTCGAGCAGCCCGCCTCGCCGGGCTCGACGAGATCCCGGCCGTGGTGCGCGGCGACGTCGAGCCAGCCCGCAGCCTCACCGAGGCCTTGATCGAGAACGTCCAACGTGAGGACCTCAGCGCATTGGAGGAGGCGGCCGGTTACCGCCAGCTCATCGACGACTTCGGGCTCACCCACGATGCCGTGGCGACGGCGGTCGGGAAGAGCCGAAGCGCCGTCACCAACACGCTCCGCCTGCTTCAGCTCCCGCCAGCCGTGCAGGGCATGCTGGAGCGGGGCGAGATCTCGGCGGGCCACGCCAGGGCGCTGCTTGCTCTCGATGACGAGGCATATGCGGTGCACATCGCCAGACGGTGTGTCGATGAGGGGTGGTCGGTCCGCCAGGTCGAGGACGCGGTGCGGGCCCGCACCGACGGCGCGCCGATCCACAGAAGGACGGCGTCGGTCCGCCCAACGGCCATCATCGAGCTGGAGACCCGTCTGGCTGAGCGCCTCGGCACTCGGGTGAAGATCGACTATGGCGTCAGGGGTGGCAAGGTCACCGTACGGTTCAGCTCGCTCGACGATCTCGAGCGCATCTACCGCTCGTTCTACGGCTGACCGGGGGCGCCGCCGGAGCCCGCTCCGCCGCCCTCATCGCGGGGCGCCGCTAGCAACCCGACGATGGCCCGCACCGTGCTCCTCGCCACCTGCAGGGTCATCGGGGCAGCGCATACGACGATCGCCGGCTGCCGGGTGTCCTTGAGGATGGGTATGGCCCGGCCACAGGCGGGCACGCCGAGTGTCGTGGCCACCGCCTTTGCCAGCTTCTCGCCGGCCGCCGATGCCCCGTGCTGTGATGCGAAGAACTGGACCATGTCGTTGCCGTCCTTGGGTACGGCAAAGGCCACGACGAAGTCGACGCCGAGACGGTTGGCCCGCAGTGCCCGCACCCGTTCGGTGGGGGAGGTGTCTGCGGTCCGGGAGAACACGGGCAGACCTCCCAATATTTGGATGGATCGGCCAAACTCGACGGCAGCCGCCCAGGTGGCCGCGCCCTCTACCTCGTCTCGACAGAAGGCGTCGATGTAGACGCGCTGCCCGGCGACGGTGGCGGGCCGTGCGGCGAGCCACTGACGCTCGCGGACAGCCTCCCGACCGGGTTTGTCCGTAGCCCTCGCCATGAGGTCGAGCTCGGCGACGACCTCACGCCCGGCGATACCGTCCTCTGCCATGCGCCGGTTGGCCTGGAAGTCGAGGACGGCCCGCAGCGTGTCGGGGCCAAAGATCCCGTCGACCTTGCCGCAATCGAACCCGAGCGAGTTGAGCCGCCGCTGCAGCTCGGCGACGTCGTCACCCCGCATCATCGGGATGCGGTGGTACAGCATGCGGTTGCCGAGCAGGAAGCCGGCATCGACCAGGGCCCGCCACGTGTCAGGGCCGACGATCCCATCCGGGGCGAGACCCCGCTCGACCTGGAACGCCATCACCGATCGGGTGGTGGTGGCGCCGAAGAAGCCGGGGCGGTCGACGGTGGCGTGGCCAAGCGCCGAGAGTCGGTCCTGGATGTCCCTGACAGGCTCTCCCTCGTCATCCTGCCGATAGAGCCTCACGGCTCAAGCATGTCGGTTCATGCGAGGTAGTCGCGCAGGTCGGACTCCAGCTGCGCCCGGGATCGGGCCCCGACAAGACGCTTGCGCTCGACCCCGCCCTGGAAGACGATCATCGTCGGGATACTCATCACCTCGTAGGTCATCGCCGTCTGCTGGTTCTCGTCCACGTTGAGCTTGGCCACAGAAAGCCGGCCGCGATGGATGCCGGCGAGGTCATCGAGCGGCCCGTTCATCAGCTTGCATGGTCCGCACCACTCTGCCCAGAAGTCGACGAGCACCGGGGTGTCGCCATTGATGAGATCAGCGAAGTTCTGGTCGTTCGCTACCACCGTGTTCTGTCCCATGAGCGTCGGCCGCAGCGGGCCTCCACCTCCTCGAGTGCTTACCGTCCGGACCCTGGCGTCCGCGGCTGAATCCTGTGTCGATGCGACGATACCTCAGGTCGCTAACCGTGGTGGCTGTCCAGCCAGCGCTCGACGTCGATCGCCGCCTGGCAGCCCATACCGGCGGCGGTGATCGCCTGCCGGTACACCTTGTCGACGACGTCACCGGCGGCGAACACCCCTTCGACCGAGGTCATCGTGGTGGCCCCGGTGACAATGTACCCGGCTTCGTCCATTGCGAGCTGGCCGGCGAACACCGCCGTGTTCGGGTCGTGGCCGATGGCCATGAACACCCCTTCGACGGCAAGCTCTGAGATCTCGCCGGTGAGCCTGTCGCGCAGAACGAGGCCAGTGACGGCGGCGTCGCCCATGATCTCCTCGACGATCGTGTTCCACACGACGCTGATCTTGGGGTGGGTAAGGGCACGGTTGGCCATGATCTTCGAGGCGCGGAACTCGTCGCGCCTGTGGACGATCGTCACCTTCGAGGCAAACTTGGTGAGGAACAGCGCCTCCTCCATGGCGCTGTCGCCCCCGCCGACGACGGCGATCTCCTTGTTGCGGAAGAAGAAGCCGTCGCACGTTGCGCACGCCGACACACCGTAGCCCCGTAGCTTCTCCTCGCCGGGAACGTCGAGCCATCGCGCCGAGGCGCCGGTGGACACGATGACGCTGTCGGTCTCGTACAGGTCCTCGTCCACCCAGACCCGGAACGGGCGAGTCGAGAGATCCACCCTTGTGACGTCCGAGCTGATGATCCGGGTGCCGAAGCGTTCGGCCTGCTTGCGGAACTGCTCCATGAGCTCTGGCCCCATGATCCCGTCAGGGAAGCCGGGGTAGTTCTCCACGTCCGTCGTCAGCATGAGCTGGCCACCCCGCTGGAATCCCTCGA